>Ga0315548_1004527_pt1 | contig 10016 bp, 11 predicted proteins | sample SalMarSW160110MG_2_FD_202540 | JGI IMG/M metagenome (GOLD analysis project Ga0315548, IMG submission 202540) | Salt marsh sediment microbial communities from the Plum Island Ecosystem LTER, Massachusetts, United States - Salt Marsh Sediment SW1601-110 ... | reverse complement strand
CATAAAACCAATTACCTGAGGCTTTTGGGGATTAAACCAGATTTGTTTAAAATTGGCCAGAATTAAAAAAATAAGAAAAGTAAAAAAGGCCATGAAAAGAAAAATTTGGGCAAGTCTGAGTTTCATATTACTTATCTTCCATTATTCTTGCTCCCCAACTTTCTAAAACCCATTGTCTTTGAGGAGCGTCTCTTAAAGCGCACCCCCCCGTATGGAGCTTGTTGTATGTTCTACAATCTGACTTTGTTTGAGCATCATTACATTCTACTTTTATATCAGGTTCGACCCCGATAAGTTTTACCCTGCACCTATCCCTCCCTAAGTCGTCAGGAATTTTGTCAGGAGGCAAAATCATTATTAGTTGTGATTCTGGATTTTCTGTCATAGTGAGCCGCCTGGGTCTCAGCCTGTCCGGCTTTGACGGAAACCCAGAACCTAACGCTTAAGAGTCAGGCTGAGCCTGATCTGCCAATTGAGAATAAAAATACCGCTAGCTCAAACTCTACTTACTTTGTGAGCCGCCTGGGTCTCGAACCCAGAACCTAACGCTTAAGAGGCGTTTGCTCTGCCAATTGAGCTAGCGGCCCATAATGATTTTAACCAATCTCTTCCTTTGTGAGATTTTAAAAACCTTTCTTTTTTTATTACTTCTTTCCGAGATTTAAATTCTTCCTTATAAACTAACTTCCACGGACCTCTGTTAATCTTAGTATAAGAATTCTTCTTAGTTGGTAACAAGTGATTGTGTCTTTTTAGACGCTTTTCTAAATCGTTTGTTTGACCAATGTATATTTTACCAGTCGTTTGGCTTTTTATAACATATGCCCAAAACATAAAGCTTAAGAGTCAGGCTGAGCCTGATCTCCAATTGAGCTAGCGGCCCTGTAAAATTTTCAATTTTACAGGGTAAACCCTGTTTTAATTTAATTTTAAAGGGTAAACCTTTACGCTGTAAAACAGTTTAACTTTTTACAGTGTTAGTTCTTTATTACCCTGTTTTTAATAAGCTTAATCTTATATTCCCGTTTCCAATTTTTAATGGCTCTTTCTCTTTTAGCAGCTTCTTTTTGATTAGTATACTTTTCTGCGTAAACAATTTTAACCGGTCGTTTAGAACGTAAAGACTTTGCGCCGGTTTTATTATCAGTATTATGTTCTCTTTCCCGCCTTTTAATATTAGTCGTGATACCTGTATAAAGAGAATTATCTTTACATAAAGCAATATAAACAAACCAGCTTTTCATTTATTCTAATATTCCAGCGTTTACACTGTAAAAAGAAATTTTTACAGTGCCTCTGGAAGGAATCGAACCCTCATCCACGGTTCCGAAGACCGTTGCTTTATCCATTAAGCTACAGAGGCAAACAAGCTAAATTATAGCATCTTAGGTTGCCAGATGCCATATTTTTTTGATAAAATACGATTAATCAAAAGATGAATACCCTATTAACTATCATCCATATTATTGTCAGTCTTTTGTTAATTGGCCTGATTGTCTTACAATCAGAAGGCTCGGGTTTAAGTTCAGCCATTACCGGCGGAGCCGGTTCTTATCACTCCAAAAGAGGGATGGAGAGGATTGTTTTTGGTCTGACCATTGTTTTGGCCGGGCTGTTTTTAATTACTTCTTTATTGAATTTTTGGTTACAGTAGATTAATATAGATTCCCACCGGTGCGGGAATAACAAAAGAGCAATATGGTATTTATAAAATTCCGCTTAATTTCCTGGGTGACTAAGGCTTTTCTAAACAAACATGCCAAAGTTATTCTAATCAGTTCTGTTCTGGGCATTCTTGTTTTTTTCCTAATTTATAAATTATTCCCCTATTTACCTCAACTAAAGCCTAAAAAAAGGGTGGCTAAAATCGGTCGGTGTGAAGTAGACAAATTGCCGGATGAGATTTTGGGCTATTTAAGTATTGGTTTGACGACTCTGGCTCAAGACGGTTCGACTACTCCTGGTTTAGCCAAGTCTTGGATTATTTCCGAAGACGGCCTGCAATATACTTTTATGCTGAACGATGACATTTTTTGGCAAGACGGCACTAAGGTTAAGGCAGAACAGATAAACCTAAACTTTAGCGAGGTGGAAAAAGAGGTGATTGACGAAAAAACACTTAAGTTTAAACTCAAAGAACCCTACGCTCCTTTTTTAACCACGGTCAGCAAACCGGTTTTTAAGAAAAATTATTTAGGGGTAGGGCCATATGCCTTAAAGAGGATTAAAAAACAAGGCAATTTAGTCGAAAAAATAATTTTAATCAGTGATAAAGAGGAATTAAGCTTCAGATTTTATGCCACTAACCAAAGCGCTATTTTAGGTTTTAAACTGGGCGAAGTTGATGTCTTGGATGGCCTTTTGGAAAACAGTTTAAACCAAGATTGGCAAGAAAAAGTAAACATAGAAAATCGGATTGCCAAAGACCAGTTTTTAGGCTTATTTTTTAATACGGAAAACGGTTTTCTCAAAGATAAAAATGTACGTCAGGCTTTGGCTTATGCGATTAAAGATAAACCTCAGGGAGAAGAGAGGGCCACCGGACCGATTAGTCCTTTGTCTTGGGCCTATACTGAGCAAGTCAAACTTTATCAGTTCAACCAAAAAAATGCCCAGGAATTACTGATAGACAGCGGTAAAGAAAAAGTAAAAATTGCCACCACTCAACCCTTTTTAGGTCTGGCGGAAAAAATTAAAGCTTCTTGGGAGGAAGTCTTAAACCTAGAATCAGAAATAGAAGTAGTTAACACTTTATCTTCTGATTACCAGGTTTTTTTAGGCATTCAGGAGATTCCCTCCGACCCTGACCAATATCTTTTTTGGCATTCGACCCGACCGGAAAATATCACTCATCTTAAAAGTCCTAAAATTGATAAAATTCTGGAAGATGCTCGTAAAACTCTTAATCAAGAAGAAAGAAAAGAGAAATATTTTGATTTACAAAAGTCTTTAAGCGAAGAATGTCCGGTGGTCTTTCTTTCTCACCCTCAAGTTTTTAAAATTACCAGAAAAAATATCCTGCCTTTTTAGCTTCTTTTCAAAACCCACTGGATTACTTTTTTGATTAGATTAAAAAGGAAAGCGGCCATCACCAAAGCTAAGAGCCAAGAAGTATGGAAAGGTTTAATTTCCAAGGCTTGCCAGCTAATACCGGGGAAATCAAACTGCTGGAAGTTTAGCCCCGGAGCCAAATAATTAACGATCAGAAAAACCAAGGCCGTTTTAAGCCAGCGAAATAAACCTAAAGTGATGACATGGATGGGCAATAAGATTAAATCAAAGAGAGGCGTGATGATTTTGCTGAGTAAAGTAAGAATTAAAGTGGTTAAGAAAAATTGGTCCGGACTGAAGGATAAAATCAGGCCGGAAAAAAACCAAGCCAGGCAAGCCAGGCTGACACTATTGATGAGCCAACTTCTTAAAAACTTTTTCATATATAAATAAAGATACCACAAAAATAAAAATTCCGCCAACAGCGCCGCCTCCATAAGGCAAAAGATAAGCTTTAATCGGTGAAATAATTTTTATTTTAGCTTTTTCTGTTTTGTCTTTAAAACTGACCTCAAATTCTATTTCTTCTTGAGTCAAAAGATTGGTTTTAGCTAAATTAATGGTTTTTTCAATGGTGGCGTAAGGGGCTAAAACCGGATAATCGGGTTCATAAATGGCCGTATTGCCTAAGTTTTTGATAATAGCTTTGGCTTGTACCTTGGTGCCGGCCAAAACTTGACTGGGATAGTCCAAGTGAAGATCATAATCAACTTTTTCTTTGGTTTCGGTACCAAACTCCACTTTAATTTGATCGGCATTAAAAGCCGGCCACTGACTGTCTTGACCGTGAAAGACAAAGGCCAGGTGATTAAGGTCAAAGCGATTAAAAAAATCCAAACCTGAAGTTTTTTCCCAAGTGGGATCAATATTAACCCATGAATTTTTTTCTGCATCATAATACTGAGGCCAACTGTGCAAAATAGTTTGGTTAAGGCTTAAAGGTTTTAAACGAGGATTATTAGTATAAGCATAGCCGTTAATCTCCCGACTGGGAATGCCGAGAGCCCGATTTAAGGTGATAAAAAGATCGGTAAATTCCATGCAAATAGCCTCATCTTTATGATTTAAAACGGCCAGCCCACCCAATCTTTCACTCCCGGTTTCCACCTTTTTATAATCATAATTTAACTGATTGAGAACAAAACGGTAGGCTTCTTGAGTGTCTTTAAGTTCTAAAGCTAGCTCCTGGATTTGCTCATGATTGACCGGCCAATATTTTTGCTGGTTAGTTAAAAGGTTTGAGTCAGGCTTGGTTAAAGGAAAATCTTTTCTGGATTTTAAAAAAATTTCTGCTTGACCTTGAACGGTAATGGTTTTCTTTTCTTCAGGTATAATTAAATATTGACCTAACCAGTTCTGGTCAGCGTCAACTTTGACTTGGTCAGGAACAAGAGAAAGATGATTAAGATATATTTTTTGATGAGTGGAATCCGGAGGCAGGACGATTTGTTGATAGACCGGTTGGTCAGTATTGTTTTCCAGCTCATAAATTAATTCAAAATCAAATATTTGTTTTTCTCCAAAAGAGGCAATAATACTTTGGTTAAGCAGTCTATTTTTATCAAAATGATAAACAGTGGTATTGCCAGAATCTTCAACCTTGTTTGGTTGAGGCAAAATAAAAAGGGGTTGGCCGAACTTTTTCGGCAGCCGCAGGGTAACTTGGTAATCGGAAAGACTGTCTAAATTCTGCATTTTAGGGATACCGATTTCCAAAACTTGTCCATTTAAAGAGGCAAAATCAAAAGAAGTAAAATCTAAACTAAAATTAAGTTTTTCATCTTTACCGACCACTTGTTGATTAAAATTAAGTTTGATTCGGGTGGAATTTTTGGTGCTGCTGACCTCTGGTTTAATTTGGCCCAGGCCGTCCCAAGCACTAATGTCTTCAATTTGAGTGGTGCCCAAAGTCATTTGGTATTCGGTGGCATACACTTGAGAGAGTTTATTGGTTAAAGTGACCTTTTGTTGTACTTTAACGCTGGCGTCAGGATTAACGGTATAAATGATTTGATAACTTGTATCAAATTCGTCTTCTGCTAAGGCAGGAGTACCGCCTAAGTTAGGCGAGGCAAGTAATAGGAAAGCAAAAATGAAAAGAATCTTTTTTAAAAGGGACATAGATTAATTTTAGAAGGTGTGCTTTCTACTGTCCAGTCACACAGGTGTCAAGATTATAACACCTTAGAGGTGATGTAATCTTAACACCTTAATATTATGTGTCTAAAATCAAATGTCTGATTTGCTGTAATTCACGCTGATAATCTGCCTGATTATAAACAAACCTTTTATAAGAATTGATGTTTTTAAATTGACCAAGAACGTCATCCTTAAAGCAGAAATTAACTTTCACTTTATTTAAATATTCAGGAAAAGAAGAATAAGGATAATTTTTTAGGTCTTTAACATCTTTTACTAAGTGTGAAGTATAAGGATTAAGATGAATATAGCGGGAAACGTGGAGAAGCTGTTCATCCGTTTCGATTCTAACGGCTTTGAATTTACCTTCTAAAAGTGGACCGCGTCTTTTTCTCTTAGTATTAAAATATTTAGTATAACTATTGGAAAATTTACTTAAGAAATTAGCGATACCATTATCCACGTTTTGTCTTACAAGAAAGTGAAAGTGATTGGGCATAAAACAAAAAGCGATAATTGCCACTAAAAAATCTTGTTTTTTGTTTAGATTTTCAAGAATCTCTCGCCTTTTTTCTAGTGATTGAAGTAAAAAGTAAGAATATCTTAAAGGTAAAATGCGATTTCTATAATAGAAAAAAGTATTACTAGCTCTTTGGTAATCTCGGGCGTTTAAAAAGATAGGTTGAGAAGCAATGCCACGATTTAGAAGATGGTAGACTTCACCGGTAGCAATAATTGTTTTTCTCCCAGGCATGACTTTTCTTTTTAAAATCGTAGCATGTCTTTTATAGAGGTGTCAAGATTATATCACCTTAGAGGTGTTAATCTCTTAACACCTCAATTATAGTGTTTTGAAGGAAATAAAAACGCTCTGTCTAGTGTTTTTGATACAAAAAGATGTAGTTGACAAAGAAAAGCTTTTTCTCTTTACTAGAATTAAAGCCAAACTGTAAACATAATAAACAAAAAGAAAGGAGAAAGCATGCCCGTAGTTCTCTATGAAAGACAAAGACAAATTTTAGATTTTGTTTCTCAATATATTCAACGTAATGGTTTTGCCCCTTCTCTAAGAGAGATTGCTGACGCCATGGGCTTAAGGTCTTTGGCGACGATTCACGAGCATTTAGACCAATTGCAAAAAAGAGGAGTGATTAGCATCACCGGTAGAGGCAAAAAACGCCTGATTGAAATCATTGATAAACATATGGCTGAGGTGGATAAAGGAGTGAAGCTGCCTATTTTGGGTCTTTTTTCTCAAGGCAAACAGATTGAACCATATAGCGTCGGCCATGCTTTTGTAGGCGTGGCCCCTTCGATGATTTCCAGCCGTCGGCGAGCCATTGTTTTAGAGGTTAAAGATGATAGTTTGGTTCAAGAAGGCATTTTCAAAGATGATTTTTTAATTTTAGAAGAAGAGGCGGAGCTTGATAATGGCGACGTGGTGGTGGCTCTTTTAGAAAAGAAAGAGGCTCTGTTAAAGAAATTTTACCAAGAAACTACCAGGGTTAAATTGGAATCTCTTCATGGAGCTCAAGCGCCTCATTATGTTCAAAAAATCCAAATTCAAGGGAAGGTCGTCGGATTAATCAGGCGTTATTAAACTTTAGAACGCTGGGAATGTTTTTTTAACTTGTGTTGGACATACCAAATCACCACTCCTATCCCCAGAATGACAATGACAAGGTCGAATTTGTGAAAGAGATTACCCAAAGTACTCCAATTACTACCCAGCACCTTGCCCAGATAAATAAGCAAGGAAGACCAGAGGAAATCACCCAATAAAACAAAGAAGATGAATTTTTTATAGCTCATTTTAGCAATGCCAGCCGGTAAAGCAATAAAGGTCCTGACTACCGGCAACAAGCGAGAAACAAAGATGATAATTTCCCCATATTTTTGAAAGGTTTCCTGGGCTTCATCTAATTCATACTCAAAAATTAAAAGATATTTGCCGTATTTTTTGATTAAGCGGCGAACAAAACCTTCGCCTTTAAAATAACCCAGACTGTAGGCTAAAGTGGCGCCTAAAAAACAACCTAAAAGAGCGGCGATTACTGTCAGCCAAAATTTAAAAAAACCTTGAGAGACCATAAAACCGGAAAAAGGCAGGATGACTTCTGAAGGAATGGGAATGCAGGCAGATTGAAAAGCCATGGCCATGATCACGCCCGGATAAGAGAATTTAGAAACCAAAAAAATAATTAAATCAGCCAGTGGTTTAAGAATAAAATTAAGCAAATAATTTCTAATTTCCAATTCACAATTTCTAACAAATTATTAGGAATTAGAAATTAGGTATTAGTAATTTTTTACAGGAATTCCTTTATTAAATCACCAATGTCTATATTGGCAATTGATTGTTTGATTAAAGGTTGTTCTTTAAGCTGAGGTAAAGATTGTTGATAAGAAGGTCTTTTTTCTTGATAGAAAATACCAATGGGAAGCTTTTTTGGTTCTTCTAAAGCTAACTTGATCGCTTTCTCTTGTTCATAACTTTCTTTATTTAACTTATAAACTCTTTCTTGATACCAAGAGAAGGGTTGGACTTTTTTATTCCAGGTAACACAAGGAGTTAAGAGGTCGATTAAACTAAAACCCGGATTTTTAATGGCCTTAACAATCAGATTAGTTAAATGCTCCACTTCTCCACTAAATCCTCGAGCGACAAAAGAGGCATGGTTGACAATGGCCGTTACCAAAGGATTAAAAGCTTCTTCAATCACGCCATAAGGGGTGGATTTAGTCTTGTTATTTTTGGCCGTGGTGGGGGAGGTTTGTCCGGTGGTTAAGGAATATAACTGATTGTTAAAAACAAAAAAGGTTAAATTATAATTAGCTCGACAGGCGACGATAAAATGATTTAAACCTTCTCCGTAAGCGCCACCGTCACCGGCAATAGAAATAATCGGCATTTGATGATGGGCCAAAGCCGCGCCGCAAGCAGCCGGTAAACTTCGGCCATGCAAGCCGCCAAAACCATAGGTTTTTAAGAAACTGGACATATTAGAAGAACAACCGATATCATAAAAAAGACAAATATCGTCAGGGTTTAAGTTTAATTTAACCAAAGCTTGTTTTAAAGCTAAAAAACCGCCGAAATCTCCGCAACCCGGGCACCAAGTGGGAGCAATATGAGTATTGAATTGGTTTATGTTATTCATCTTAATGAATTTCTAATTATTCTAAAGAAACACCAAATTACAAATTCCAAATTTCAAACAAATTCGAAATTACAATTTCCAAATGTTCTAAACGTTTATAATTTGGTATTTTGATCATTTGATATTATTTGATATTTGATGCTTGATACTTGCAATTTGCCTAATGATTTCATTAGGAAAAAATGGCCGGCCGTCATATTTTAAAAACTTCTCCACTTTAAAACCAGTATATTCTCTAATTAAACTAGCCAATTGGCCAGTGGCATTAGCCTCTAAGCAAACTACTTTTTTAGCTGATTGAACAAAATCACTCACTTGCTTTTGGGGAAAAGGCCAAAGCCAGTTTAAATGAAAATAATTTAACCTCTTTGTTGTTTTTAGCGCCTCTAGAATGGGGCCTTTATTTGAACCCCAGGAAATTAAAGAAATCTCCGTTTTTTTATCGCCAAAAACAGATTGAGGTAAAATTTCTTTTTCTAAAATTTTGAGTTTGGCCATTCTTTTATCCATCATTTTATTCCTCTCTTCTCCGTCTTCAGTAACCAAACCATCCTGGCGATGTTCATAGCTATTGGCTAAGTGAGCCCCGTTTTTCTCACCCACAAAACAGCGCGGAGAAATGCCGGTTTCAGTTATTTTATACCTTAAAAATCCTTTTTTAGGCTGGGTAAAAGAATAACGTTGATTATTATATTTTGAGGTAAAAGGTAGGGGTGAGTAGTAGCTTTCAGAAATATTTTTATCAAGAAGAATAATTACTGGTATCTGGTATTTTTCACTAAGGTAAAAAGCCTTTCTGGTTAGGTCGAAACATTCTTGAGCATCACCCGGAGCCAAGACTACTCGGGGAAACTCATCTTGAGAGGCAAAAAGCATAAACTTTAAATCACCTTGGCCGCTCCAAGTGGGCATACCAGAAGAAGGACCGGGTCGGGTGGCATTAACGACTACTAAAGGCGTTTCGGTCATGGCGGCTAAGCCCAAACCTTCGGTCATTAAACAAAAGCCGCCGCCAGAAGTGGCCGTCATTGCCCTTACTCCCATAAAACTGGCGCCTACCGCTTGATTAATAGCAGCGATTTCATCTTCGGGTTGTTTAACCACTAGATTGGCTTTTTGCTCATTGGCCGCCAGGAAATGGAGAATAGAGGTTGAAGGGGTCATCGGATAAGCAGTATAAAACTTCAAACCAGCGCTTAGAGCGCCTAAAGCAACCGCTTCATTACCGGTAATCACCATTCTTTTTCCTTTTTTGTTATTTAATTTGAGGGGGGCGATCGCCCCATCGATTTTAAATGCATTCTGAGGATAATTTTTAATATTTTTAGAAAAATTTTCTCCTGATTCAATCGCTTTTTGATTTAATAAAACAATTTCTTTTCCTTTCGATATAAAGATTTCCTTAACTATTTGTTTTAAAGGCTCAACCGAAAGAGCTAATAAAGTCAGGACGGCGCCCAAAGCCACCATATTAGCCATAATCGGCTTACCACCGGCTTTTTCCGCCAGTTCAATCAGTTTAAGGGGAAGATAGTGACCGATTAATTTAATTTTTGGTAAAGCAAACTCAGCTGGATCATAAAGAATTAATGAATCGGAATTTAACTCTGACTGGTGTTCTTTAATCGTGTTTTGGTCAAAAGCCACTAAAATATCTACTTTTTT
>Ga0315548_1004526_pt1 | contig 10016 bp, 8 predicted proteins | sample SalMarSW160110MG_2_FD_202540 | JGI IMG/M metagenome (GOLD analysis project Ga0315548, IMG submission 202540) | Salt marsh sediment microbial communities from the Plum Island Ecosystem LTER, Massachusetts, United States - Salt Marsh Sediment SW1601-110 ... | reverse complement strand
CAACACAAATAGTATTGGCTTTTTTCCCCAGGATCCTGTTAGTAATACCCGCATAGGAATTCTGTTCCTGTATTAATGTCGGTATAGCCATACAGGAGGCAATCCTGAGCACCGGACCACTGGCAAAGCCACCAACGCCCACTACAAGGTCGGGATTATAATCTTTTATTATTTTTCTGGCTTTAGCCATGCTTATCAATAGTTTAAAAATGACAGCAACATTTTTTAACGTAAATCTTCGCTGCAACCCGGAAACGGGCAATGCCACGATTTTATATCCCGCATCAGGCACTTTCTCAATCTCCATTCTCCCTTCAGCTCCGACAAAAAGTATATCAATATTATCATCTCTTTTTTTTAATTCATTTGCAATTGCAATTGCAGGATATACATGTCCTCCTGTTCCACCGCCGCTAATTAATATTTTCTTTGTCACCATTTGCTTCTTCATAAGTTGCTGCAACCTGTTTATTAGTTTCTCTGCTTACACTTAGTATTATTCCAAATGCGATACATGTAAAAATCAAAGATGTACCGCCCATACTTATCATTGGCAAAGGCTGGCCTGTGACCGGCAAAATATTCACTGCCACGGCCATATTCACCATGGCCTGTATAACTATAAGGATTGTAAGTCCCATAGCCAGGAATGCAGGGAATGTCCTTGAGCTTTTCTTAATAATTACACCGGCCCTGAAAAGTAAATACAGGTACAAAAACATTACAATTATTCCGCCTGCCAGTCCGTATTCTTCGATAATTATTGCATATATAAAGTCGGAGTACGGCAGGGGCAGGAAGTTTCTTTGAACACTTTTGCCCGGTCTCACTTTTATAAATCCTCCGGATACGATAGCTATTTTTGACTGATCTATTTGATAGGTTTGATCACTATCCTTATCGACAAAGCTTTCTATTCTGTTTCTCCAGGTTCCGATCCTCCCTTCCCATTCATTTGAAAGTGCTATTACCACGAATATGCCAATTATGGCAGCGGCAATAAGGCTAAAAATGAATAAATACCGGAAATTTATTCTGCCGATAAACATCAGGATAAAAGATGCAGTGAAAAGTATAACTGCCGTGGACAGGTTGGCAGGCAGAATAAGCATGCATATAACCAAAACCGGTATTAATATCGGAAGAAATGCCCCGTAATAGTCTTTTATGTTGTTTTGTTTAACTGACAGCATTCGTGCCAGGTACATCATTAACGCGAGCTTGGCAAAGTCGGATGTCTGGAATGTAAGTCCGATTACCGGTATAACTAACCAGCGCGTGGCTTCGTTAATTGTTATCCCGACAATAAGTGTCAGTATAAGCAGGATGACGGCAATGACAAGCATAAGCTGGGACAGCCGCGAAAAATATTTGTAATGAATCTTGTGAGTGAGAAATATTATTACGAGTCCGAATAGCAGCAATATAGCATGTTTTATAACATAGTAGCTGGTATCGCCACCCTGGTATTTATATGCAAGCGATCCTGTCGAGCTATAAACAGCAAGCAATGAAAAAATGGATAATGCTAATATTACCGTCCATATTATTGCATCACCTTTGAAATATTTCCTGAATTCACTTGCCATTTTCAAATTATTATATTGTTTATCGTTATAACTTAATCACAGTTCTTTAACACATTTTTTAAACTGCCAGCCCCTGTCTTCATAATTTTCAAACAAGTCAAAACTGGCGCAGGCAGGTGACAATAATACGGCATCACCGTCCTTGCCAAGGCAGTAGGCTGTTTGCACAGCTTCCTGCATTGACCTGACATCGATAATATTACTTACTATTTGATCAAAGGCCTTATGAATTTTGGTATTATCAAGGCCCATGCAGATTATAGCTTTCACTTTTTCCTTTACAAGCTCTTCAAGTTCGGAATAATCATTTCCTTTATCCACGCCACCGGCAATCCATATAACCGGATTAGTAATACATTCAAGAGCATACCATGTAGAGTTAACATTTGTTGCTTTCGAATCGTTAATAAATTCTATGCCATGGACTTTGATAACCCTCTCCATCCGGTGTTCGACACCTGTGAAATCCATCAGGCTATCCCTTATATTGTCCTTCCTCAGGTGCAACACGCTGCCCGCTAGTCCGGCAGCCATTGAATTATAAATATTATGTTTTCCTTTTAATGAAAGGTCAGCAACAGACACTTCAAAGTGGTCTTCTTCAACCTCAAAATTTATTGAATTATTTTTCAGGTAGGCGCCTTGTTGTTTTTTATTTTTTAATGTAAAACCAAGCTGCTTTGCCCTGATCACAATTTTTTCCAGTTCCCTGATAGTTATTTCATCATCTGAGCAATAAATAAAATATTCATCTTCAGACAGATTCTGTGTAAGCTTAAATTTCGAGTCTATATATTTCTGAAGATTATAATCGTACCTGTCAAGGTGATCGGGTGTAATATTCAGGAGTATTGCGATATCGGGTTTAAATTCAAACATGCCATCGAGCTGGAAACTGCTTATTTCAAGCACGTAATAATCATAATAATCTTCGGCCACGGACATTGCAAAGCTCTTTCCTATGTTACCTGCCAGTCCGACGTTCAGCCCTGCCTTTTTCATCATATGATGAAGCAGGGAAGTGGTAGTTGTCTTACCGTTGCTGCCCGTGATACAGATCTTTTTTGCATCAGTAAAGCGGCCGGCGAATTCTATTTCTGAGATTATTCTTATATCTTTCTTTCTGATGAGCTGGACGATCTCAGATTTTTCAGAGATACCCGGACTCTTAATTATCTCATCGGCACCCAGTATCAGCCTTTCCGTATGCTTCTCCTCCTCCCAGTCTATCTCATAGTTAAACAGAATTTCTTTATAATAAGTTTTGATTTTGCCGGAATCAGAGACAAAGGTATCATACCCCTGTTTCTTGGAGAGAACGGCTGCGCCTGTTCCACTTTCTCCGGCCCCAAGTATTACAATTCTTTGATCCATTAATTATCTTATTTTTAATGTCACAATTGTAATTACAGCTAGTAGTATGCTTACAATCCAGAACCTGATAACAATTTTTGGCTCGGGATAATTAAGTTTCTGGTAATGATGATGCAGGGGAGCCATTAATAATATCCTTCTGCCTTCGCCATATCTTTTTTTCGTGAATTTAAAATAGCTCACCTGTATAAGAACCGAGAGGCTCTCTATAAAGAACACACCGCATAAAATAGGAATTAGCAACTCTTTCCTGATGAGAATTGCATATACGGCAATTATCCCGCCTATAGCGATGCTTCCTGTATCTCCCATAAAAACCTGGGCGGGAAATGAGTTGTACCACATGAAACCTATGAGTGCACCGATAAAGGCACTCATATAAATCACCAGTTCTCCGCTGTGAGGGATATACATAATATTTAAATAATCGGCAATTATCATGTTACCCGAGACATAGGCCAGTATTCCCAGGGTAAGTCCGATTACCGCAGATGTCCCTGATGCCAGTCCGTCCAAACCATCCGTGAGATTAGCCCCATTTGATACGGCTATTACTATGAGTATTATCATGATGGTCGCTACGATCCATGCCCAGTCTTTTGCCTTATCCCCTAAAAAACCAATTAACATAGCATAATCAAATTCGTTGTTTTTAAAGAAAGGGATATTTACTTTTGTCGATTTAACATCACGAGTAACATATACATTTTTATCAGGGGTTTTATTTTCACCTTCAATAATTTTCATTACAGGCAATCCTTTTTCATTCAATACCTTTTCGCGTACGACTATATCATCATTGAAGTGAAGTGTGAGTCCGACTATCAGGCCCAATATTATTTGTCCGGCTATTTTGAATTTTCCTCTCAGTCCCTTCTTGTTTTTCCTGTAGACTTTGATATAGTCATCGATGAAACCCACCAGTCCCAGCCATATTGTAGTTATTAGTATTAGAATGATATATATGTTCTTAAGGTTTCCAAACAGCAAAACAGGAATTAAAATGGAGGACAGTATTATCAGTCCGCCCATTGTCGGGGTGCCTTTTTTCTGCATTTGGCCTTTTAATCCCAGGTTTCGCACGGGCTCGCCTATTTGTTTTTTTCTGAGGATATTAATTATTTTTTTGCCAAATATTAGAGAAATGATGAGTGATGTCAATACGGCCATTGCTGATCTGAATGATATATATTCAAATACCCCGGCTCCGGGGAAATCAAGCTTTTCGAGATATGCAAACAAATAGTATAGCATTGTTTTATTTGCTTATTGTAAATTCATATTATTCAACATAAATTGCTCTGCAATGATTTCTTTATCATTAAAATGATATCTTTTACCTTTTATCTCCTGGTAATTTTCATGTCCTTTACCTGCCACCAGGATGATATCTCCGCTATTGGCGATCATGCATGCAGTTTTTATAGCTTCTCTTCTGTCAGCAATAATTGAGACATTTTTTCTATAATTAACAGCCACTCCTGCATACATATCGTTAATTATGTCTTCCGGCTTTTCATTCCTGGGATTATCTGATGTCAGTATTGTCTTGTTGCTGTTTTCAACTGCTATTTTTGCCATTTTGGGGCGCTTGCCCTTATCCCTGTCTCCCCCTGCGCCTATTACCGTAATAAGTTGTTCATTCCCGCTTCTAATCTGGTTTATTGTTTTAAGCACATTCATTACTGCATCGGGTGTATGCGCATAATCTACTATGGCTGTCACGCCATTATTTGATTTTAAGTGTTCAAATCTTCCTTCCACAACGGTTAGCGTACTTAGTATTTTCAATATATCATCCCTGGACTGGTTTAATAATCTTGCACATGCATAAACTGACAATATATTATATGCATTAAATTCCCCTATAAGTTTTGTCCATACCTCGACCTGGTCAATGCTCAGGAGCATACCGTCGAAATGGCTTTCTATTATCCGGGCTTTAAATTCTGCAGGTGTTTTTATTCCATAGAATATTTTGCTGGCGTTTGTATTCTGTACCATTACTTTGCCGTTCCTGTCATCCGCGTTAATCAACGCAAATGAGCCGGGCTGGAGCCTGTCAAAGAATGATTTTTTAGCCCTGAGGTATTCGGTGAATGTTTTATGATAGTCAAGATGGTCATGTGTAAGGTTAGTAAATATTCCGCCGTTAAAAGTAAGTCCGCTTATTCTTTCCTGCACAACTGAATGGGAGCTTACTTCCATAAAGGCATATTTACAATTTGCATCGACCATCTCTTTAAGCAGCCTGTTTATCCGGATGGCGTCGGGTGTTGTATGGGTAGCCTCAATTGCTTTATCACTTACATAATTTCTCACTGTTGACAGTAGTCCGGCTTTGTACCCCAGTTTCTGAAAGAGTTTATAAAGTAGTGTAGCTATAGTTGTCTTGCCGTTGGTGCCTGTAATACCTGTAAGGGTTAATTTACCTGACGGGTTATCATAAAAATTTGAAGCCAGTATACCAAGGGCCTTGGCCGGATCATTAACTTTTATGAATGTGACATTCCTGCTGGATTTTCCAGGTATTGTCTCACATAATACTGCTTTGGCACCTTTTTCAATTGCGGGCTGTATATATTTATGCCCGTCTGCTGCAGTGCCTTTAACAGCAACAAACAGTTGCCCCTTCTTAATTTGCCTGGAATCAAAGGATAAACCACTGACAGTGATATCACCAGGGCCTCTTAGCTCCTGAACTTCAATATTTTTTAATATGTCTGCGAGTTTCTTCAATTATCAGTTATATATAACTCATTTCAAGAATAATTTCCTGTCCTTTATTTATTTTTGTCCCGGGGGGAATAGACTGGCTTTTAACACTGCCTCTCCCTTTAAGGACAACCTTTAAGCCGGCATTTTCCAGCAAATAAACCGCATCTTTTGCCCCCATGGCTATGACATTAGGTACAAGGTTCCGGATAATCATCCTGTTATCGAATTCAATATGGTCTTCTTTCCTTGTCGTAATTACCCAGTCGCTATTTGCATTTATGTCACTGACTTTTATGTTTAACTCCCTGAATACCTGTTTCAGTTCATCGCGGTTTCCATTTTTTGAATATGGTAAATCTGTAATAATCTTATTATTGGAACTGGCATTTTCATCATTCAGTTCCATGGCATATATTCTTTTTGCCAGTTCAAGAAAAACCGGTCCGGCCACCTGGTGCCCGTAATAAACATTTTTTGATGGTGAGTTAACAACAACAATACATGAATATTTGGGATTATCGGCGGGGAAGTAACCTACAAATGATGCCTGGTAGCTGACAATAGAGTCTGATCTGTAACCGTATTTTACATTATAGATCTGGTTGGTGCCGGTCTTTCCGGCGATTTTGAAATACGGATTTTTGAGGTTTCGGGCAGTTCCGTTTTCGACAACACCTTCAAGCAATTTTTTTGCTTTCTTAAGCGTGGATTTTGAACATATGGATGGGTTAATAACTTCTGTTTCAAATGTTGAAATTGTTTTTCCATGATACTGAAGTTCTTTGACAAACCTGGGCTTAACCATTTTGCCATTATTTGCCACAGCATTGTAGAAGGTAAGTGTTTGCAAGGGTGTAAGTTTTACTTCATAGCCATGGGACATCATTGCCAGTGATATGCCTGACCACAGCCTGTCGCCGGGATATTTTATGAACGGCGTTCCTTCACCTCTTATGTCTATGTCCAGTTTGTCATTCAGGTTCATGCGGTATAGCCTGTCGACAAAATGATGAGGTCGGTTTTTGTAAGCTTCTGTAATTAGTTTTGCCATTCCCACATTTGATGACAGTTCAAATGCTCTCTGGATGGTCAGTTTACCATAGCCACCCTGCGGATAGCTCTCATCCCTGATGATTTTATCATAGTACTTGAATATCCCGTGTCCTGTGTCTATAGTATCGTTAAGGTTAATATACCCGTCTTCCAGTGCAGCCATTATCACGGGGAGCTTAAATGTGGATCCCGGTTCGCTGCTTTCACCAACAGCGTAATTCAGAAGTTCCCTGTAATGAGAATTTTTATCCTTGCCCAGGTTGACTATTGCTTTAATTTCGCCGGTCTTCACTTCCATAAGGACAACGGTACCATGATGGGCATCCTGCTTGATTAATTGTTTCAAAAGAGCTTTCTCGGCAAAATCCTGGAAATTAATATTAATTGTAGTGACGACATCCGTACCGTCTTTTGGTTCAATCTCATTCCTGTTGCTGACAGGAATCCACACATTATCTGATATTTTCTGTTTTAACTTTATGCCTTCAATGCCCGATAATTGCTGATCATAGGCTCCCTCTATACCGACAATATTACCCCTGTTACCTTTCGTGGTATACCCGATGGACCTGGCAGCAAGTTCATTATGAGGTCTGATCCTTTTATTTTCCTGCAGGTAAATCAAGCCGCCCTTGTACCTGCCTCTCCTGAATATCGGAAATGATTTTAACTCCTTCAGCTGGATATAGTTGACCTGCTTTTTTATGAGATGATATCTTTTTCCTTTTTTTCTGGCCGAGATAAGTTCCTGTTTGTATTGTTCACGTGATTTATCTTTGAACAGATCTGCGAGGCAAAGGGCAAGAGAATCTGCATTGCCGTAAAACACTTTATCTGTGAGGGCACCTGCTTTAAGGTCCATCCTCACTTCATACAGAGGAATTGATGTTGCCAGCAGCCGTCCGTCATCAGCCAGGATATTGCCCCTGTTTGAGGGGATGATGACGTTCTTTAGAGTTGCGTTCCTGGCTTTTTCTGCCCATTTGACTTTTTCAACGGTTTGCAGATATATAATCTTACCTGCAATCCAGAAGCCAAAGAACAGTATACCCAGGTAAACTATGCCGGCCCTCCATAATATGTCTTTTTTTAATGACATTATTACCTCTTCCTTTTTTTTGTAAGTTTTTTTGGCGGTGTTTCAGGCAATTCAAGGCCAATATTCTTTTCGTCCACCAGTTTTATTACCTCGGACGGGCGACTAATATTCATAAGTTCAGAAGCCGTAGTAATTTGTTCGGAACAGAGGTCCTTAACTTCAATCTGAAGCTTGCCAAGCTTTCTGACAAGCCTCTCTGCGTGAAACCTGTTGCCTATATAAAACAATGCCAATAGCGTTAAAAAGAGAATATACGGGAATTGCCTGACAACACCGGCCTTGGTTAAAATGCTGCCGCTAAAAATGCTTCTTAATGAAAATGCCTTTATCTCATTATGTTCCTGGTCCTGATCGATAAATTCTATGTTGTCTCTGCCGCTCATATATCAGTTTTTTTCTGCAATTCTTAATTTTGCGCTTTTTGCCCTGCTGTTATATTTTATTTCTTTGTAATCAGGAGTAATAACTCTTTTATTTACGGCCCTGAAGGGGGTGCTGTAGTTCCCGAATAAATCCCTGCTAATACCTTCGTTGAAATTGCCCCACCTGAAAAAGTTTTTTACAAGCCTGTCTTCGAGAGAATGGTAACTAATAACCGCCAGCCTGCCACCCTTAGTAACCAAGTCAGTTGTCTGGAGCAAAAATTCTTTAAGATTCTCTATCTCGTTATTAACTTCAATTCTCAGTGACTGGAAGATCCTTGCCAGGTACTGGTTTTCTTTTTTTCCGGGGATGAGTTTTGAAATAGCTTTTATCAGCTGCCCGTTTTTTTCAAATTGCCTTTCCTGCCTGTATTCGATGATAAGTTTGGCCAGGGAGGGAGCATTTTTCAAATCACCATAATTACGAAACACTCTAATAAGGCTTTCAGCAGAATAGTTATTTAATAAATCTTTTGCCATAAATCCTGATTTTTGATTCATTCTCATATCAAGTACTGCGTTGTTTTTGTAGGAAAATCCCCTTTCAATGCTGTCAAAAAAATGTGATGACACACCCAAATCTGCGATAATACCATCTACCTTATTAATCCTGTAATACCTCAAATAGTTCTTTAAAAACCTGAAATTCCCGGTGATGAAGACCAGGCGACTATCCTTTATTATATTTTTTGCCGCATCTTCATCACAATCAATCCCAAAAAGCTTCCCATCCTTTAATCTTCCTAAAATTTCCCTTGAATGGCCCCCTCCGCCATAAGTAGCATCAACATAGATACCTGACGATTTAATATTTAGTCCGTTTACACTTTCTTTTAATAAAACAGGATAATGATAATACATTATAAAGTTGCTCTATGTATGTTTATCAGATTCATAATTTGTACTGCCCATAATTTTTTCAGCCAGGGCAGCAAAATTCGAATCCCCGCTTTCAACCTTACTATATGCATCTGCAGGCCAGATCTCAATTTTCACTGACTGGCCGGCCAGCATTAATTCCTTGCCAGCCCCTATTTCAGTTAATAACCTTTTTGGTATCAATAACCTGTTGTTCGCATCCAGTATCAATTCGTAAGTGTTTTTAAAAAATCCCCTGACAAATTTGTTATGCTCCCTGTTATATGGATTTATTGTCTTTTCAATCCTGTTGTTTTGTTTCTCCCACTCTTCTACAGGGTATAATATGAGGCATTTTTCAAATATGTCTTTCTTAATAACAAATCTGTCATTTATGCCATCCTTCATCTGCCTTTTAAGTGCAGCAGGTAACAATATCCGCCCCTTTGTATCAAGTTTGCATATAAATTCACCAATAAGTGTTGCCATACCTGATTGTTTATGAAGTAAACAAAATTATATAAAAATTTTCCACTTTTTACCACAATTCCACAATTTTTGACACAATTGTTAATAAATAATTAAAAAACTATTTGTTTATCTTTAAAATAAAACTGGTATGAAGGGTAATTATCTAAAATTAAAGCATTGATTATCAACAGATAATAATCGTATATATTTTTTTAGGCTATTAAAATGCTATAAATATTATATTTGTAAATAAACTGCCGGGGTATTTATTATTTTATGGTTATAGAGAGTTTTCCGGACATATAAAGAAAGAAGCATGACAGAAAAAAGGGCATTACTGGAAAAAGTTGATGTCAGGGATGCATTTCTCAGGAAGAATCCCAGGGTGGCAAAATTAATCCCTGGTTTCGTGTACTGGTATATAAAGAAGAT
>Ga0315548_1004525_pt1 | contig 10016 bp, 5 predicted proteins | sample SalMarSW160110MG_2_FD_202540 | JGI IMG/M metagenome (GOLD analysis project Ga0315548, IMG submission 202540) | Salt marsh sediment microbial communities from the Plum Island Ecosystem LTER, Massachusetts, United States - Salt Marsh Sediment SW1601-110 ... | reverse complement strand
AGAACTGAGGAAGAAGGGTCAATCCGATCATCCCTTTAGCTGGGGAGCGTTCATCGCCCTGGGGGATTGGAGGATTGAGTAGGATAGGAGAAGCCCTTGGCTGAGATGGAACCCATCGCCTGGGATGAGCTCTTGAGTCGGGCACAAGAGGGAGATGAGGTGGCTCAAAATGACCTGTCTGGAAAAATCCTGGTAAGACTGAGACCGATTCTGCAATATAGACTATGGGGGTGGTCGCCTGAGGAGCATGAAGACATCCTCCAGGATACGCTAATGGTGTTCGTGCAAAAGCTGAATCAGATCAAGTCTAACCCTCATCACTACGCCCTGGCGATTCTTAGAAACAAGATCGGGGATACTCTTAGAGCCCAGAAGAGAGACATCGCAGTGGAATCATATGAAGGGCACGTCCCCGCTGCACAGGTATCTGTGGAAGCACCACCTTGGAATGCTGCTCGGGCCGGAGGGGACTTTACGGGTGAACTGGAGGCGAAGGAGTTGAGGAATCAGATCAGGGGGGTCATAAGAAGTCTGTCGCTCTTTTGTCAGACCCTCTTTCTGGCCATTTTAGAAGACCAAACCATTGGAGATGTGTGGCAACTTGTCCAAGAGGTGGAACCAGACTTACAGCGATCGACTTTTGACAAAAGGGTTTTCGACTGTCGCAGGAAGCTGAGGCAATTGGTAAAAGACCAGATCTAACCTAAATAATTCATATGCCACGAAGGCACTAAGGCACAAAGTACCTTCCACGAGCCGTCAGGTGCCTTCACCTGACGGCGAGAGAGGAAGGTGGCAGAGCCAGGTTCTGCCCCCCCCCATTATATAAACGAATTAGCTTGACCTTTTTGAACATAGCCATAATCAGCAGGACTTTTCTGATAAGATAAACAGGATCTACGCGATTTCTTTATATCCTGACAATCCTGTATATCCTGTCCAAAAAATGCTAAAGAATGAAAAGCAAAAAAATGAACGAATGTATAGCTCCTGAAGTTGGAGCGCTCATTACCCAGTATGAGATGGGACAATTGAGTGATGAAGAACGGAACCGCTTTGAGGAGCACCTTATGGATTGTGATTTCTGCCGTCGAGAGTTGGAAGAGACGCTTCCAACTATTTCCACTATGCGAAGACATAAGGCAGAGATCGTCCAAGGATTACACGATGAGGGAATCAGTTTTGAGTCCTTGAAGGAACGGCTTTTGGCTCTGTCTCGCCCCGGCCAGATTCAAAAGACATCACCAAAATACATTTGGGAGAAGATTCTGCAAGGATTCAGGACATTCGGCAGACCTCGGATATTTGTGCCTGCTGCGGTGGTGGTAACCGCTTTACTTCTCTTTGTAACTTTACTCCACCATCCTGATAACCCCTACCTGGCCTATCTGTCCTTCGAAAAGCTTCCCTACCGACCTCAAAAGCTACGGGGTGAAATGGCAACGGAGGCAGAACGCCTATTCCATCAAGGAATGAACGATTACTTGAGGAGTGATTACAGGGGTGCCATTGGCAATCTGAGAAAGGCGGTAGAAAAGGCTCCGGATAAGGGGGCCTGGTGGTTATACCTGGGAGTATGCTATTATCTTGATCATCAAGGAAAGCAGGCAATCGAAGCATTAACCAAAGCAGATACCTTGACCCAACACTCTCTTAAGATCAGAACTCGATGGTATCTGGCTGAGGCGCATCTCTTACAAGGAGATGTGGATAGGGCCATCCCACTACTGGAATGGATCAGGGCCCAAAAAAGGGAATATGCTGCCCAAGCTGATTCTCTCTTGACGATTGTTCATCACATTATCCGGTAGTCGTGCCGTCAGGGCTCCTGCCCTGACGGGAAAACTGAGGTGGCAGAACCCTGATTCTGCTACCCTCTTATAATCCCGCCTAATCCCAACAATTACCCTCTTGCCTTAGTGGCAAGGGGGTTTTGTTTTTAAATTGGATTATTCTTAAAGCAAACAAAAATTGGCGTCATATCCCGAAATTTGATGGACTTAGTCGCCTATGGCTGAATTTCTCTGACAGGATAACAGGACTTACATGATTTTTATTTATCCTGTCAATCCTGTCTAAAATGGAAAAAATGAAATTTCTCAGGTAAGATTGGGCGCCCATCTTCAATTTATTATTTGGAAGCACGAGAAGGACGAATGAAAAGTTCTCTGCACAAAGCCACAAATGAGTCTATCGCAAAAACTCCAGAATCGGTAGCCGCAGGCTTTAGCCTGCGAAAAGTTGCTCGTAAATCAGCACTGCTCTATTCTCAACAAAACCAAGGCTCTGACATCCTTAAAATTCAAAATATTCAAAATTAGGCTGGTGGGTGAGTAGGCTTCCGTGTTTCTCCCGTGGCTTTGTGCGGAGGACTGAAAACCCACCAGACTGAAAAATTGGCGTCAAAGATCGGTTAGGGAAAGCAAGTGAATCAGGAAATGAGGGTAAGAAATATGAAAAGGAAATTTGCATTTATATCGAACTGGCGCAGCAAGGAATTGGATACCAAGAGGATGCTATATAGCGATGCTCTAATTCAACACTTGAAGCCTGGGATGACCAAAGAAAGATTAGTTAAGGAAGGTTTATTTGCTATATGGGCTCATTTTGATGTTTATCATGAAGTAGAGGGATGGATTATTGGCATTTTCCTCACCGCAGCACAGATGATAAACAGGCCATTATTTGCCCGCCAAAGGGTATTAGAGACGGTTCGTTATGCTCAAGATGAGTTAAAAGCAGAGTTTATTGGTTTAGGAAGTTATACCTCTTCGATAACTCACGGTGGAGAGTGGCTGGTGCAACAACCAGATTTGAGACGTTACCTCACTCACGGAGATAGCTACGCAGTTGCTGCAGCAGTTGAGGGGGTAACCAAAGCTTTACCTTTAGACTTAAATAACAAGACTCTGGCCATCGTCGGAGCTTATGGTCTAATAGGTGAGGCATTGGCGAGATTACTGTGTCACAAATGTAGCCGATTGCTCTTAATTGGTCGTCGTTGGTTTTTATTAGAGGCGTTGCGAGACAGCTTACTTGCTGAGAATGGTAAACGCCCTCTTGATTTGGATATATCGGACGATCTTATGGATATTCAAGAAGCCGATGTGGTAATAACTGCCACTAGTGCTCCCAGCGCCATAATTCAGCCTTATCATTTGAAAGAAGGGGCTTGGATTTATGATGTGGCTCAACCAATGAACACAGCACCAAGTCTTATGGAAGAGAGGGAGGATGTTCAAGTAGTGGATGGGGCATTTGTTAATATTCCTGGGATTGACTTAGGGATTGATTTTGGTACACCAACAGGAACTGCCTTCGCCTGTTTTACTGAAACGGTAATGCAGGCTCTTGAGAATAACCGCGAACACCATGTAGGTAGAATTGATCCATCACATGTTAAAACTACAGCTAATTGGGCCAAGAAATATGGTTTCACTCATGCTCAACCTACTTGTTTTGGCCACAAAATCGACTTCAAAGGCGCTCGTAAGCCGAGAGAAAAATTTTTGGCTTTAGAATTGGTAGGATAAAGCGAACCTCTGGAGATAGACCTCCAATATTTCCTTCTTTATTTCAGAGGTGAGGTGGATTGAAAGTCCAAAACATAAAAAAATAAAACTTCTCAGGTAAGATTCGTTGCCCATCTTCAATTTATTATTTGGAAGCTGTGAGAAGGTCAAATGAAGAGTTCTTTGCACAAAATCATAATGATGTACTCATGCCCCGTTCTCTTAACAGGAAGACCGTCGGAGTCGTAGGCAAAAGTTGAGCATTCTATTAAGAGTGGTAATCCTAAGTGTACCTTTTTCGTTTGTGGTCAGGATGAGTAAGAAGAGCTACAATGCGAATGTTCATATTGCACGTCTGTGTTCTTCGAGATCAGATTCATAGAAAGGAGGTGAATCAGTTGACAAAGATCTGGACTAAGCACGGAAAAACCGTGGAAGGCAAATTCGTCCGCGGTTATCGCCCCAGCATTGTTGATGAGGGGTTCCGTCAGGTCTTCGGCCACTACCCCACTTCAAAGGGGAAGGCCACTGTGAAAGACAAGAATGGTAAGTACCACTCTGGCCGGCGCACCTGGTAAGATACCCTTGCCTTAATGGGATGTGGTTGAACCCCTTTAGGTAAGTGAAAAAGTAGCTTCGGCTTCCCCTTCTGAGTTAAACCCTTAGATGGCGGGGCCTTTTGACCCCGCCAGAAGGGTGTAGTTCTGGTAAGCCGAAATTTAAGTGAGGTTAGTAGTTACGCCACCGTTATGGATGAGGCTGGTTTGAAGCTTTGAAGGAAAGCAGCGAAGAGGTCAGTATGCAAATTGTGGGGCAACTGAAGGACTCCTTGTAGGATATGTTTTCCATGTAATTAGTGAAAGAACTATATGAAAAAAGGAGGTTGAAATGGCGAGGAGAATTTTTTTGCTGAGTATAGCAATGGCTATCATTGTGATGGCCATAGCCCCAACCACAGGGGCGGTGAACTGGACAAGGGAGACAGTGGACAGTTATGGAGATGTGGGTAAATGCAGTTCACTTGCTTTGGATAAGAATGGGTGGCCGCATATCAGTTACCATGATCATAACGATTATGCCTTGAAATATGCCTATAAAGATAGTTTGGGTTGGCATCGAACAACTGTGCATGCCCCAAGAAACGTTGGTTATCAAACTTCCATTGCGCTTGATGACCTTGGTCATCCTCATATCACTCACTATAAGATTTGGTACTGGGATTACAACTTTGATAACCTAGAATATTCTTATGAGGATAACTTAGGTTGGCATACGGAGTCAGTGGATGAGTATGGGGATGTAGGGAGATTTAGTGCTATTGCACTTGATAGTAATGGCTATCCTCACATTGCGTATTACGGTGATTATGATGGAAATAAACGCTTGAAATACGCATATAAGGATGATTTGGGCTGGCATATCAGGACTTTGGACTCGTTTGTGGGGGCGCAGGCCACATCGACAAAATTTGGAATAGCTATTGATTCCTATAATCGTGTCCATATCGTTTATTTCGACGAAGGGAATTTGGGATACTTCTGTATAGCTGGTTCAGGAATGTATCATGATGTTATAGAGTATGGCTGTGGGCAAGGAGTCGGAGCTTCCATTGTATTGGACAATAACAATTATCCTCATGTTTCTTACCAGAATCAGAATAATGCGGAGTTGAAATATGCTTACCAGGATGCTTCAGGTTGGCACACTATAACTGTAGACAGTGATAACAATACAGGGTACTCCTCATCAATAGCGTTAGATAGTAACGGCCATCCTCATATAAGTTATATAGACGATACCCAACACTACTTGAAATATGCCTGGGAATATGAATCTGGCTGGCATATCCAAACGGTAGAGAGTTATTACAATGTAGGTTCATATTATCAAACCTCTCTTGCGCTCAATGCTGCGGATGAGCCTCATATTAGTTACTTCAATGCTACCAATGCCGACCTGATGCTTGCCAGGCCCCAGAGTTATGGGCCTGGATCTTTCGGTCTTCGTTCTCCTGGAAATGGCTCCTGGGCTAAACCATCCCCGACCTTCCATTGGGAAGCCTGCAGCTATCAAGGAGATAGCCTTTCTCGTTATGAGCTTTGGATTGATGGGATGTGGGCTAAAAATGCGCCAAAGACTCAAACCTGTGCAATGCCAAATGTTACATTGACTTCTGGTTGGCATACTTGGAGGGTGTTATCACTTAAAGTAGACGGCGATTCAATCTGGTCAAGTGAGACCTGGTCAGTGAGGATAGATGCTACACCACCATCGGCATTCAGTCCACTAACCCCCGCTGATAATATGTGGACCAACAACGGAATTCCAACCTTTACCTGGCGAGCTTCATCAGATGCAGAATCTGGACTCGAAGAATATCAGTTATTTATCGATGGTTCACCCGTAAGAACAGGCATTCCACCCGATTCCACATCAACTACACCATTATGGTACTTAAGCGATGGTGACCATATCTGGCATATTAGAGCAGTTGATAATGTTAGCAATACTACCCAGTCAAACCCGGAATGGACAGTGAGAATTGATCGCTCATATCCAAATTATTTCTATCCTTACTATCCTCTTAATCATAGCTACACAACGGATACACTACTTACATTTAAATGGCAATCTACAACCGACGCAGGAATTGGTATGTCTCATTATCAATTATGGATCAATGGGATTACCCAGATTGACAGTATTCCTGCTGATACATCAGTAGATACTATGTCAGTAACACTTGACACATCAAGGACTTTAACGCATGGATCATACCATTGGAACATTAAAGCATTCGACAAATTAGGCAATTCTCGACTTTCTGCCACTTGGTATTTATATGTGGACCTTAGGCCTCCTTACTCATTTTCGCTTGTATCTCCAACGGACAGCAGTTTAATACCCCTGCCAACTCCCGATTTCACCTGGCATTCTACATCAGACTACGCTCCTGTGAGTTCTGGGTTTTCTAAATACCAACTATGGATAGATAGTTCCGTAAATGTAGATAATCTCACAGATCCTTCCGATACCAGCACTGCTCCTTCAGGTCCTCTATCTGAGGGTTATCACGACTGGTTCGTCAAAGCATATGATAATCTTGGAAATGTGCGTAGTTCAAATGAGACCCGGACTGTTATTCTCGATTGGAATCTGCCTGAAGCATTTAGTTTATCCTCGCCTCACGATGAGGACACGGTGGTGACTGATCGCCCCACTTTTTACTGGCATCCCTCTTACGATGCTGGCTCAGGAATTCAAAAATACCAATTGTGGATTGGTGGGGTGCTCAATAGGGACAACATAAGTCCAGAAGATACTTGTGCTACTCCCCTTGATTCTCTGGCTAACGGGTCATATCCCTGGTTCGTTAAGGCCTATGATGGTGCTGGTGGAGTTGTCTCCTCAAATGAGACCTGGCATATTGTCGTCTCTAAGGATTTGATTCCCCCCTCTGTTCCCCAGTTAGCCTCACCAAGGAACAACAGCTTTATTCAAGAGTCCAGTCCAACCTTTGTCTGGCATGCTTCCACTGATAATGTCGGGGTGGACCACAATGTTCTCCAATATAGCGTAGACATCTCTTTTGCTGAGACTACCTCTGTAGAGGTGCCAGATACTACTCATAATTTTTCAAGCCCATTTGCAGATAGTCAATATTACTGGAGAGTTAAAGCGGTAGATAAAGGGAATAATTACAGTGATTGGTCAGCGATATGGAATTTCACCGTAGACACTGGAACCCCTGATATACCAGTCCTTAATTCTCCTGCCGATAGTTCTTGGATCAACGACAACACTCCGACCTTTATCTGGAGTGAGGTGACAAAGATCGGTGGCAGTAGCAAAAGGAATGATAGACTATCCATTCTGGGAAAAAGTAGAGACGGAAGTCCCGTGATGTATAGGCTTGAATATGCCTTAGATGCCAGTTTCACCCAGGGATTGGTCTCAAAGGATAGCCTCCTTGAAAACTATTATCCGATCCCTGGAGATCAAGCACTTTTGGATACAACATATTTTTGGCATGTTAAAGCCTTTGACCAAGCGGGCAACCAGGGGAGCTACCAGGCTCAGCCTTCTTGTTTTACGATAGATACTCAACCACCTGGGATTCCTATACTCATTTCGCCAGTCAACTCCATTGTAACCAGTGACACTATTGTAGAATTCATCTGGCATTCTACAGTGAAAGAGGGAACCCATTATACCCTACAATGTGCTCAGGATTCTTTCTTCATTCAGTTAGTCATCGATACTCTTGAGCTAACCGATACTACATTCATTAGTTCATTCACCGATAATCTCAACTACTACTGGCATGTCGAAGCCGTCGATTTGGCGAATAACCACAGTGGATACCAGGCAAGTCCCTTTAATTTTACAATCGACACCCAACCACCAAATTTCTCGAAAACAACTTCATGGCCCGATACCAGCCTTGCAGGACCATTTCCAATTATGTCCACGATTACGGATAGTTCTGGCGTCTCCTCTTGCTCCCTCTACTACAAAACCAGCCTGGATACTATTTGGACATCTATCTCAATGGATACTACGGGGACACCTCACCAATATTTGGCAGAGATTCCAGAACAGGGACAGAGCGACACAAAGATTTACTACTATCTTAAAGCCGAAGATGGGGCCACACCACCTAATATCAGCACTGACCCACTGACAGTACCGGATAGTGTTTATTCCTTTATTGCTAGATTTACTGGCGTTGGAGAAACCAAGGAAGTCTTTCTTCCCAAATTTTTTAGCCTCTCTCAGAACTACCCTAACCCCTTCAACCCGGTGACCGAGATCAAATATACCTTGCCAAGGGATGGTTATGTCAGGCTTGATATTTTCAACATCTCTGGCCAGAAGATAGCGACTCTAGTTGATGAGGAGCAGAGGGTTGGTTATAAGAGTGTCAGGTGGGATGCGGGTTCATTCTCCAGTGGCATCTACTTCTACCGGTTAAAGGCTGGGGATTTTACCAAGACGAGGAAGATGATTCTGCTAAAGTGAGGTCGATCAGGCTTTGCCCACAGAGGAAATTAGAACGATCTAAAACAGAAAGGAGGTGATCATAACCGAAGTCAAAACATATGGACATATGCCAAAATCGGAATAATACCTGCAATGCGGATGCATATTTGAAATAATATCCGAAATAATTGCAGATGTAAAGGGGTTAGGCGAAACGGCGGCAAAGAAAGGAGGTAAATATGAAAGTTAGACTCATTGTGATAGGGTTGGCCTCGATTGCACTCGCCATTTTAGTTGGCTGTGCAACTACTCAAAAGCCGAAAGAGTCACCTTCGATTAAGGTCATGTATGGAGTGCCAACTCTTACACCCGCGGAAAACACCTCTCAGGACCTGGAGAAACATGGGATTCGCATCTCACTTTTACCATACACCTTTTCTGCGACAAGAAAATTTCGGCGCCAATACAAACGCTTACCTACACTCTTCGTCGTCAACGATCAGTATAGCTTTGAGAGGAAAGAAGTCCCATACTATGAAGTTACCCCTGAGCAGGTAAAATTCAAGGTTAAGGTGTATAACAACTTGGGACATGTACTCCGCCTTGCTGGAACTGTTATATCGTTTCAGGTTGCCGGCAAAATGGTAGCTCTGGACAAGTCTGGATACGAGGACTTTCTCAACGGCATCATCCTTCCACGTCAGGAAATGGAGTATGAGATCGTCGGACCGTCGATCAATTCATTGCCGGATAGTTGCACCATCGCTCTGCTTCTTTACGACATTGTGACAAAAACGGATGCTGCAGGCAATCCAACGGAGCGAACCAACTTCGAGTGGTACTACTCTTATAGCAAAGAGATAGTCACGGAGCTAGAAACAGTAAATGTCCAGAAGGTCATGATGACACCAGCCGAGGCCAGGAAGGCGGGGGCCTGGGAGGAGTAAGGAGTTGACGATAGGAGTTGCAAAGTTCGCAAACGAAATGCCGCCGTATCGCCTAATTTTCTTAGCCCGAATTATTCGTTCATTAGAACCAATTCACTAGCTACAAATGTCCAATGACTGAGCACTCAGATCCTCTGATCTGACAAAAAAACCGCCCCTCGATAACATTTTGAGGGGCGATTTTTTTGTGCGATGATTTCATCTGCCCAATGTTAGCCAGATAAAGAACTCAGCGATCGAAGGGAGCCAAGTTCTCCCATAGGGTCTCGCCAACCCTTCCTGATGCACATCGGGATTTCAAGCTATCCCCGGGGTTCGGCATTTTTAGAAATTCCGAGACATAGAATAGCCTCCCTACCTATTAATCCCATCAAAAACCTACCTGAACTTAGCTCCCTTCGGGTCGCTAACTTTCCATAGGGCCTCACCGACCCTCTGGCGCTACGCAATTCTCCGCTCGCTCGGATTGCTCCGCTGTCACCCTTGAAGGGGGCCTACCCCCTTCAAACAACCCCCGACATTTCGGAATTTCTTAGAAATTCCGAAATGTCAAGACGTGAAACCGATCAGTTTG
>Ga0315548_1004517_pt1 | contig 10024 bp, 9 predicted proteins | sample SalMarSW160110MG_2_FD_202540 | JGI IMG/M metagenome (GOLD analysis project Ga0315548, IMG submission 202540) | Salt marsh sediment microbial communities from the Plum Island Ecosystem LTER, Massachusetts, United States - Salt Marsh Sediment SW1601-110 ... | reverse complement strand
ACTGAAGGTTAGTAAAAGTCTATGCTCATCATGTTTAGAGTAGTGTTCAAGAAGGTTAAGAGGGTAAAGAAAAGACTGCCGAGTTTGACGACCTAAGGGGCAAGTTAATCCAAAAATAACCCGCACCTACTGAAAAGCAGTCAGGTTGCTAATCGTCAATTATCTTGATCATAGGCTCACCACAGCACTCAGGCGGTCTCTTTCCCTTGCACGCGTGCGGATGCGAACAACATGCTTCGTAATCTGCCACTTTCTTGCAACCGCACTTCTTGCACTGAAACACCCGCAACTATCAACTCACCTAGAAAGCTGAAGAGAAACAAGGATAAAGAGCTTACCCACTTCAAAACTAAACTGCCTTGGGCATCGCATTAAAATTTAATCTAACCTACCAAACTACAGCGCGCGCTAGTTGTTGAATAGTTCTCTCTTTGTTTACTCTCCGCCCAGTTTGATGTCTCTTAAAAGTTTCATGAATAAATTATGCATCGCGGGGCCTTGTTCGAAGTACTCTCGGTTAACATGCTCATCGATTTCAAGTTCAGGATTATCCATGTCAAATATTCGAAATCTAGACGAATTTTCTTCAATTCCAGAAGTCACCACAGCTTTAATAGCCTCCCTAGTTAGAACATCCGCGACAAAAACCAGAAATTCCGATTTGTTCACGAAATCTTTTTTCATGTACTTTTTAATTAACGGATGTTTGTAGTAATATTCTAAGATTCCCTCAGTCTTAATGAAGTCGCTGATTTTCTTCGTATTTCTCGGAGAAGACCGAATACCTCTAAACAATCCGCTGATGGACGGTTCAGGCACAATAGTAACGTCCAGAGAACCGGATCTGTCTTTATACGATGCTTGGACAGTTGCCTTTTCTCCAATGTTTTCTTTTCCCTTTGTTTCAATTGGGATTTCGATTTTTGCGATGTTCTTAATTATGTATTTTTCTAAACCCCATGTACTTGGCAACGTCCATTTGCCAGGGCATCTTATTGGACCTGAAGAAGAAAGGGTAATATCACACCGGCTACTAATCAGCGTTTTATCTATACACAAATCATTTTTCTTTTTTCCACCATCGACTATTGTGGTTTTGTCAGGAACAAAAGCGATTCCATTAGCTGGAGAAAAAATCGGATTCGCTAGTACTTCCACGCCCATCTTTTCTGAACCTAAATTCGGTGGAAGAATTGATTTCGCAATTATTTCACCTTTGATTTCTGCTTTTTCCGAATACAATAGAATTTGTTTGACTATGAAATCAGATTCAGGGGCTTCTTCGATCTTGATGAATTTCCTCTTAACTCTTATGTCAGGGTTTGTGCTTTCAATCGAAAGTTCGAGACCATCGCTAATTATGTTAGAGTTTATAATTAGAAAAACCGTTTTCGGCTCGTATTCCTTTAGGGAAGCATAAACTGGGTAGAAAGCAAAAGTTTCTGGTTCAATTGGCGGTCGTGGAGGTGGACCTCTACCTTTAATTTCACTATATAGTTTGTTAAGTTCCTTTAGCGCATCTTTCAGCGCATTTTCATCAAAAGAATACTTTGATGCTTCTTCTTTTTCTTGAAGACCAGCTAACTTCCTGTTTATTTCACGGTAGAGGATCTTGTTGAAACGATGTTCTGAATCTAACCCTCTCCTCTTTGCGTCTACAAGAGGCGGTTCCTCGGGATCTCTAAGTAGTTCTCCAATCTCCATTTTTGCTTCTCCGAAGAATTTGGAAAAGGCAAGGTCTTTGTCATAACGACAAAAAGTGAAATCTAATACAGAATAATCACCATAATAAAATAAAATGCCTGAATCACCATACGGTTTACCTTGTATACACGTTTCAGTACTCTTATTTAATAATAAATGGATGTTGTATCCTTTACCATTGTATACTACCTTAAAACTCTCTTTTAGAACTTCTTTTTCTTTTGTGGGAAGCTGATATTTCAACAGTGTTTTTTTCTTGGTCCAACAGTCGATTACATAAATTTGGAAGTTGCTATTCTGGAGCAATCTTCTCATTAGAAAATGCTTTTGCAGCCTATCGACGATGGTGTCAGTTTTTCGCTCACGAAAATAATCTGGAAGTTTTCCTATGACTAAGGTTCCATTGGCAGGAATTCCTAATTCTTTCCTCTCTGCCTCTGTAACTTCTGCGTTTTCTTTGCCGATACCAGTTGTGAAATCTATATGCTTATTGCGCTCATTGATCACTCCATCTTTTATTGTTATCAGCCAGTTTTCCTCTAGCGCCATCAGAGCGTCTTTGAGCCCTATACCCTTTTCAGCACTCGTTACTGCCTCCGTATCTTCACCCATGCTCGTTTGGGTTCCATATTTTAGTGCCTCTTTCAGCTTGGTTGAATCCATTCCTTCCGCATGGTCTAGGACGGAAATTTGGGGAGGTTTTTTTCTTCTGCTGAAAAGCGTCACAAATATCGCGAAGGGAGGTTTTATTTGCCCTTTTTTATGCATTCGGGTGTAGCTATCTGCAGAGTTCTTGATTAGCTCAATCGCTATTCGTAATGGATCATTCTTGAACGCTTCTATTGTTGTCCTTTTCCAGAATTTCTTGTGAATTTCTCCGGGTTCTGTTCTTATTTCTTTAGGCGTTTTTTCCTCCTCCGAGCTCTTTTTTGAGAAATTCTAAGAATTTTCCTACTTCAGAATCGCCGATTCTTTTTGCATATTCAAAATATTTTTCAAGATGAGATTGCGCTAGTTCTTTCGAATCCATTGGTGCTTTCAAAGCTTCAAAGATATCGGATTTCGAGATTTTTTCCGTTGAGTCATTAATATATTCCCTAAACGCAATGGTTCTTCTTAGTTCAGCTATGAATGTAGCTTCTTTTCTTTTGGGAATCGTTTTGTGAGTTCTGCTAATCTTGATCTTGCCTTGTAAAATTTTTTTGGTTTCGTCAAGAAAATACTTGCCTTTTTCTGTGACCTTGAAACCACTTTGCACATTTCCAACTAGCCACTTGTTGTCGAGTGTACAGTGATTGTATACGCAGTAGTAGATGGTTCGGCCATCTGGGTATTCTGGAAAACCTATTAGAGAAAATTTCTTTGGGAATAGTCTGAATGCTGTGGCAACGATTTTGTCAAAGGTTGGCTCAATCTTATTGGATTCCAAAAAATCAACTGCAAACAGTACAAGTCTGTCCTTGTTTAAGGGGATATAGTCTTTTGTATATTCTTCTATTCCTCTTATGAAATCCTCATCGGCTGTTTTGTTTAAACCTACCATTCAATACACCTCAGTTGTACTCTTTACGAACCTGCTTCCAATTTTGATGCCTTTCTTCGGTTTTCCAGATATTCCAAGGTGTTTTCAAGAAAGTATTGGATTGATGTTTCTAAAGGCTTGTTTTTGTTAGATCGGAGTATTTTTTTGACAACTTCTTTTTGTTCTTCGCGAGTGAGCAATGAATCCCTTAAGGCATCCACAAAAGGTTTATAAATGATACATTTCTGGCCCTTTGAGTTGGTCATTCTATCCGCTATTTCCCAGCCTCTCGTTTTCATTCGGTTGCGTTTCCTGCGAGACCTTCGCCTTTTTGGTCTCTGTCTTTCAAGAGCTAAATTGGCGGGTTCTTCTGGGCTGCCACTTTCCTTGAAGCAAAGAACAAGGCTATTTTCTTCGATTCGAAATTCACTAAGGCTTTCTGGCAGAGTGTATTTAGACCTTACCCATTCTTCAATTTCAGAAATCGGTATTCTGACAACCATTAGAATTTCTTCTGTCATAAGCATCACTTATACAATTATATCTTTATATAAAGAATTATAAGCATATAAATCTTTTTATATCGTTATATCCAATCACATAGCTCAAAAAGAGCCATAAAATATTATGAAGCAGCAATCACATTCATCTCATTGGCAATGTACCATATGGATAACTTTCTCAGGTTTGTGAATTTGTTTCTAAATTTATGAATTCTCTTGAAGTTTAAGTAGCGTCGCCAGTCTGCAAGCCTACGCAGGCACAAACCATGCAACAGACCAAGCTATAAGCGCGTGACAATAGCGGAAAAAGACCAGAGGTTCAACCTTTGTTTCAGACCTTTATATAAGGGGGCTATAGTCTGCCGAGAGCACAAAAGGTCTAGAGGATGTGAACCACAGAAAAAACATCCGCGCCTTTGCGATACATTTTAAAGTTACTATGGAAATGCCATTGTATCTAGGAGAAAGAAATTTGAGCACGAAATGGCGGAGAAGCAGAAAACATCTAAAGTGGCTAGACTTGACTAGCACTAAGAGTCGTTCCAAAATCCTGCATATTGAAAACATGCGGACTGCAAGAAGCATTTATCCTCAGAACTACAGGTTTTCCCAAAACTATGCCAAACGAAAATGGAAAGAACCAAAGCCTCTCATCGACATTTTCCAAGAAAAAAACTGGATAACCATAGTCGCCGAAATCGCAGGTTTTAATAAGGAAACTCTAAACATAAATGTGAAAGACCAGAAAATAACATTATCTGCTAAAGCCAAAGACCGCAGATACTATAAAAGTTTAAATCTACCAAAAGTAGTCATTCCCAACATCATGCACACCAAGTACAAAAACGGCGTGCTTGAAATCAAACTGAAAAAAGCTGTGAAATAAAAAGCCATTGACAAAGAAGCTGGTTAAAAAATGCCTCATAAACTCAAGAAAACCAGAAAAATGCGTGGTTCCCGAACTCACGGTTACGGCAGAGTAGGTCAACACAGAGACGCAGGCTCAAAAGGACATCGAAAAGTCGGACGCCACAAACACCTGTGGAGCTACGTTGCAACCTACGAACCCGACTACTTCGGCAAAACCGGCTTCACCTCGCCCCAAAGCCTCAGGCACAAGGAAAACATTATCAATGTATCAAAACTCGACGAAATAGCCCAAAAATTCTCGGTTGAAAAAGAAAAAGGCAAATTACACATAGACCTAACAAGCCTAGGCTACACCAAACTTCTAGGCACAGGCAAAATATCAAAAGCACTAATCGTAAATGTAACTTCATGCTCAAAATCCGCAGCCGAAAAAATAAAACAAGCAGGCGGACAAGTCTTAACCGCATCTCAGGAACATGGAGAGTAACGATTAATCAATGGCCGGAAGATTCCTACGCCTTTTCAAACCTCTCGCAAGAGTTTTGCCTGAAATAAAAGTTCCTGAACGCAAAGTTGGGTTTAACGAGAAAATTTTCTGGACCGCGCTGGTCCTGATCGTCTATCTGGTTATGAGCGAGATTTCTCTTTACGGGATTTCTGCGAGTGTACAAGAGCAGTTTGCTCCTTTGAGAGTGATTTTCGCTTCAAACCGCGGCACCCTAATGGAGCTCGGAATAGGCCCCATAGTCACGGCAGGCTTAATACTGCAGCTACTAGCTGGCTCTGCCATTATACAATGTGACATGTCCGAGGCTGAAGACAGAGGCTTGTTCACGGTGGCAAGCAAATTCTTCTCTATACTTCTCACAGGAATCCAGGCTTCAGCTTACATAATAAGCGGCATGTACGGCGCCCTCGCAGGTCCAACAACAATAATTATATTCCTTCAACTTTTAGGCGCTGGAGTAATTGTGATTTTGCTGGACGAGCTGGTTCAAAAAGGCTGGGGACTTGGCAGTGGAATCAGTCTTTTCATCATGGCTGGAGTTGCACAGAACATTCTCTGGCAATCGTTCAATCCTGGAACAGGCTTGTTCGTCGGGTCGCTTGACTCTCTTTTGAGAGGTGGACAAACATTAACGAATTGGATAGTCGGCGCAGGGGCATATCCATCCGTGATCGGGTTCATAGCAACAATTGGAACGTTTCTGGTGATAATTTACTTGGAAGGAGTTAGGGTTGAGCTTCCGATGACCTACGCAGGATACAAAGGTTTCCGTAGCCGTTATCCAATCAAGCTCCTGTACGTTTCAAATCTTCCAGTCATTTTCGCATCCGCGCTTTTCGCCAACGTCTTCTTCTTTTCTCAACTTCTCTGGAGCACCCAAGGGCGTCCTCCTCCAGGACAGAACATTTTGCTCGACATTTTAGGCCAATATAACGCAACGGATAATCAACCATTAGGCGGTCTAGCCTATTTTGTAACGCCACCACGTAACATCCAGAGCGTAGCAGCTGAGCCGATAAGAGCCGCTGTTTATTTGGCTATTCTTGTGGTTTTCTGCGCGGTCTTCTCGCTCATTTGGCTTGAAGTTGGCGGTCTCGGCCCATCTAAAGTGGCGCAGCAGCTTATGGATTCAGGCATGCAAATTCCAGGTTATAGGCGGTCGGGAAGACCCATCGAGTCCATCCTTAAACGCTATATTCCCGTAGTCACAATTCTGGGAGGAATAATTGTGGGATTAGTCGCTGGAATTTCAGATTTCCTAGGAGTTTTCGGCTCAGGAACCGGCATCTTATTGGCCGTTGGCATAATCTACCAGTATTATGAGCTGTTAATGCGTGAAAGAGCGGCTGAAATGTTCCCCGCTTTTAGACGAATCCTCGGAGAATAGTCGGAAGACTCTGGTGCTCACACAAGACTATACCCCCCTTATATAAAGCATGAAACGTAGAGTTAACTGCTGGTTCTTTGTCAAGAAATCTTGACTAAAAACGGGCGTTGCGGGCTTGTTTAGTCAAGAAACCTTTACAAAAACCCTTTAATCACAGAACCAACCCTAGTATGACATCGGGGATTAGCATGAGAAAAAGCCTCGGTCTGCTGCTTGTTCTTACCTTTTTAGTAGTTTCATGCATAGTCGCCGTTAAGCCTGCGTTTTCCTCCGCTGACATAGCCGAAGACTCGTGGACGTCGAAAGCGCCGATGCACCAAGCAAGAGGCGGCTTAGGCGTCGCGGTGGTTAATGGGAAAATTTACGCTATTGGAGGTTCTGTTGCTGCTAGTCCAACCAGCACAGGTTATACATACAGCATGTACGTAGGAACCAATGAAGTGTATGATCCAGCAACGGACACATGGGAAACTAAAACGGCCATGCCTACAGCCAGATGGCTGCTACAAGCAAACGTTGTAAACGAAAAAATCTACTTAATAAGCGGAGTGAATACCGCAAGTGACCTCTTAAACGTGAATGAAGTTTACGACCCTGCTACTGATTCTTGGAGTACGAAGGAACCGATGCCGACTGGAGCGAATCTTTATGCTTCAGCCGCCGTTGACAATAGGATATACGTTATAGGTGGCTTTTCAAATGGGAATCAAATATATGATCCTGAAACTGACAGTTGGAGTCTGGGCGTAGCCCCGCCCTCAAATTCGTTATATGCGTCTGCAGGTGTGACAACTGGTGTGATGGCTCCTAAACGAATCTACGTTTTAGGAGTAACCACGCTGATAGGTTTTGCCGCTCCGCCGTGCCTCACTCAGGTTTACGACCCGAGAAACAACAGTTGGACCGTTGGCGCTGCTATACCCACAAATCGTATTAATATGGGAGTTGCCGTCGTAAACGACACGTTATACGCTATTGGAGGTCATTTTCATGGCTCATTTGGACAGATAGCGCCAAGCGCGGCGAATGAGCAGTACACGCCTTTCGGGTACGGCACCGTCCCGCCCGTGGTTGCTGTTGTTTCGCCCGAAAACAAAACGTACAATTCGAGCAGTGTTCCGTTGACGTTTGCGGTGAACAAGCCAACGCAATGGGTGGGCTACAGTCTTGACGGGCGGGATAACGTGACAGTCACGGGTAACACGACAGTTACGGGTTTACAGAACGGCTTGCACAACCTGACGGTTTACGCGAATGACACTTTGGGAAACATGGGAGCCTCTGAAACAATAAGCTTCAGCGTAGAAGTGCCTTTCCCAACAACGCTTGTCGTAACCGCTTCCGGAGCATCAGTGGCTGTGATCGGCGCAGTCTTAGCGATCTACTTCAAGAAACGCAAGCATTAAACAGGAAAACTGCTGTAAATTGCACGATTGCAGTAGCCATCAAAAAGAAAACTTGAAAACATTGCTATAGTAACAAATACAAAACTAAAGCATAAAATAATCCAAGTTTATAGAAAAAAGAACCTAGAGAACTCTACTGCAAGAGTTCACCATTTCATTTTTTACCTTTAAGATGTTTTTGTGGCAACGATACCTTTTTTCTCTCTTTAGTTTTCAGTTTCTTTTCTCTCAGCATTTGCCTATGTCTTTCTAAACCTTCCTTTTTTGATTTCTTGCTTTCAGGCATTTTTTATTCTTCCTGAAACGCTAAGCACTACTAACCTCTCTAAAAAATGTTACCCCCTATCTTTCAGATTTTAAACTTAGAAATCACAAACATTCCAAGCTATTCAAAGAAGTAATCTTAGATGAATGTTCCAAACCTTATTGAAAGTTATCTTAGATGGCTTAGCTATGATTTCTTCGCTACTCTGATTAGCTCTTTAGGTTGTGCAACCTTTTTTGTCTTCCTTTGCTTTGCACTGGTCACAGAGGTCAGATTGCGGTCTATTAAAGCGCCTTTGGTAGATGTACAGTGGATATTGTGTGCAATTCTTACACCAATGCCATCTGTCAGGCGGGGTTCCCTTAACATACTCTACCATTCTTATTCTCCCAAAATAATAACTATGTCACCACTGATATTTTTCAGTTTCGCCAGCTAGAAACTTGGCTGAGATTAATTATGATTCAATTACTCTCTTTACTTCTTTCACTTCACAAACATTCATCTTAGATAAAAATGTAAATGGTAAGTTGATTTATCTTGGATGCTTCTTTAAAAGGACAAGAGCGCCTTAAAACACTCTCTGTGATAGTAACTTCTCACTTCTCCAAGAGACCCTTTTATCGTTACTTCTTTGCCCTGTTTTATCAGCTTGCCACACTCGTTACATACCAAAGCTTTCTTTTGTTTTTCTGATTGCAGCTTCTTAAGTTCCTCACATTGCATTCTAAGTTCGGAAACTTTGCATTTCAAAGACTGAAGCCTAGCCAAAACAGCCTCAACCTTCTCCTCACGCTCCACCACATCATTATGATAGGGCTTCTCTTTTACTGCCATCTTTCAACCCAAGCTCTCTATGACATAGGCAACCTACACAGAAAGACTTTCCATCTAATTCATAATACTTTATTTCCCAAACGAAATATTCCCAAAAACCACACTTCACAAACATTTCAAGGTAGTTCATAAAAGAATAATCTTAGATGAGTTTTTGCCACCAGTCTATGTTATACAGAAGTCTAAAAATACAATTCGAGGCAAGTCCTGTGAATGTTCGGAAGGTATTTTCAATGTGCGTGCGCAATAATATGCTAAAAACTGTTCGAAAATTGCAGTTGTAAAAAACGTGTCCTTCCAAGTTTGCTATACAAGAATACCAAATACGGCAATTTTGGTTTAGCAATGTGCCAAAAAATTAAATTAAAACGTCAAAAATTTCGGGGAACAAACCCTTATTACTTCGAAGTTCGAAGTTTGAACAACAAGAATTGCTATAACCGTAGTAGTCGAATGGATTGTAGTATGAGACGCCCATTTCCGCTTGCGAACATAGAACAAGACCAAAAGTTTGATGATGCATTAGTGGAACGGCTCGCTAAAGTTATCGAAGTTTTGCCAAATTTAGAGGATTAGCTCCAGACCCTTCCAACCTCTTTGTTCTATCGACCCGCTCTTTTTGCGGAGACTTTTAGTCAAGTAATTTTAGAAAAGCCATCCCTAATAAATTAACAGAATCGTATCCAAGAGCAAAAATGGTTATTAACGAGAAGACAAATAGGCAGTACAAGGAGAAATAAGACAATGCTCATCACAGATATTCCGTTAGCAACACTGGTGATAATGCTTATCGCGATTACTGTTTCGTTTCTTAACATGGGAATAAACCGCTTACTGATCACCCGCATGTGCGGATGGGAAGAATACAAAGTGATGCGAAAGGAAACATCTGAACATCAGTCTCAAATGATGCAGGCCGCACGCACTAATGACAAGAAACTTATGGAGAAACTGAAAAAGAAGCAGTCGCAGATAGACAACATGCAAAAGAAGATAATGAAGCCACAAGCAATCCTCATCCC
>Ga0315548_1004511_pt1 | contig 10028 bp, 10 predicted proteins | sample SalMarSW160110MG_2_FD_202540 | JGI IMG/M metagenome (GOLD analysis project Ga0315548, IMG submission 202540) | Salt marsh sediment microbial communities from the Plum Island Ecosystem LTER, Massachusetts, United States - Salt Marsh Sediment SW1601-110 ... | reverse complement strand
TATTAGTCCATTTTTCGTTATGTAAAAATCTAATGTTTGTTTTCCTAAAATCTAAAAATTTGCCAATCTGCTTTTTATAATCTTTGGCGTTTCTCAAAACCTGTTCTCTGGTTAATGGTTTTCTGGCTGCTTCCTTGTCCGTAGGGTCGCCAATGGTGGCAGTAAAATCGCCTATTAGTATAATAATTTCATGTCCTAAATCTTGGAACTGACGCAACTTTCTGAAAACCACAGTATGTCCAAGATGAAGTTTGCCGGTAGGATCAATGCCATTATAAATTTTTAGTTTTTTACCAGACAACAACACCTTCTCCAGACTCCGGCAGTCAGGATAGATCTTCTCTACCCCCCGGCTAAGTACTTCTCTGATTTTTTCACTGTTTGTGACTGTCTTCATGTTTTTTTTATTTTAACAAAATTAGATAATAATTGCTAATTTAGTTAAATTTTAGTAAACCCCGCGCTTAATTCCTAATGTTTTTACTGCCCATGAAAAGTACAGTAAAAGAACAAGTTGACCTTAAATTAAGTGCAGGGTAAAATCTAAGATAGTTTAACTCATGGTTCAAAGAGTAAGAAATCCCAAAATCTATAAAAAAAGTAGGGGTAAAAGATTTGTTTTTATTTTAAAAATTTGTGGTTTTGGTATTTTATTTTTGTTTTCAATCGTCTTTATTGTTTTTATTTTTTTTGCCAAGGATTTGCCCAGACCGGAGAAATTCACTGAAAAGCAATTTATTCAGTCTACAAAAATTTATGACCGGACAGGAGAAATTCTTCTATATGAAATCTATGGAGAAGAAAAAAGAACTATCGTTCCTTTGGAAAAAATTCCTAAATATCTTCAAGAAGCTGTAGTCGCTACCGAAGATGCTGATTTTTATTACCATTTTGGTGTTGATTTTAAAGGAATCATTAGATCTGTTCTGATTAATTTTAGGATTATGGAGCCGGTTTACGGTGGTTCAACAATTCCTCAACAATTAATCCGTTCAACCTTTTTTTCCAATGAAAAAACTGTTAAAAGAAAAACCCGGGAGATTATTTTGTCTTTAGAATTAGACCGTCGCTATTCAAAAGAAGAGATTTTGGAATGGTATCTCAACCAAATTCCTTTTGGCTCAAACTGTTATGGAGCGGAGGCTGCCAGCCAAACCTTTTTTGGCAAGCCAGTCTCGGAAATTTCAATAGCTGAATCAGCAGTCTTGGCAGCTTTGGTTCAGGCCCCCAGCCATCTTTCACCCTACGGACCGAATAAAACAGAACTTTTGGCTAGAAAAGATTATGTCTTGGACAGAATGGTCAAAGAACAATATTTAACTTCCGAGAAGGCCGAAGAAACAAAAAAAGAAGAAATAAAATTCGTCGAAAAACCAATCCAGATTAAGGCTCCTTATTTTACTTTATGGATAAAACAGAATTTAATAGACAAATATGGTGAAGATTTTTTAAGAAGAGAGGGGCTGAAAGTCTACACAACTTTAGATTGGGATCTCCAGGAAAAAGCCGAAAAAATAGTTGCTGAAGGAGTTGAACAAAATAAGATTTACAACGCTTATAATGCGGGGCTAGTGGCTATTGATCCTGACACGGGGGAAGTCTTAGCGATGACTGTCGGAACAGGAGATTATTATTCTCCATCTTACCCCGAAGATTGTACCTCGGGAGTTAACTGTTTATTTGATCCTAAATTTAATGTAGTAGTGGGGACAAAAAATAATCCGGGCAGACAGCCGGGCTCGGCCTTCAAGCCCTTTGTTTACGTCACTGCTTTTGAAAAAGGATACACGGCCACCACGACGGTGTTAGATGCGGAAACAAATTTTGGAATTTGGGGAGACAAAGAATATATTCCTAAAAATTATACCGGAAGATTCTATGGTTTAGTAACCTTAAGAAGGGCCCTGTCTCAATCATTAAACATTCCTTCAATAAAAGTTCTTTATTTAGCGGGCTTGGAAAATGAAATAGAAAGTTTGGAAATTAACGATTTTTCCGGTATGGAAAATATTTTTGTTAAGGGTTTGGAAAAAAGCATAGAAACAGCTGAAGGTTTGGGGATTACTACCTTAAACAAGCCCTTATCCTTTTATGGACCGGCGCTTGTTTTGGGAGGAGGAGAAGTAAAGTTATTGGAAATGGTTTCTGCTTACGGAGTTTTTGCTACTGAGGGTCTTAAGGTAAAAACTTCGGGAATCTTAAAAATAGAAGATCGGAAGGGAAATATTATTGAAGAAAATAAAAATACTCCATTAAGGGTTTTGGAGAAAGAGCCGGCAAGATTAATTAACGATATTTTATCGGATAATGAATCAAGAACCCCGATGTTTGGTCCGAATTCCGCTTTATATTTTAAAGATTATGAGGTGGCTGCTAAAACCGGGACAACTCAAGACTCCAAAGATGCCTGGACCATAGGTTATACTCCTTCAATTGTTGTTGGAGTCTGGGCGGGAAACAATAATAATACATCTATGGCAAACCAACCCGCCGTAGTCATTGCGGGACCGATTTTCCATCGATTTATGGAAGAGGCTTTGGCAAAAATATCCAAAAGAGAATTTCAATAAACCTGCACCTTAACTTGCCTTAATCGGCATTACTAAATAGAAATAACTCTCGTCACCCTTAGGTCTCAAAATGCCGGGTTTTTCTGATCCATTTAACTCCAGAACAACTTCTGGGGTTTTAATGTTTAAGAGTCCGTCAAGCAAAAATCTGTAATTGAAAGAGATTTCACAATTCTTGCCTTCCGCTTTTCCATTTAAAATACTCCTGTGTTCCCCCAGGTCCGGATTTTGGCTAGATATATTGATTTTATTTTTTAGAGAGTCAATTTTTAATTTAACCTCATTGATTTTACCGCCGAACAAAGAAGCTAACTTAACTTGATTTATAAAATCATTCCTAGAAAGGGTAATCTGGGTTTCGTATTTTTGGGGAACAATTTCCTGATAATTAGGGTATTCTCCCTCAATTAACCTAGAAACAAGTTGAATTTGAGGATGAGGTGTCTCGGGCAGGAACGTTTCAAACATAACCTGGTTTGGAGAAAGATAAACCGTTAAGTTTTCATCTTTGGCACTAAAAATATTGACAATCTCTTTAGCTGCTCTTTGGGGGAGGATAAAAGAGTAATCTTTAGACAGTCCTTCAAACGGAGGATTTATAAAAATCTTCTTTTCACCCAACCTAAAACTGTCAGTCGCTGTTATAATAATGAGGTTTTTTTGAAAAGAGAAATAAATACCTGAAATTTCTGGCCTAGAGGAAGCATACCCCACAAAGTCTACTACCTGGCCTAATCCTTGGCAGAAAATACTGCTTTTTATCGAAATATTCTCGTCGCTGGTAATCTTAGGAATAATCGGGAATTCTTCAGGGTTAAGACCCTTAATAGAAGTTTGGTGATTTTCGCAATCAACTTTTAAATTGAGTCCTTTTAACTCTAATTGTATTGGCTTGTCTGGTAAAAAATTTACAAAACCAGACAACACTCGGGTAGGGACGGCAATCTTTCCCTCTTTTTCTGTTTTAACTAAAGACCACCAATTAATTCCGATTTCCAAATCAGTTGTTGTCAAGTTTAGAAAGTTCTTTTCTACATTTATCAGAATATTATTTAAAATTGGCAAACCAACTACTCTGTCGGCTACTCTTTCAACAATACTAATCCCATTTTTTAATTTCTCTTTTAAAATTGTTACCTTCATTAATTTAAATAGATATTTATTATTTTTATTATTTACTATTGGGGATAAATTAATTTTTGAATTTAGTTTGTTTATAAATTATTTTATTGAAAACCGCCGTTTAATAGTGGGGTAAATTGTGGATATTTTAACAATTGAATTATCTCCCCAGTTTTTTATAATTTTATCCACTATATATTCGCTGCTTTATCAGATTGATTTCATCACCTAAGGTTTCATTTATTTCTAATTCTTTTGTTATTTTTGTACAGGCATGGATAGCTGTGGTATGATCTTTGCCGCCAAATTTCCTACCAATAAAAGGATAGGAACCCTTTAATTCCTCTCTCAGTAAAAACATGGCGATTTGGCGAGGTCTGACTATTTCTTTTTTTCTTGTTAAAGATAACAGCTCCCTTTCGGTTAAATCATAAAACTCAGCTACGTATTGAATGATTTTTTTAGGGTTGATGACTCTGTTGGGAGAGAGAAATAAATTTTTAAGTAAGGATTTAGCAGCTTCTAAGTCCGGGGTTTTGTTGTTTATTTTTTGATAAGCTGCTAATCTGTTTAAAGCTCCCTCTAATTCTCTAATGTTCCTTTGGACATTGGTAGCAACATAATCTAACACCTCATCCAAAAAATCAACCCCTTTTTCTTGAGCTTTAGCTTTTAAAATTGCCATTCTTGTTTCGTAGTCGGGGTAGCCAATATCTCCAATCATGCCGCCCTCAAAGCGAGACCTTAATCTTTCAGCTAAAGCTGGTATTGCTTTTGGTGAACGGTCTGAAGAAAGAATTATTTGTTTATTTTTCTCATATAAAGCATTAAAAATATGAAAAAACTCTTCCTGAGTTTTTTCTTTACCCGCCAGAAACTGGACATCGTCTAAAATTAAAACATCAATCTCTCTATGCTTTGTTTTAAATATATCAATATCGTGATTTTTAATTGAAGAAACTATGCCGGTAGTAAATTTCTCAGTAGGGATATATTTCACTTTTTTATTATTAAAATTCTTAACGACCGCATTCCCGACAGCTTGCAGGAGATGAGTTTTACCTAAACCCACTCCACCATAAACAAAAAGAGGATTATAAACTAAGCCAGGCTTTTTTGAGACAGCCCAGGCTGCAGCGTGAGGCAACTCGTTAAAAGGACCGACGATAAATTTCTCAAAAGTATATTTTGGGTTTAAATTGGTTTCCCTGTCAATTTGCAGCTCTTCGAGTTCAAGCTGACCGGTTTCCGGAAGAGAAATCTGAGGCTTCTTTAGAATTGTTAAACCGGACTTTCCGACAGCATATTTAACTTCTTTAATTTCTTTATCTAAACTATATAAAATTTTGAAGATAGTTTTACCATATTTATTTTCCAGCCATTCCTTAGCAAAAGAGTTAGGAACAGAAACAGTTATCTGGCTGTCTTTATGTGAAATGATTTCGGTATTTTTAAACCAGGTAGCAAAATTAGCTTGGGAGATATTCAGTTGAATTTGGGCAAGAACCGCCTGCCAAAGTTCCTCTTTTATCATGAAAGCGATAGCTTGAATAATAATTTAGTCCTTAAAAACTAAATTAGTCATCGAGATAAATATTTAATATTTATCGACTTTTTTCCCAATAGTTATCATATCACAACGTCAAATTTTTTAAAGTGAGAACAAAAAGCAAAGGGCTGTTTAAAAAGAGAGGAAAAAGTGTGGAAATTAATACCCCTTGGGAATTAATTTTGAGATTAAGACACAGAAATAAGTTGACTTTAATTAGTTTTTTTGATAAGTTTAAAAAGTATATTTATGTCTGTTACCTATCATAGAAAAATCAAAAAAAGAAGGAAAAAACATGGTTTTCGGGCTCGGCAAAAAACAAAAGGAGGAAGGAGAACCCTTCAACGAAGAAGAAGAAAGAACAGAAAAAAACTTGTAGTTTAAAGACTTATGCTGCCCGAGATTAACCGTTTAAAAAGAAAAAAAGACTTTGGAAGAGCTTTTAAAAAGGGGAAAAGGTTTAAAGAAGACCTTTTACTTTTAAAAGTTATTAAAAATAATTTAGGATTAATTCGTTTTGGATTCATTGTTTCCCAGAAAGTTTCAAAAAAAGCCACGGTCAGAAACAAAATAAAAAGGAGACTCCGGGCGATGGTCGGCAAGGAAACCAAAAAAAACAAAATAGGGCTTGATATTTTATTTATAGTTTTGCCCGGTTTAGAAAAAAATAAATTTCAGGATGTTGAAAAAATAATAAATAAGTTATTTCAAAAAGCCGGAATAAAAGATGATTAAAAAACTATTTTTGAAAATTATAATTTTTTATCAAAAAATTATTTCTCCCAATCTGAATCATCGTTGCCGGTTTTATCCGACCTGCTCTGATTATGCTGTCTTGGCTATTGAGAAATACGGCCCCCTCAGCGGAGGCTGGAAATCATTAAAAAGAATTCTTAAATGTGGGCCCTGGTATCCTGGGGGAGTAGATCTGCCGTAAAACCATGGATTTTTTTATTAGTGCTTTTAATACAATTTTATATCAGCCCCTGTTTAATGTTTTAGTTTTAATCTATCAATATTTACCCGGTCATGATTTTGGAGTTGCAGTTATTGTTTTAACGATAATTATCAGAATCATTTTTTCTCCATTAATGATAAAATCTATCAAATCCCAGAAAGTGCTCTCAGAACTCCAGCCAAAAATTCAGGAAATTCAGCAAAAATATAAAGACGATAAAGAAAAGCAGGCTAAAGAAATGATGGCTCTTTACCAAAAAGAAAAATTTAATCCTTTTGGCGGCTGTCTGCCTTTATTAGTTCAGTTACCAATATTGATTGCCCTCTACAGAGTTTTTTGGAAAGGACTGCAACCGGGAGCAATGAGTTTGCTTTATAGTTTCGTTCCTAACCCCGGAGCGATTAATCCTACCTTTCTTGGTTTTCTCAATCTTGGCGAAGCCAATATTTTTTTAGCCATTATCGCCGGAATAACTCAGTTTTTCCAGACAAAAATGTTATCACCTAAAAAACCTAAAATCGGTCAAAAAAAAGACCAAATGGGACAGTTTTCAAATTTGATGCAAAAACAAATGCTTTATTTTTTTCCAATTTTCACGGTGGTCATTCTTAGCAGATTACCTTCGGCCATCGGTCTTTATTGGATAGTCACTGCCCTTTTTTCCATCCTCCAGCAATATTTAATTTTTAAACCAAAAAACACTACCTCAAATAGTTAGAAGATGATTTCGCAAGAAGCTTTAGAAAAAATAAAAAAAATTACCAGAGAGTTTTTTGAAAAAACTTCTTTTGAAGTGGAAATTGAATTTTTGCCCGTCAAAGAAGAAACCCTGTCGGTCAGAATTCAGACCGAAGAACCCCAGATTCTAATCGGTGAAGGGGGGCAGACCCTAGCTGAGATTCAACATCTTTTAAAAGTAGTTTTAAGAAAGGAAATTCAAGATTCTTTTTATATTGACCTTGACATTAATGGTTACAAGGAAAAGAAAATTGACTATTTAAAAGAACTGGCCAGAAATTCAGCCGACGAAGTGGCACTTAGTAAAAAAGAAAAAATGCTGGCACCGATGCCAGCTTACGAAAGAAGGATTATTCATTTGGAGTTAGCCGAGAGGGACGATGTTGTTTCAGAAAGTATCGGCAAAGAACCTGAAAGAAGCGTGGTTATCAGATCGCACCCTTAAAGACCTAAATCGGGTAAATTTAATGTAGTTAATTCAGGATTAATAACCTGTAAGATTAAATAAGAAGCAAGGATAATAATCAGGCCCAGCATTGCCGAAGACATTCTTTCTTTAGCGCTGGAAACCTTACTTGGATCTCCGGCCGAAGTCATCCACTCAAAACCACCCAAAATTAAAGCAAAGAAAGCAGCAATCCCTGCTACAGAAACAATAAAATAATAAAACCAAGCTACTATTTCGTTTAAATTCTGGTTGTTCTTAAGATTAAATCCTCCAAATTCTGGATAGTCTAAGTTTAATGGAATAGTTGCTGCAGGAGAAATTTCAGGCAGCAACAGAAAGACAACAAGGAAAATTAAAAGAAATAATTGGCTATTTTTTTTCATATTCACTTGTTTTTATTATAACATTTTCTTCTGTTTTTACTATCAACTATTATATTTCTCCCCTGGCCATTTTAATCTTTAAAACCTCCTCGGGAGCAGTGGTAATGACCTGGTCTTCGGTATAAGAAGCCATTACTTTCATGGCTACATGCTTTTGGCCGGCAAAAAATATTCCTTCCCCTACTTCAGCTTCCAGTAAGAGATATTTCTCTTCCTCGGTCAGATTAAAAGTTTTTTTAACTACTTCTATGGTTGCCGGAGACTGTTTTAATAGAAACTGGAGGGAAGAGTTAGTAATAATCGGCTGGCCGTAGTTAGATTTCATAAAGTCATTAACGTCCTGAGTTATTGTTGTCACTCCCAGCCAGTATTTCCTGGCTCTTTTGCAAATACCAAAAAGGAAAGAAGCGCCATCCTCTGTCTGCATTATCCACCAGGCCTCATCCACCACCAAGATTCTCTTTTTAAGTTCTGAACGGACAACATTCCAGATGTATCTCATAATGATAAACATTGCCATGGGCCTCAATTCGTCTTCCATGTCCCTGATGCCAAAAACTATAAAGGGCTTATCCATAGAAATATTGGTCGGTTGGTTAAAGAACTGGGAAAAGGTTCCCTTGGTAAACTTTCTTACCCTTCTGACTAAAGATTCAGCTCCTTCCATGCTCTCTAAAACATTTTCAAAGTCCGACATTAAAGGAATTTTCTCTTGCCAGCTGTCGGGATTAGATCCAGGGGTAATATCTTTGGCTGCATAAGTTTCAGTTAGAGCCCTGTCTATAATTGCATCTTCTTCCGGAGTCAAGCCTCCCAACATAATTCTTAAAAGACCAACCAAATTGATAATATTTGATCTTAAGACATCTTCTGGTTTTTCATCTTCTCTGGGAGCAGGCAGGTCAAAGGGGTTAATATGGTTTGGCGAAGCTAGAGACATATTGAAGAAATTGCCTCCGACAGTCTCAGCCAGATATTTGTATTCATTTTCCGGGTCAACAACAATAACATCTACTCCCAACATCAAAGAGCGGAGAATTTCCAGCTTTACGGCGTATGATTTTCCGCTGCCAGCTTTGGCAAAAACTACTGAATTGGCGTTTTCCAGAGAAAATCTGTCAAAAAGAATCAAAGAATTGTTGTGCATGTTAACGCCATAGAGAATTCCTTCATTTGAACTCAAATCAAAAGAAACAAAAGGAAAGGTGCTGGAAAGCGGTCCTGTGTTCATTGAAGTATGAATCATTAATTGGTCTAAACCGTAAGGACAAGCAGAATTGTATCCCTCTCTCTGCTGATATAAAGCAGGTTTGATATAAATTAATCTTGATTCCAATACCGATCTTAAGGTGGTCTCAACTTCTCTGATTTCTTTTAAGCTGTTGCCGTAAACGGTCAGATAGAGACCGAATTTAAACATTCTTTCCTGGGCAGTTTGCAATCTGTCTCTTAAGCTTTCCAGGTTTTGATAGGCTGCTTCCAGGGCCGGGTCCCTGACCAGCCCTTTACCCTCTCTTTCCATAATTTCTGACTGGACTTCGGTAACTCTTTTCATCAACTGTTTTAAGGCGTGGCCGGTTTCAATCGGGTGAATGTGAAAGCCAATATCCATCGGCGAATCTAAATTAATGACCGGCGAGAACCAGGCCGTACTTAAATACCGGGGATAAGAAAAAATAAAAAATGATTTAACAAATCTTTTTCCCATTTTCAGATGATCGGCACCAACCACAATTGAAGAAGGAGCAACAATATCTTTAGCCTCAATAATGGGAGCTTCAAAAATCCTTTCTGGTACTTTTGTTTCTCTTTTTTTAAGAAAAGGTAATTGCATAATATTTATTGAATGACTTCCGGCGGGACTTCCGGATAATAACCCACTTCGGATTCCTCCGGATGATATAAGCTCCAGAAAAGCTCTATTAATTCGGTAGAGTTTAAAGGAACGCATTGCAGCCCGCACCTTCTCAACCCTAAAGCTACAAATTCCATTCTTTGCCAAAGCTGGGCCTTGGCTCTTTGAAACTGGGTTTCGCTCGGAGCTTCAAGTTTTTGTTTTTTAAAAAGGCCACCGGCAGCTTTCATTCCCGGAATTTCAATTAGGGTAAAGGGTATGACGACGAAAAAGTTTTTAGATAAAATTTGGCCGCCGGCAATCAAATCCTTAATGAATTTCTGGTATTCAGCAGTCTGGAGCTTAAGCAGTTCTATTTCTTGTTTCTTTTCTAACTCCTTTAATTGATCTAAATATCCCGTAATA
>Ga0315548_1004509_pt1 | contig 10028 bp, 7 predicted proteins | sample SalMarSW160110MG_2_FD_202540 | JGI IMG/M metagenome (GOLD analysis project Ga0315548, IMG submission 202540) | Salt marsh sediment microbial communities from the Plum Island Ecosystem LTER, Massachusetts, United States - Salt Marsh Sediment SW1601-110 ... | reverse complement strand
CGAATAGCCGATGCTGTAGTAATTTGACCGTGTGTCCCGATTAGAATATCAGCCCTGGTACCAACCGCGCTACGGAGTGCACCTATAACCTTTTCAACATTCTCATATTGCTCCAGGGTCATATTGAATGGGTTACGGTATCCACTTCTGTATCTCAGAGCAGGGTCCGCTGCTTCTTGGGGTGTCAACGGCGGTTCAAAGTGCGTCATTGGCACAGGGTCGAGTTTTATACCTGTAAAGCCCTCTTCGACCAGATACAGGGCGTTTTCAGCGACCCATTTCGGCTCAAACCAGTCGGAACGCACGGAACCTCCGGTCTTAATATTATAGATATAAGTGTAGCTTCTTACCTTCTCCCTGAAAACGCCGCCAAGCAGGTTATATACCGGTTGATTGCTTGCTTTCCCGGCGATGTCCCACAGTGCCAGGTCAATGGCGCTCACCAGCCCCTGTGTTAAATATTCCGTGTGGCGACAGGAAAGCGCAGCGTACATCGTTTTAGCCAGCCGCTCTCTATCAAGCGGGTTTTCACCTTTCAGGTGCGCCTCAAAAACCTCTTCCATCAGAGTCTTGTAGCTTTTTTGCATACGATAGAACACACCGAGAGTGGCTGTTTCTCCCCAGCCGTATATGCCTTCATCTGTATGCAGCTTTATAAAAAACCAGTAATTTCCCCCATAGCCGGGTGGGGGAACTTCCACAATAAACGTTTCCAGTTTCGTTAACTTCATTTGTACCCTCTCTTTCTAGCAAGAATATATTTTACTGAAATTTAGTAGTAATCTATCTAGATAAAAATCCAAACATTTCTATAATACAACAAGTAGAAATAGCTAAACAAAACAAAACATTGTTTCAGGTATAGGTAAGGTCTCCCTCTCCATTGGGTAGTTCGTTCCTAAATTTACTGTTAAATTGCTCAATTTGACCGTTTTCCCGCGGGATAATGGGTTCAATGATGCAAGTGGTAGGACTCTCTCACATTATTGATATGCTCTATTCCCTTTGCCGGTGCACCGAAATTAACCACGGACTTTACAGTATGGTAAGTGGTGCGGGGAAGATAGGGAGAATATTGGAATCAACTTTTACTCAATCCGGGTAAGCCAAGCCAGACATGTGAATTGAATATTCATTATGTATTGACAGCCACATAGATGTAAATTATACTCAAATACAAGCATATGGTATGTTTAAAAAATATGGTTGTAGAAAAGCTGTTGTAGCAAAAGGGCATCAGATGCGCTGGGGTAACCAGCAAAGGCTGTAGCCCTTTTGGGTATTATCAAACGGTCACTTTAAAATCAGGGGGGTTGAATAGTAGCAATAATTGTTTTAATAGGCAACAAGATGTATTATGAAACTTAGTTGTTGCCTTCAGGAAGTATTAAGTATGAAATCAAAATCTAGATTGATTAATGAGGAGGGATTGAAAATAGATAAGAAATTGCGTAATAATTACTTATTAAATTATATGTAGGAGGTGATGATGAAAAAGGTTTTATTTTTATTAGTTAGTTTCATGATGGTGTTAAGTCTGATAATAGCATCATGCGGTGGAGGTGAGGAAGAGGAAATAGCTGAGGCGGGTCCTTCCGGCACGCTCCGTGTCGCGCTGGAGACTTTTGGAGAGGAGACTTTCGACCCGAACAACAACATGGCAACCTGGTCCCAGGCTATATATGACGCCCCAATGGAATGGGGCTCCGATGGGAGTCTAGTGGGAGAGGCGGCTGAAAGCTGGACAATCAGCCCCGACGGGCGGACCTGGACATTCAATATCCGCAAGGGAATGACATTCCATAATGGCGACCCGGTCACATCCGCCGATTTCGCCTACAGCATTGACCGGTTCATGGATCCGGAGTCAACAAATCCCTGGGCCCCGCGTGTTACCGAGAACTATGAGTCATCTTCCACACCCGATGATTACACGTATGTCCATACCACCCAGACTCCCGAGCTTACCCTGGTGGCTTCCTGGGCCGCTCCCCTGCCGATTTTACCCAGTAAGTATATTGAGGAAAACGGATGGGATTATTTCACTGAAAACCCGGTTGGCTCGGGACCCTGGAAATACGTCGAACTGATTCCTGAAACCAGCATGGAATTCGAGGCGAACCCGGACTACTGGGACGGGGCACCTTATTTCGAGAAGCTTATTTACCATCAGGTTCCAGAAGAGGCAACCCGGGTTGCCATGCTCAAGCGGGACGAGGTCGATCTCATTACTGTGACCATGGATAGGACAGTCGAGCTGAGAGACGAAGGTTACCGCCTGCAGGAATTGGCCCTGCCTGCTATAACAATCTACGCTTTCCAGGGTACCTGGATGACAGACGGACCGACAGGGGATATAAGGGTGCGCCAGGCGATGTCCTACAGCATTGACCGGCAGGAAGTATGCGATACTTACTTCCATGGACTGGGAAAGAACTCGGGTTGCTTCTGGTTTATGAGTGATGTCACCTGGGGATGGGACCCATCATGGCAGCCTGACCCGTACAACCCGGAACTGGCAGAGCAGCTACTGGAAGAAGCCGGATATCCGGATGCATTCGCCACCCCGACGATTCATGTATACACCCCGGAGCAATGGTCAGAGCAGATGCTGATATGCCAGGGTTACTGGGAGGAGATAGGCCTCGATGTCGAGGTACAGATTGTCGAAATGGGCAAGTTCTATGACCTGATGTTCTCCAGGGCGGACAGCCCGGATGATGAATGTGTCGGGCAGATATGGCCATGGGCAACCTCGACCGTAAACCAGAATGTCTACCACTCGTCCAACATGTTCACTTCGCTGGGGGTACATACGACAGCCAATGACCCTGAAATGGACACGCTGTATAACGAGGTGCTCGCTGAGACCAACCTAGAGAGGCAGGAGCAGCTCTGGACAGAATTCATGCAAAAAGGGCGCGATATGGGGATCGTTACGGGTCTGTGGGAAGTGCCCAGCTACTGGGTGGTAGGTCCTCATCTCGGCGAATTTACCAAGAGAGCCCATCTCGGCTTAAACCCCGCTGCTTTCGCAATTAAACACGCGGAAGAATAAGTTATAGCCTGTATAAGGTATAAATATAGTACTTGACTCGAAACAGGGGTTCCGGAGGAGGTAAAAACCCCTCCAGAACCCCTGTCATGGGAAACTTAGATTCGGTTCAGGTCTGATTGGTACTCAATCTCGTGTTGGATATCACCGGAATATGCTTGACATCTTGATGATATTTCGGGATATTAGAACATAACTACCCGTGATTGACAGCTATTCAAATTATACACAATCTCCAAAGTATCCGGCTCAATCATTTATTCAGGTCATCACGGATACTGAGACGAAAAGCAAATGGTCCGTTTCATAATTATACGATTGCTTCAAACACTGGTGGCTCTGGTAGGTATCGCGGTGCTGATATTTACCATGGTCCGGGTTTCCGGAGACCCTGCCCTGATGCTGGCAACGGCTACCTCCACGGCAGAAGACATACAGCAGATCCGGGTAAACCTGGGTCTCGATAAGTCAATACCGGAACAGTTCTGGATTTTTGTAACCGATGTCATCCGGGGTGACATGGGGGAATCGCTGTTCAAGAAAAAACCGGTGACCGAGATGATTGGAGCAGCACTACCCAATACAATCAGGTTGGCGATTCCTTCCTTCGTGGTAGCTATGTCAGGAGCGCTTCTTCTGGGAGTCATGAGCGCCACCCGGCGCGATTCCATCCTGGACAACATAGTGAAATTTATAGCTGTCATGGGACAGGCTTTACCGGGTTTCTGGGTAGCCATCGTGGCTGTTTATTTCTTTTCGGTAATGTGGAAGCTGTTACCCACCTCAGGTGTGGGCGGTATCGACCACTATGTACTGCCGGTATGCACTCTCGCGTTTTTCCTGCTGCCGGGGATGATGCGTCTGGTGCGTTCGAGCATGCTCGATGTTCTTGATAGCGAATATATCAAGCTGGCCAGAATCAAGGGGTTGCCGGAAAGGACGGTTATCTGGAAACATGCCCTGCGAAACGCCCTGATAGGCCCCCTGACGGTAGCTGGTGTGTTGCTCGCCGGCCTGATTACCGGTGCCGTAATCACCGAGACCGTTTTCAGCTGGCCTGGTATCGGGTGGATAATGGTCGAGGGGGTGATGGCACGCGATTTCCCCCTGGTACAGGCAATTACCATGCTGGTGGCTGCTATCGTGCTCGGGGTTAACCTTCTGGTGGACATCACTTATGCCTATATCGACCCTCAGATAAGGTATCAGAGGATGTAAAGGGAAAAAGTACTGATGCAGGATACGGTTGCTACAATTGAAATCGCCCCTAAACCCGCTGCTCATGGGATGACCCGGCGGGCGCGGATAGTGAGAAGTTTAACCTTCTTTATCCCGGTGATAATACTTACACTTATCGTACTTGTGGCGATATTTGCTCCTCTGCTCGCTCCTTATAACCCTGTCAAGATATCTTTAACGGACCGGCTGATGCCGCCGTTCTTTGCCGAGGGCGGGAGTACGGAGCATTTTCTGGGAACGGACAAATTAGGACGGGATGTGCTGAGCCGCCTGATATTCGGTGCCCGGATTTCTCTCAGCGTCTCCCTGCTGGTTATATTAATTACCAGCGCTATCGGAACGATGCTGGGGATAATCGGGGGTTACCTGGGAGGGCGTACCGAAGCCTTTTTGATGCGTATAACCGATATCTGCTTGTCTTTCCCCGCAATACTGGTGGCGATGCTCCTGGCCGTCAGCATGGGGCCATCTTTCACCACGGTAGTGCTGGCAGTATCGGTTCTCGGCTGGGCTCCTTATGCCCGTCTGATACGGGGAGAGACACTGAAACTGCGTGATGCGGACTTCGTTGCCCAGGCGCGTATCATTGGCAGTTCACCGGTTAGAATAATGCTGCGTCACATTTTCCCTAACATAGTAAACCCGCTGACAATAATAATGACCCTTCAGGTAGGGCTGTTAATCATAGTGGAGGCCTCCTTGAGTTTCCTCGGAGTCGGGATTCCCCCACCGGAGCCATCCTGGGGGAATATGGTCAATGACGGAAGAAACCTGATAGATACAGCCTGGTGGATATCCACTTTCCCCGGGATTGCTATCGCGCTGGTAGTGCTTTCCGGTAACTTCCTGGGCGATTGGCTTCGTGATAAGCTTGACCCTAAATTGAGGCAACTATGAGCGATGTCATTCTAAAGGTAGAAAATCTCCAGACATCCTTTTTCACGAGGGCTGGCGAGTTTAAGGCTGTCGGCGGAGTAAGTTTCGAAATTCATGAAGGTGAAACCTTCGGACTTGTCGGCGAATCCGCCTGCGGAAAGACAGTGACTGGCTTATCATTGCTGCGTCTGTTGCCGGAACCGGCCGGCCAGATAGTCGGCGGCAAGATTATCCTTGATGGTATAAATATCCTTGAGTTACACAAGGAAGAAATGAGAAATATCCGTGGTAAAAAAATATCCATGATTCTCCAGGACCCGATGACCTCGCTTAACCCGGTTTACACCATTGGCGACCAGATAGCTGAACCGATTCGGCAGCACCAGGGAATTCAGGACCGGAATGAACTGGTTGACGAAGTTATTTCGGCATTGCGGTTTTTACAGATTCCCGCTCCCGAGCAGCGCATCCATGATTATCCATTCCAGATGAGTGGTGGCATGCGGCAGCGTGTGGTAGGCTCTATCGCCATGTCCTGTCGGCCCCGCTTGCTTATCGCCGATGAGCCTACCACTGCCCTTGACGCGACCATACAGGCTCAATATCTGGCTTTATTCAAGAGTATACAGGAGCAAACGGATATAGGAATCTTGTTTATCACGCATGACTTTGGAGTCGTAGCTGATATGTGCCATCGGGTAGCTGTCATGTATGCAGGTAAAATACTGGAGACTGCTTCTACCAGTACCATATTTAAGGCACCTCTCCATCCTTACACGGTTGCTCTCATCAACTCGGTACCGCGTCTGGATCAAAAAGTCGACCGGCTGTATTCGATTGAAGGTCAGCCTCCCTCATTATTGAATCTGCCGCCCGGCTGCCGTTTCGCTCCTCGTTGCCCGGATGTAATGGACATTTGCCATGAACAGCAGCCCAAAGAAGTACAAGTCGATGACGGGCATAGCGTTTCGTGCTGGAAGGTGAGTTAGACCATGGCGGACGTATTATTGGAAGTTCGTGAGCTAACCAAGCACTACCCGGTGAAAATGGGACTTCTCCAGCGTACCGTCGGCTGGATCAGGGCAGTAGATGGCATTTCATTCACAATAGAACGGGGTAAGACATTGGGCCTGGTGGGAGAATCGGGTGCCGGGAAAACCACCGCTGCCAAGGCAATACTGCTGCTGGAACGGTTGACTTCCGGGAATATTCTATTTGAGGGGAAGGACCTGTACCAGTTCTCTAGGTCTCAACTGAAAACGGAGTATCGACCAAGCGTACAGTCAGTGCAGCAAAATCCGTGGAGCTCGATGAACCCGAGGATGCGGGTGAGAGATATTATCGCCGAACCACTGATCGTGAACACGAAACAATCGAAGAAAGAGATTCAGACCAGAGTGCTGGAGCTACTCGAGCAGGTGGGACTGAGTACGGAGCACGCCCCGTACTACCCCCATGAGTTCAGTGGCGGGCAGCGGCAGCGGATTGCGGTTGCGCGGGCTCTGGCGTTGAACCCCAGTCTGGTCGTATTGGACGAGCCCGTTTCGGCTCTGGACGTGTCAATACGAGCACAGATTATGAATCTGCTGAAAGACCTTCAGGGACAATATAATTTGAGCTATCTGGTCATAGCGCACAACCTGGCAACAGTCCGGTTTATGAGTCACACCGTGGCGATAATGTATCTGGGGCAGATAGTAGAGTATGGTGACTCTGAGGTTGTATTACAGAGACCTCTACATCCTTACACAAAAGCATTGATATCAGCATCTACGCTGACACTTCCAGAAGACCGGGAGCAGGGAGTAGAACCGATAATACTGAGTGGTGAAATGCCTTCCCCGCTGAATCCTCCTCCCGGGTGCAGGTTCCACACACGGTGCCCGGAAGCTAGAGAGGTGTGTTCAAGAGAAATTCCCGAACTAAGGAAATTCGGGAACCGGTGGGTAAGGTGCAGTCAACTCGTTTAACGCCAGTCGTTTTTGATATTAATCATTCCTTTTTTGTGTACTGTTGTCAGGCGTGGACCAGCCTCAGCATATTGGTAAAAATACGTTAACCTTGTAACTTGTGAGTAATATGATGCTCCTTATTAGCTAATCTTTGCATAACTCCTGATTTGAAAACCTCCTGTTCGGGGGTTTTCGCTTTTATATTTCTATTTTAACTGGGGAGGGTGATTGGAAAACGTGTTAGTTTTTGAAATTTTAACTTATGACTTTTTGTTGGATTAGATTGAACGAAACCGAGAATTGTTCAATTAATGAAGCCTGTTTCTATTGATTTCTGACACTTTGATGTATCATCCAAGAGCTTATCTGGTATGTTATAATTACTCTACATTTCTGCAAATTATAGAAGGGAGAAAAATATGAACGTTATCTGGATAATATCTGATACTTTTCGGCGTGACTATATGGGCGCCTATGGTAATAAGACGATTTACACACCTTCCCTGGATGCACTGGCAGCTAAGTCAGTACGATTTGACAGTCACTACGCAGCATCATTCCCCACCATGCCGGCTCGCGCTGATTTCCTGACCGGTCGCTGGACGATGTCATTCATGAAGTGGTCCCCGCTTCCCAAGAATGAAGTGGTACTCGGTGAACTCCTTGCAAGCAAAGGTATCCATACCTCAGCGATTGTCGACACCCCTTTTTATCTGCGTAATGCTATGGGTTACGATCGCGGCTTTCATACCTTTACCGAAGTCCCCGGCCAGGTGCATCATCCTGTGACCCCCGGCGAGCCCCTTGGCCCTGAAATGACACATTCTTCCCTTCAAGCGCGTGAAATGGCTATGCCATGGCACTTTGAATCCGATTGCTTTGCTCCTCAGACATTCACCAAAGCGATGCAATGGCTGAAGTTCCATTACAAAGAAGACTTTTTCCTCTACATAGATACCTGGGACCCGCATGAGCCGTGGGACGCTCCCCAGTATTACACGGAGCGCTACTGGCCCGAATACGATGGCGAGATAATATTTCCTATTTACGGGTTTTGGCAGGATGCGCCCGGATACACTGAAGAAAAGGTTAAAAAAATGACTGCCACCTATTGTGGCGAGATAACAATGGTTGACACCTGGGTCGGTTACTTCCTGAGACAGGTGGAGAATATGGGACTGATGGAAAATACGGCTATTTTATTTACAACTGACCACGGCTTCTACTTTGGTGAGCATGGCGGTATGGTCGGTAAATCGGTCCTCGCCATTGATCCGCATTTAAGTGAAGAAGAAGCGGGAGACTGGGCAACTTCCCCGGGAGTCTGGTCACGCTCACCGCTATATCAAGAATTGTTGGCTATCCCCCTCCTCATTTATATACCTGATGCCCCACCGGCGACTTACAGCGGTCTAACATCGGCAGTTGATTTGATGCCTACGGTTCTTGACATTATGGGGCTCGAGGTACCATCCACAGTAGAGGGTAAGTCTCTACTACCGATGGTGAAGGACCAGACCCTGCCCGGCCGGGAGTATGTAGTCAGCGCGCTCCCGTTCGTTAACGCCGGTGAAACAGTGCGGTCGGTTGATGATGTGGAGCGCAGGTCGGAATGGGCTTCCGGTGCAACTATCACCACTGACGAGTGGGCACTAATCTATGATGTTGAACCAGGTTTCTCAGAATTATACAACATAAAAACGGATCCCAGGCAAGAGAAGAATGTGATTAAGGAGTACCCTGAGGTCGCCAGAGAGCTTCACTCATTATTCTCCAGGTTCATGAAAGATACTAAGATGGCCGAATATCTTATCAAACCCCGTTCTACTCTGCGGCTGTAGAATAAACAAACCATAATTTAATAATAGAAATGGAAGAATGAAGTCATCCAACAATCAGCCAGAACGTGCAATGTAATGGCAATACCAGTCATTGTTTCCCAAATAAGACAGAATGCAGTTCTGTCGCATCCAAGCACTAGTGCATGGAATAATCAGCCCTTTAATCTATTGTCTGCTCCCTTGTCACCACGTGTTATAATTACTAACAGAGCGGTATATTACTGAGTGAGACTGTGATGAGATTATCGAGACTACTCGTAGCCACTGCCACGTTTTTACTCCTGGCGTCGATGATGACCGGTTATGCCATACCGACACCGGTATCGGCATCCGCACCAACACCCGCACCTATTCCACTCTTACAAACACTTTCAGAGGCTGGAGAAACTTCCATAACCTGTAGCGGGGAGTTTTCCATTACCACGAGCTCAACAATGACTTCAGACATAGGTTTGGGGAGTGTAATAGCAGAGGAGCGTAGTTGTACAGTCTCCATCCCATTTACTATCACTCTCTCAGAAGAGGTGGCAGACAGGTACGGGATGAGCGATAGCCTCGCTGGTATAAGTGAGGTTACCGCTTCCGCTGAAGCTCACTGGACGGCGGAAGTAATCGGGGAAGGTTCCCTTCAGCCCTCTTCCTGGCAAGACGCAGCTACTGCTGAGGCAAGGGTCTTCGGTGTTTATAAGGATGGCGAGGTACGATTAGGCTTTTACAGCGATCTAACCGGCGAAGCACAGCCTTTTAGTGCCGAGTTCAGATATTTAAATGGAGACGGGAAACAGCACGTTGTCTCTTATAACACCTTTGCACCTTTCATGGAGACCAAATATGCTATCGAGAACGCCTCCTTCGGTTTTGTAGAACAAACGGCTCTCGTTTCCGAAAAAGATATGGCTAGTGCTCTATCTAATTCGAAGATGAAATTCGACCCGGCAGTTCCGAGTGGAGAAGTAACCTTCAGTGGCGAGCTTCCCGAGTTTGAAGCGGGGTGGTGGAGATTCAGTAACTTAAGATACACAGGGACTCTTACGGTGGATGAAGTAAGCAAGCCATCCGAGGAAA
>Ga0315548_1004507_pt1 | contig 10029 bp, 12 predicted proteins | sample SalMarSW160110MG_2_FD_202540 | JGI IMG/M metagenome (GOLD analysis project Ga0315548, IMG submission 202540) | Salt marsh sediment microbial communities from the Plum Island Ecosystem LTER, Massachusetts, United States - Salt Marsh Sediment SW1601-110 ... | reverse complement strand
CTTTTCCTTTTGCGGAATCCCATCTATATCCCAACCACGAACAGCGTAATATTCCTCAAGCATCTTTTCAATCTCCGGTAATTTTTCCGGCGCGTGCAACCCCTCCCTTTTCAGGGTTACTATCCTCTGTGGAAGTTTATCATCTTTGCTCCTAATACCAGACCTTACATTATATAATCGTTTAAGGTTGAATATTCTTTCTCCGGTTTTCAGAAATTCTTCAAAATCCATATCCCAACCGGTGACCCAGGTTAGCCATCGATGCAAATCAGAGGCTTGTAAGCCAAAAGCAGCAAATTTGCATATCTTTAATGAATCACACAGCGCCATATAATGCTGCAAGGCTGCAACGAATTTGCCTTTCCCTGCCGAACCCAGCCTGTCAGAAGGTTCAACTATTCCTAAAGAGGCATCTGTCGATCTTCCCTCATATACATAGGCAAATGAATCGGTGTGGCACGCCCCCCGATTTGAAGTGGCATAGCCGAGGCCCAATCCATTAAAACAGCGAGGGTCATGTCCGGGAAGTTCCAAACCCTTTACATGGATCGCGAATCGTTCTGAGTCGTGCCCGAACTCCTCAGAGGCACGTCTCACACCCTCGGCCAAGATGTCGCCTATCCCTTGCCTTCGCGCCACCCGGTCAATTACCTCCAATAGAATCTGAGGATTGCCCCATTCGAGCCTGAGACCCTTTGTATCGGCTTCCGTGATGGCTCCTCGTTCAAAGGCCTCCATCGCGAAAGCCACGACCGCACCGGTCGTGATTGTATCAAGGCCATATCGGTTGCACAGCTCATTTCCCTTAGCGATGGCCTCCATGCTATCAATGAGACACGAACCCCCACACAATGCCCCAGTTTCGTATTCGTATCCTGCCCCATCTACAGGTGAAAATGGTCCCTCGGTTACCTTCACCACGCGGCCACAGCCCATTGGGCATCCATAGCACGCATATCTACCCACCAATATAGTTTCCGCCACCCTTCTTCCTGCAATCTTCTCTGCTCCCTCTCTCCAGCTACCAAGCTGCCAATTCTTAATGGGCAAATCACCCAGTGCCTCTGCGGGAGTAATGGATCTAGATGTCCATAAAATGTCGCCTCTTTACGGGATTCTTTTATCTTTAAAATCCTCTCTTTAATCTCTGATCTCAACTCCTCTTTTTTATACAGATTCGGTTTCATCTTGCCTTTTCCTAAGACAATCGCTTTCAACTTTTTTGAGCCCATCACGGCACCTAAACCACATCTGCCCGCTGCTCGCCCATGTTTTCCATCATGCATAATGCTCGCAAATTTCACTAAATTTTCGCCCCCAATCCCGATGGATGAAATGGCAATCTTGTGCCCCAGTTCCCTCTCGAGAAGTCCTTCAATCTCGTAAGTATCCCTTCCCCATAAATGCGTGGCATCTCTAATCTCAATCCGATCAGGTCCCAGATAAAGAAACACGGGAGACTTGGAGGCCCCTTTTATCACGATGCCGTCATAGCCGATACTCTTTAGCCAGGCCCCCCATTTGCCACCCACGTCTGACTCTCCCCAAATACCAGTCAAGGGTGATTTCGCCACAATAGAATGCCTGTCTGAACTTGGAATGGGGCTGTTTCCAAAAGGCCCGGTGAAATAAGCAAGAATGTTATCAGGCTCAAGTGGCCCGGTTTCCCGCGTCGTTTCCTTATAAAGAATTTTCGCCCCCAATCCGCTACCACCTATAAATTTCTGAGCATCATCACTATTCAATTCTTCCTCAGTGACAGATTTTTCGCTAAGGTTTACCCGCAATATCTTTCCCGCGTATCCATGCATAACGTTACCTCATAGATGTTTTGGCTTTTGTCGCGTGGTGACCTTACAAAGATTGCACCGGTCTTTCTGTATATCTAATATTTTGGTATCCCGCCTTATTCTACCGTTCTGTTGTACTCAGCCCCGGGTGTAATCACAATATTCCAATATTCACCAGACCCCTTCAAGAAACGGTACGTGTGATTTAATCCCGGGGGAATCCTGACAGTCTTAGGTGAGTCAATCGTATACCATTTCTCGCCGAGCAGAACTTCTACCTTTAACCCAGTCATATCAGAATTATTCCCCTTAAATATGAACAGGCTTTCATATTCGTGACTGTGGGGCTCAACGTGCTGTGGGGGGTTCTCGACATTCGAAACGACCCGTAAAATAGCATAGATAGTACCCTCTGGATTGTTATTATGATCAGAGAAAACATATCTCGTTCCGGGACCCGGCTTGTGTTTAATTAACTCCTCAGCACTCCTCGATTCAACATCCAAAATAAGATCTTTCATAGCGATACCTCCAAATCAGATTAGACAGCAATGGGTCTAAAGGGCTCCACGGGGCACGCTCCTCTTTACAAATACTCTATGCCCATCAACTTGAGTTACCTGGGATCTTTTTATATGCCAATTACGGTTAAAGCGTCGCGGGGAGCCGATCACAAAGGCCGGCACCCGACGCCGCGCTGCCATGCTAAACGCACTGATAGTCAAATCTTACATCTCCTCCACCGACCATGGGAAAAAAGCACTCACCCGGTAGTCGTCGTTCGAGCCTCACTTCACCTCCCGTTGCGAATCATTACGGCGAAACGAGTGCCTTTATGAAAAATTGTCCCCCGGATTTGCAAGGAGCATTGGCCTTGTGCAAATTCCTCCGGTTATCAGCTTATAGGGTATCTGTGGTGCCTCCGTGGATATCCTTTGTATGAAAATATATATACTCAGAGTCTTTCCGCCACAGCCTTTGCCATATCTATTGTCGAGGCCAAACCTCCCATATCGTAAGTCCTGACCCTGCCATCCGCGATTACCGAGGCAATCGCCGCTTCCAAGGCCGCGGCTTTATCTCTTTCTCCCAGCCAATCAAGCATCAATTTTACTGAGAGCAACATAGCGATTGGGTTGACCTTATATTGCCCGGCATATTTGGGGGCAGACCCGTGAGTCGGTTCAAAAATGGCAAACTCCTCGCCTATATTTCCGCTGGCAGCGAAGCCCAGCCCGCCAACTAATTGCGCCGCTAAGTCCGACACAATATCACCAAACATGTTACTCGTGACAATTACGCCGTAATCATTCGGGTTTTTTAAAAGCCACATCATCTGAGCATCTATGTTGGTTTCCCTTAGTTCAATATCGGGGTATTCCTCTGCTATCGACCAAGCTTCACGGCTCATGAGGCCGCTCGTTTCCAGTAATATATTCGACTTTTCTGCCAGGGTTACACTACTGTATCCAAAGTCTCGTGCATACTCAAAAGCCCTTGTCACGATCCTGCGAGCCCCCCTCTTAGTAATCACCCGCAACGAGATGGCGATTTCATCGCTCGACACGTCATTGAATCTATCCATTGCCCGATTGTGTTTGCCAATGGCCTTACGTACCTCATCCGGAAAAGGGAAGAACTCAATGCCGCTGTACAAACCCTCGGTGTTTTCCCGAAAGATTGCTATGTCTATGTCGTCTCTATAGTTGAGCGAATTTCCGGCGTAAGCCTTGCACGGTCGGAGATTGGTGTAAAGATCAAACCTCTGGCGTAATTCGACGATGGGGCTTCGGTAAACAAACCCCTTCCCCTGGAGCTCCGGGGCCAATTCTCTCTCTGCTTCATCTTTAGATTTTGATGTAATGGCTCCAAATAGCGCACAATCACATTCTTTCAAAATCTTAATGCTTCTTTCAGGCAGCGCATTTCCTTCATTGCACCAAAATTCCCATCCCACATCGGTTGGTATGTAGTCCGCATTCGTGGCTATACGGTCCAGCACCATGCGAGCGGCCTCTATAACATCCGTGCCGACTCCATCACCTTCCATCACTGCAATACGATAAGTGGCCGCCATCTCTATCCCTCCTCTCTCTTATGCTATCCGACCTTCTGTTTTTCGTCCTGTGCAGATTACCCCGTTCTCCAGAAAGAGGCCATTGGCTAAGACTATCTAAGACTGTCGTTCAGCCAATTTATGGCGAGTATATGGTACGAGCCCACCTGCCTCAAATATCCCTAGGACCACTGTCGGCAAGGGTGGAAAAGGAAATACTCCTGCCGCGCAACGAATCTCTCCCCGTGACAAGTCCACCTGGATTTCCTCCCTATCTCTTATTGCGTCCACAGCCTCCGGGCACGTGAGCGCAGGGAGTGCTGCATTTAATAAATTTCTATAGTGAATACGGGCAAAGGATTTTGCGATTATTGCCCCAACACCAATTTCTTTCAAACAAGTGGCGGCCTGTTCTCTGGAAGAACCGCACCCCCAGTTTTTACCCGCCACAATAATGTCATTGTGTTTCACATTCTTAGCAAAACGGGTGTCCAGGTCTTCCAAAGCATGCTTTGCCATCTCCGCCGGGTCGGTAATCGTATACGTATATTTGCCGGGGAATATCACATCTGTGTTGACATCATCACCATATTTCCACACCCGACCAATGATCGTTCCCATTGTACCCCTCCTACAGGTCATCTGGATGCGTTATCACGCCAGCCACAGCTGAGGTCGCAACAACAAGAGGGCTTGCTAGATATATTTCGCTTTCCTTGGTTCCCATCCGTCCCTGGAAGTTTCGATTGGCAGTGCTAATGATCACATCACCAACTGCTGGCACTCCCATGTGGTTTCCCATGCAAGGACCGCATCCGGGGCTCTCGACCATAGCCCCCGCCTCCGCAAAGGTTTCAATAAACCCAGCTCGAAGCGCTTCTTTGTATACATCTGAAGAGGCCGGAATGATTATCATTCGGGTTCCTGGTGCGACTCGCTTCCCTCTGAGAACGGATGCAGCAGCTGCCAGATCTTCTAGGCGTGCGTTCGTACATGTTCCCAGAAACGCTTGGTCGATCCGACGCCCTGCCGCCTCTGAGACTCGTCTCACGTTATCAACGGAGTGAGGGCATGCAATCATAGGTTCGATCGCGGACGCGTCATATTCCATCACTGCCGCATAATTTGCATCCGAATCGGGGTAGAGGGGTGTGTACTGCCGCTTGGCTCGCCCGGATAAATACTCAAAGGTTTTGTCATCAGGTGGAATATAGCTGTTCTTGATCCCCATCTCAGCAGAGATATTGGTTAGCACTGCCCGTTGGCTTAAGCTCATGGCTGATATTGTACTCCCGTGCCATTCAACTGACATGTAAAGGCCGCCATCTGCCCCTAGCTCACCAATCACATGCAACGCGAGGTCTTTTGAGCATACATACTCGGGAAATTCACCCCTCACTACGATTTTTAGGCTCTCCGGGACGCGGAGCCACAGGGAACCGAGAGCCCACACCGAGGCCATTTCACTTCGGCCAATCCCAATACCGAAGGCACCCATGACCCCAGCGTGCGATGTGTGGGAATCCGAACCGAAGACAACTTCACCTGGTAATGCCAATCCCTCCTCGACCAAAACTTGGTGACATATGCCTCTTCCGGCGTCAAAAAAATGACGGATACCCTGTTCCTTTGCAAATTCGCGAATGACTCTGTGATTCTCAGCATGTTTCGTCGTAGGTGCCGGGGTTGCATGGTCGAGAACGAAGACTAAGGCATCCGACTCAAAAACTTTCACGCCCCCCATTTTCTTAAACAGTTCTTGAATAGCCGCAGCGTTGTCATGGGAAAGAGCAACATCGGGGGTCACCTCAACAATTTGACCCGGAATCGTTGTGCTTTGCCCGCTTTTTTTGCTCAGGACCTTCTCAGCAAATGTCTGACCCATATCTTTTTCTTCCTCGATTCCCAACACTCAAGCAATTACCTCTGCACTCATTCATGAACCCAGAGGTTTTCATGCCGGTCTACTCTATTCTTAAACCTCATTATGTATCTAAAAAGATCCCCTCGATACGCAATCTGCACTACCTCAATAGGTTTATGCTCACCAATATACATGACTCTTTCAACATGAAGCATGGGTGACCCGAGTGGGATTAGTAGTGCATCAGCAACTTCCTGATCAGCAAATGAAGCTCTTAGAGTCTGAAAAGCTTCGGTGAATTTTAGATTTAGATCCTGCTGGAGTATCTGCAACAAAGGCTTGGCTAAGAGCGCCTTCTCGTTTAACTGAGCACCTAGTTCTCTTGGAAGGTAGTTGATTGTATAGTTGAAGGAGTGATCGCCTAAGTAGCGAATTCTTTTTATACGCGTCACGGACCTGGTTGAATCGTCCAATTCCAACATTTCCCTTACTGCTCGTGGAGGGAGAACTTCTTCTAAAACCACTGATTTGGTCTTTCCTTTCTGTACCTGGGAATAGATTTCATCCAGAAAGCTATAGGATTCCACGCTCAAGCCGTTAATTATATCCACATCTTCCGTTACAAAAGTACCTTGCCCCCTTTTGCGAATTATTAATCCTTCCTTGACCAACTGATAAACGGCATCACGAATAGTCAGCCTAGCGACCTTGAAATGTTTCGCAAGCTCGTTCTCTGAAGGAATTTTTTCTCCAGGCAACATCTGCTTGTTTATGATCCAGCTTCTTATTTGCTCTTTGATTTGATAATATAACGGCAATAAAGAGTTCATGTTATGTTCCTCGGCTTAATTATATTTCAGTCGCTTCCTCTTATTCCCATAAAAATCGGGACGCCGATCTTACGGCAAATGATGTATGCTTATATATATAAATATACATTTTGTCAATTAGAATCTGTCGGGACTGGCATCTTAAGACAGCCTCTATCCCCCTTGTCAATGAAAAGGGGAACGATGCTCATGGCGATCAGCAACAAGCTGGGGCATCTGCTCCTGTCAACGGGTAACAAATCGGAGTTGGCGGTGGGATACTGCACCCTGTATGGGGACATGAACGGCGGACTTGCCGTTCTCGCGGACGTGCCCAAGACATCGGTATACCGAATCGCTCGATTCATAAACAGGGATCGAGAGATTATCCCTGAGAGAATCATCACAAAGCCCCCGTCGGCAGAGCTGAAACCCGACCAACGAGATCAGGATGATCTGCCACCCTATGAGATCCTGGATGGGATCCTCACGGCATACATCGAGGACAACAAAGCCCCGGATGAGATTATGGCTATGGGCTTTGAGCCCTCCATCGTGAACGATATCATCGCCCGCGTTGATCGAAACGAGTACAAGAGGCACCAATCCCCGCCTGGCTTGAAGGTGACCACCAAGTCCTTCGGGTATGGCAGGAGATACCCTATAGCCCAACGGTACCGCTTCCCATAGGAATCATACCACGTTATTATGCCTGAAGATAAGAACAACACCAGGGTTTTTTACGGCTGGTTTACCATGGGCGCCTGCTTTGCCGTGATGCTCACCCAAGGCGGAACCATGTGGACCTTTGGGGTCTTCTTGAAGCCTATGGCTCAGGACCTCCAGTGGAGCCGTGCCCGGGTTTCATCAGGGTACACGGCCTTCCTGATAGGTTATGTCATCTCGGTCGTAACCACAGGCAGGCTTTCCGACAGATACAGCCCCGGGCCCATTCTTCTGGTGAGCGCAATCCTGACAGGCCTGGGGTTTTCACTCTGTAGTCAAGTCCATACCGTAAATCATCTCCGTGTGTTGCTTTTCATCGGCGGCCTCGGGGGAGGTGCAAACTGGTCGGTGCCCACCTCAACCGTGCAGCGTTGGTTCTTTGCCAGGGAGCAGGCAGGGTTAGCGCTCGGAATCACCATCTCAGGGGTCGGCGTAGGTGCCCTCATCTTTGCATTACTGGCTGACTATCTGGTCTCCGGCCGTGGTTGGAGGGACGCGTATCTCATGGTTGGCATCATCTTCTTTGCTGTCATGGCCGCCTCCTCATTCGTGGTGAAAAAGGCCCCAGGTGAGACCGGTGCGCTTTCCAGCGGATCGGGTGAAGCGATGAATCGGCTTGTTGTTCCCCGACGAGAAATGCGGCAGATCCTGAAATCCCTTTCCTTTGCCGGCATAACCATCTGTCAGTGCATTGCAGTTGCCGCATTTCAAATCATCACCGCCCATCTTGTGCCCTATGCTACGGATATCGGCATCCCTTCAGCAGCCTCGGCAGCAGCCATGGGCCTTATGGGAGGATCCTCAATCCCCGGCCGCATCATTGGCGGCCACCTCTCAGGAAGAATCCCGTGGCAACGGATCCTGGCCTTCTCCCACGTCGGGATGGGGCTATCCCTGCTGTTGCTGTTGTTCTTAGAGGGAGCATGGATGCTTTACTGCTTCGTCCTCTTCTATGGTCTATGCCACGGAAGCAGGGTTTCCGCCTATCTTGGCATCCTGGGGGATTTCTTCGGCATGGGTTCATTGGGGGAACTCATCGGGACCACCATGGCAGCAGGCATATTCACCGGAGCCTTTGCCCCGTACCTTGCAGGATTCCTCTTTGACGTAACCGGGACCTATCGCGCGGTTTTCACAACGATGATCGTGCTCCTTGTGGCTAGCGGCATCATTGCAAGCATATTACATAAGCCGGATACGGCATAACGGGATATCCCCTCATCTCTCTGCCCTCTCCATACACCAACAAGGAAAACACCGAGGACACGAAAACCCTGGCAGGCAATCGAGTGGCTGAGCTTGTTACCGTAGCCATCGAGGCGGAGTTCGAAACCTATCTCAACGACCTGTGACCCTTGTTTGACGGAGTGGCAACGGAGCTCACGGCCCAGAACCTTCAGGCAAGGATCAGGGCAAGGATGCTCATACAGGCGTCTTTTCCCGCGCATCCTTGCCCATCCCGATGTTCGGCACATGCGTCGTCAAGGTCAGTCTTCCCCTATAGCTTCTAGATCGGCTATGTCCTTTTTACGCCCTAAGGTTCTCTTGTTGGATATAAACTCATTACGGCCAATATAGTGAACCGTCAAATCCCCGAACCAGCCTTCAACCCTGCCTGATCGGGCCTTCTCCCATGATACCCCGGTGATCGAGGTTATGATGTCAACCCTGACAGGCGGAAACCCGAGCTGAACGATTTTACCTTCTTGCTCAAAATCCGCTGCTGTCAGGCCAACAGATCCAAACCCAAAATCGTGAAGGGCCTCAATAATGCATCTCGCATTGACAGGGTCCGGCCTCACAAAGACATCAAGGTCGCCCGTGTACCGGGGAGCGCCATGAAAGCCCAGCGCATAAGCCCCTACGACGATGTAATCAACCTTGTGTTTGTTGAATAACGCAAGCAGATCTCTGAAGTCTTGCTGAACTTCCATGGTGTTGCCTTCGTAAGAATTCAATGGCTGCGATCCGTTCTTGAGGAGTCTTGCTGAGCCAGTAGGCCAGATCTTCCTTTATTGTTGAATCCCTTTTTAGGTCGAGTTTCTTGACAACTCTTTCAATCATCCCTTTACCCCGTCAGCATGAAAGCCATTTTCTGAACTCCTCCCTGACCAGCTCATATGGAATACCCTTACCTTCATCGAGCTTCACGACGTGCACCTGCCACGAAGTTAATCCTCTCCTGGATATCTTCCCGGGTAGCATCTTCCGGAAGCCCTTGAATGCTCCTTATGCCTATTTCCCTAAGAGTAATATTCAAAGCTCATTTCTTATGGCGTTATTGAGTCCGTACGCTTTGAATGCTGCTAACGATCAGGATCGGGCGCACAGAAAGCCGTCATTGGTCTTTCGAATTATGGTAAAAGGTGGCCCGGCTTTTTATCAATCTGAATCCTGTTGTCCGATTGAATCATCAATATCTTGAAAGTCCTCATGCCAGATGTCAAACTCCTCGCCCAATCTCCAGGTTTCCACATCAGATCGAGAATCCAGCCATGCTGTAATCCTATTCACTCTGGCATCAGGATCGTCAGAGCGACGGCCAAGCTCAACTACCACGTCCAACTTATCTTCTTTACCGCCACCGCCACAGTAGCATCCATTTGATTCAATAGCTTCCTCAATAAAGGCGTCAAGAAATGCATCGAATCCTTCCTTCCGGTTTCGCATAATGATGAGTTGTCTTCCCCACTCTGTGAATTCACCCGAATGCCTTTTCTTACGGAGCCGTTTCTTCATTTTTATCATCTCTCAACCCGAACGCGGAAGTCACCGGCAGGTGGG
>Ga0315548_1004505_pt1 | contig 10030 bp, 9 predicted proteins | sample SalMarSW160110MG_2_FD_202540 | JGI IMG/M metagenome (GOLD analysis project Ga0315548, IMG submission 202540) | Salt marsh sediment microbial communities from the Plum Island Ecosystem LTER, Massachusetts, United States - Salt Marsh Sediment SW1601-110 ... | reverse complement strand
CTATAAGACAAGAAGGCCGCAAAAAGATTGTAGGCCTGAACATAGTGAAATTATCGGGGTCTGAAGATTGTCGAATGACCCTCTCAGACCCTGATCTGGAATGAAGTCTAGTCCTTCTGGTATTTGAATGAAACATTAATTCTTGCTCTATAGTTCTTTACCTTTCCGTTCTCAATGGTGAGATCCATTTTAGTTACTTCCGCGATTCGCAGATCCTTAACGCTCTCTCCTGCTGTTTCAATGGCGGTTTTAGCTGCTTCCTCCCATGACGTATCGCTTGTTCCAACCAATTCAATAATCTTATATGTGCTCCCAGCCATATCTTCCCTCCTTATAAGTTATAAGGTTTACGATTGCGCTCTTCAGAAAAATATTTTCACCTCCTTTCAATCAAAATTTTTTGAAAACTCCTTTTATATTAATAAAAAATATTTTTTTTATCAAATCAATATTAACTATAAATATAAATGTCTGATTATAAAATATGACAATTTGGATTAACCATTACCTATGCCTTAGCTTTAGAAATCAATACACAATCTTTGAAATGCCTAAGAGTCAATACTGATAAGGGTTTCGTAATTACGAACATAATATGAATCAGGCCTGATTTTATGTGTGACATATACTTCCCGTGATTAGAGTCCATGATTTTTAACGTTTAGATACTTACCATGATTTATAATTAAACTGTCCTTGAAGGATTATATTTACTTGACTTTTTATAATTTATCTAATATATATATGAATCAATAACCATAACATATTAACTTAACAGAAAGGAGATACTATGGCTACTGCTAATCAAATTAAGTACAGAATGGGGCAGGCAAAGAAAAAATTGACAAAATTGAACAAAGAAGTCACATCTGCCAAAGCCAACATTAAAAAATTAGAAGCAGCACTAAAAAAGGCTAAGGTTGCCCCAAAGGCAAAACCGAAGAAGAAAGCGAAAGCTAAAAAGAAAAAGACAGCTTCAAGAAAAAAGAAGAGATAAATTGCCTAAAGAGAAGTAACGGTTTATCTGTTTCTGCCCGTAATTAGTTACGGGCAAGAGGAGGGGGTGGTATACTGATCAACAAAATCAGTCAACAAACCCCCATTTCTTTAGTTGATTGAACATTTTCCATCTGTGGCTGCCGGGCCAGAAATAACGTCTGCAGGAAGGACAGAAATGTAATTCCTTTATATTCTGATGAAGGATATAGTCCGGTATACTTTTGCTGGCATCATCAAAAGAAGCCTCTTGTAAAGGAGTGTTGCACAGTAAACACCGGGTGAACCATCTTTTTTTTATGTCCCCAGCAAGATATCCTCGGGCTCTTATCTCTTCCAATTGCAGGGGTACTTTATCCGAGAGGATAAGCAGAGAATGGGGATACATTTGGATAAGGGGGTAGTGTCTCGAAAGAAGCAGGCGTCCTTCGTTGACTAGCTGTCTGATAGTTTCATCTTCATATACTGGCTGGTAATGGGTATCAAAGCCCATTACCCTTAGCCATTTAGCAAGCTTGCCTAACATTGCATCAGCTAGAAACCTGGCCTCAGGGGGTGGCATAATACCTTCGCCTCCTGTCTATCTCCAATTGTAATATGGGCCGTGTGACGCGAAGGGACAATTCATATGTCCCGGCGTTCTTCATACCAGTCCTGACCACTGAGTCACTTATGACCCAGCCGGTAGATTCAAGCACATTGACTATATTTAATGGTTATTATAGACTATTTTCCATTCATAATCCCGAAAAATTATGGATTATCCGGCAAATAAGTAAACTTAATGATACCATATAGCAAGATTGGTGATGTTTGGCCCATGGGCCAAACCAAGTATTTATATAAAGTCCTTTCCCTACTCATTAACCGGATGAACCAGAATTATGGCATTTGGTCCTTCCCCCTTAACCAGGAGAGGGTTGCCGATAATTTTAAGATTATTCCAATATCTTAACGGAGAAATACCACGTGGACAAAATAAGAATTGAGGGTGGTGTCTCTCTCAGGGGCAATGTAAGGCTCAGCGGTGCTAAGAATGCCGCTCTTCCGGTAATAGCCTCCTGCCTCCTCACAGGGGGATGGCACCGAATTCGCAATATCCCTTCCCTCAAAGATATCACCACAATAGAAACTATTATGTCCGGTATAGGGGTAGACTTCCGGAAAGACAATGACATTCTGAGCATAAACTCCGACAATATAAACGAGTGTGAGGCGCCATATGACCTTGTAAAAACCATGAGGGCTTCTATACTGCTTTTGGGCCCCCTTCTGGCCCGTACAGGCAAAGCCAAGATATCCATGCCCGGCGGATGCGCCATAGGTGCCAGGCCGGTTAATCTCCATCTCAAGGCCCTGGTATCCATGGGGGTAGATATGTCTCTGGATCACGGATACATAAATGCCAAAACGGATCGTCTGAAAGGCGCCGATATCTTTTTCGACATTCCCTCGGTGACAGGTACGGAAAATATTATGATGGCGGCTGTAAAGGCGGAAGGACCGACTATCCTAAAAAACGCGGCTAAAGAGCCGGAAATAACCGATCTAGCCTGTATGCTCAGGAGCATGGGCGCCCGGATACAAGGGGATGGAACGGACACCATTGTAATTAACGGTGTGGAGGACTTGACACCTGCCGAGCATGATATCATCCCTGACAGGATAGAAGCCGGAACCTTTATGATAGCTTCCGCAATGACCAAAGGCGAGATAAAAATATTCGGCTGTCGTCCCGACCATCTGTCTGCTGTTATTGAAAAGCTGAGATCAGTTGGAGCGGATATAGAAATAACCGACAATTGTCTGTTCGTAAAGGGGCCGGAGATAATAAAAAGTGCTGATATAAAGACTATGCCCTTTCCAGGGTTTCCCACCGATCTCCAGGCCCAGTTCATGACACTTATGTGTATAGCCAGAGGTTCAAGCGTGATAGAAGAAACAATATTCGAAAACAGGTTTATACACGTCAGCGAATTAAAGAGAATGGGAGCGGATATCACCATAAACGGCAACCAGGCCCTTGTGCGGGGCAAGGACAGGCTGCTGGCAGCCCCCGTTATGGCCACGGATCTTCGCGCCAGTGCCAGCCTTATCCTGGCCGGACTTGTAGCCCAGGGCGGCAGGACGGAAGTAAATCGGATATATCATCTGGACAGGGGATACGAGGCACTGGAAAGAAAATTTCAAGGCCTGGGCGCCAGGGTCTGGAGAGAAAAAGCCTGAGATGTCTCACCGTCCATTAATTCCGGCGCTTCTCTCTCTTTCAGCCGGAATATTGATGGGCAGAATCACCCTCCCGTATTATCAAACCCTGATATTCCCCCTCTTTATCTTAATAGCCCTGTCTTCGATAACCTCCCTTATGGTCTCATCTATATTCAGGCGTTATCTTTTTCTTACCATATTCTTCCTCCTAGGCCTTCTGCTGATCTTGAACACTAAAGGTCATTCAGACCTGTTACAGCTTGCGCAGCAACGCGAGAAAGTCGTGCTGGAGGGAACGGTACTGAGTCCATCAAGGATTACCCGTGATACTATAACCAGACTGGAGGTGAAGGTCAGGAGTGTGTTGGCTGAACACAGGGTAAAAACAATAGATGAAAAGGTCTCCGTGACCGTATACGGGGATCCCGTCTATTTCCTGCCGGGACAGAGGATACGTTTTCCCGCAACCTTACGCACCTTTAACAATTTCAATAATCCGGGTCGTTATAACTATAAACTGGCGATGGAACTGAAGGATTTTTCGTGCAGTGCTTCGGTCTCCGACGGAAGATATATAGTTCCCGTGGGAAAGGGTTCTCTGGGTTTCCCTCTGGACATGATTGAAAAAGTACGCAGACCCATAAGGGATTTTCTGGTCCGGAACCTCTCAGAACCGAACCAAAGCCTCTACAGCGCACTTATCCTGGGTGAAAGACAGGGTATAGACTCTGAACTCCGGGAACCTTTTAATATAACCGGGCTTGGACATATCCTCGCTGTTTCCGGGTTACATATAGGACTTATTGCCTGGTTATCTTTCTCGTTGTTCAGGTGGCTTATGTCCCTTTCCTACAGACTGACCCTATGGATCGATATCCGAAAAGCGGCAGCCGTTATGACCTGCTTCCCGGTAATCGCTTATGCGTGTATGGCGGGTTTTCAGGTTTCGACCCAGAGGGCCATGATAATGGTCCTTATCTACCTCCTTTCAATAATAATCGGACGTGAAAAGGAGACATGGTCCACCCTCGCATTTGCCGCCTTTATGGTCCTCGTCATCGATCCAGACGCGATCTTCAGCATCTCCTTTCAATTATCCTTTGTCGCGGTCATAGGGATATTGTGGTTTGTCCCCGGCATCATTAAGAGGATGCCCAATCCTTTTGCGTCATCAGGACGACAAAACATCCTAAGCCGCATATATGTATATGTTTCAGGACTAATTGTGGTAACCCTTTGCGCCGTGGTTTTCCTTATTCCCTTCACAACCTTCTATTTCCACAGGATATCCCTTGTGACTATTCCGGCCAATCTGATGACCGTTCCCCTGCTAGGGCTGTGGATACTGCCCCTGGGACTTCTTTCATCCCTCACCCTGTATGTCTCACCCTTGCTTGCTGAATTTATGATTGAGCTGGGCTCATGGGGCCTGGCCGGAATGATAAAGATCATTCAGTTTTGGTCCAATCTCGACTGGGCATCTTTCTGGATCGTAACACCTAACACCTTTGAGATTATATTATTTTACGGCATAATATTTTTCGCCTGCTTCATCAAGGGCAGGCCATGGGCAAAGGCCGTTCTCGCTATTCTTATATTGATCTGCTGCGCGGATATCTCATATTGGGTATATGAGACCCGTTTTAATCCTGATTTAAGGGTAACATATCTTGACGTGGGACAAGGCAATTCCGCTCTGATACAATTCCCCGGCAGGGAGAGGATGTTAATAGACGGGGGAGGCTTTCAAATGAGCAGCTTTGACGCGGGCAGGATGGTGGTAGCCCCTTTTCTTTTTCATTCAAAGATCCTTCGGGTGGATTATATAGTACTAAGCCATCCCCATTCTGACCATATGAACGGCTTGCTTTTTATAGCATCCAATTTCAGTCCGGAGGAATTCTGGCATAATGGAGACAGTGTTGACACGCCGGAATACCATAAATTAATGGAAATCATTGAATCGAACCGGATAAAGATGTTTTTACCCCGTGATCTTTATGAAGAAAGGGATATATCGGGTGTAAAAATCCGATTATTACATCCTTCTAACCTAGTGAAGCAGGTCGGGATATCCTCTTATGACGGCAGGGACCTTAATAATAACTCCCTGGTGTTGAAAATTACTTACCATGGCACATCCCTGCTGTTTCCCGGTGATATTGAAACGCAGGCCGAAGAATCACTTGTCTCTAGCATGGGTACCGACCTCAACAGCGAAATCCTGCTTGCTCCCCACCACGGCAGCAAGAATTCCAGCACTGGCCCGTTTCTCAAAGACGTGCGGCCGGAGATATGTGTAATCTCTTCGGGCAAAGGAAACCGCTTCGGACTTCCCCATAGTGAAACAATAAAAAGGCTGGAGGATATAGGGTGCGGGATAATACGCACTGACGAATCCGGAGCTGTACGATTTATAATAAGTGAGGAACAATATAAGATGAAGCGCTTTCTCGAATAATTCGCGCTCCAAGACATGCTTTTGCTTCTTTTTCCTGTTGGTCATCAGCAAGATTACTTCTTTTTTTGACTTCATCCTTTTTTTATTTTAAAATAAAAACGTTTCATCCGGTTAATGATTACGTAAAGAAGTAAAAGATTGAATCTTATTATAAGTACCTTAATGGCCCATGGGGCTCTCTTTTAAGCACCGAAAACATTAACAGCATATTAACTACGAAAGGTGCAACCCAGGCGGGCGGAATGCTTATGAGATAATAGAAAATTCTCGAGACCGGCCAAGTCTGCACAAGGCTACCCGCCCGCCTCGTCTTGTTCTGTGTAGGGTCATAGCACATAAACGAGTTCGCCGCTTAAAAGAGAACCCCATGTCCCATAATAGCGCAAAATATTTAGATATCATTAACTGGCGTACTCATTAACCGGATGAAACATAAAAACTTGAGGTAAAAAAATGGATCAAAAAGAATACGAAAAAAAATATAAGAACTTGAGGATCCTCAAAAGCATTCAGGATTATCTCAAATCGGATAATGACACGTCCACATCCGTATACCCCATTAATATCCCCGACGATCTGCTCCTGCAAGTCCTGAAGTCCCAGGGCCCCGAGGCCGCGGATGATCTCATACACCAGATATTCGAATTGGGGCTTACCATCTGGAGTGAAAGACTATACACTGAAGCCTTCGGGTCTACCCAGTCCTTAAACTCCTTTATTGAATTAGTCAAAAAAATAAACAAAGAATCAACATAGAATACCCCGAATAATTCAATCCCGCTTTCTGTGTAATTATCTAACCACTAACAGCTACCACCTAATCACTAATAGCTTATTCGATCCTATAGGCCGGTTCCTTTATATGGCTTTGCCTGCATCTGGGACATTTACTCGGCGAATGCAGCTTTCTTCTTTCCTTGAACACAAATCCGCAGTTTAGGCACACCGCAGGTTCCACCATAAATTTGAGGGGTGGCCGCACGCTTTTCCTGACATGTTCAAGGTGGTGCAACACCTCTTTTGTGGAAATATGGGCCTCCCCAGACAACTCCTGAACTGTATATGTGCCCTGGGAAAGCAGTTCCATCAATCTTTGGCGGTGGGTGGACATTGTTCAAGCTCATACCTATTTTTTACTCGATCTGGAAATCGTATCTGACCGTCGAAGCACGGGTTGTTTTACCGTTGAATGTCCTTTCCATAAAGATAACGAAATCATTCCGGTCGATCAAAAGGATTACGCTGGAGCGTGTGCCGTAGTCGGGACTCGATATAAAAACAGGAGAAAGCATTCGCTCCCGTTCCAGGCCCACACCCGTGTCCGGGAGCTCGCTATCAGTGGCAACGGTGCGATCACCAAGCATGTCAAAAAATTCCTCAGGTTCGGGAAGCATAGTCTGCGAAATAAGTCCGGCTAATTCGTTTTTTCCTTTCACCACCTTGGGCCACGGTGTATCCAGGAGGTGATTGCTCAGGCCGTATATGCCAGGACTCAGCTTTCTAATTCCCTTGCCCCTGTTCGAATACCAAAAAAGTTCATCTTTCCGGCCGAGGATGAGATTAAACCCGTTATAACGGTTTGCATCTTTTATTATATTATCCAGATATGTGCGCGGACTTTCCCTCCCAAGCAAGAACTCGCTGACGAGCCTGCCCCGTGAAGGCGCGTCTCTCTTAGGAGAATTCGCTTCCCGATAATTGCTGACCCACGCCAGCCGGCCGTTTTTTGTGACACCGAACCATGTCCCCCCCGCCAGCAAGTCTTTCCCCGCCAGCAAATGAGGAGCTTCATCCCAAAACGCCGCTGGTGCCGCGGGCCGATCATAGTATTCATCCCTGTTGCCCACAAGGATGAGTTTATATTCCGGATGGCTGTTAAGGCCGAAAAGAATCAGACACATAAAATTCAGCGCATGCTCTTTTATATAGAGGGTTATCAGATCCGCGATGCCACGGCGAAGGCGCTGTGAGCACGCATTTGTACATTACCCGCCTTACTGAAATCAAGCTGCCAGGCCTTCTCCATAATAATTTGCCTTCAGTCAATGTATCTGTTATGCTAGTATTATAAAATCAATTATTCAATCATAATTAAAAAGTCCCTTTTTTGCCGGGGTTGTGCCACTTATGTGGGCCATTCAAAACATTGTTGGGCCTAACGCAAAATGAAATCCGCAACAAAACAAAACATAGTGAAATCGTCTATCGGGGTTTTGCTGGCAATATTGCTGTTCTTTTCCTCCGGGCTAAAGATCCCGATGCTGGACACCGCCACCGACGCCTACTTTCGTGAATCAATAACCAAAGCGGGAGTGGCCTATGCCACCTGTAGACTTATCAACGCCTCTATTTCAATTGTTAAGGATTCAAGCCTCCAGTTGGAACCTGCTGGTGTGGGTGTATCATTGGCTGTGGGACAAGCCTTAGACCCAATTGATGATATGACTGAGCGCTTGTCCGATGTGCTTGTAACGGCGATCATTTCATTAGGGGTTGAGAAACTGGCATATGAAATAGGCGTATCCATTGCGGCGCCTATACTTTCTATATTTCTCCTCGTCCTGTCTTTCCTGATATGGTTCAAGAATGAAAGGATAATATCCCTCCAGAAATCCATAATGCGGTTTCTATTAATAATCCTGATCCTTCGCTTTTGTCTCCCCATATCGTCTGTGGCAAATGAGTTTGTTAATAAATATTTTTTCACTGATCAAATATCAGATGCCAATAAAGAGCTCGCACTCTACTCTACCGAGATTGATAAATTAACGGATTTTTCACTCCCGGATATTGATGGCGTCTTGGGAACTGTCCAGAACAGCGCCTCGTTTCTTAAAAGAAAATCAATAGAGTTCAAAAACGCACTTGCGGCCACACTCAGCAATATGGGAGACATAATAGAAAATCTCCTAAAACTTACCTTCCTGTACATCGGCATCTTTTTGATTCAGGTTATTATTTTACCATTGCTGGTATTCTGGTTCCTTATAAAAACCGTAGGCAGCCTTTTTCACACGAATATTCCACTAATCCCCTATCATTCACCACCGCTAAAAGATGAGACTTCCCCACAAACCAAAACAGGGGAAGGATAAATGCTACCACGGATTTCAAAGGTGGACTTAGGCTGTTTTATGGCCGTTTTCCCGGCTCAAAACATTAAGACCTGTTGTATGTTATAGTAATTATATCTTGACAAATTGTGATACCTTGGACATAAACTGGCTTAAAGTAAGCTATTCCCGATCCAGTAATCTCCCAGTCACTATGTCTACGGGGAGGACGCGCCCATAGCTCAGCGGATAGAGTGACGGACTACGAATCCGTAGGTCGGGTGTTCGAATCACCCTGGGCGCACCATCTCTTCCTCCAAGACAGCCCCTATTTCCTGAAAATCAACATGGTCTTATGGTGAGCTTGCCCTGAGCAGAGCCGAAGGGAATCACCCTGGGCGCACCATTAATATCAAGGACTTAGCTGGTTTTCAGCAAGTCCTTTTTCTTTCCGATCGCCCTCTGTGTGAGACTTGTGTAGAGAATAAATAAGACCTGGAAACATTATCGACATCTGCTATAGAATAGCTTTACATAAGCGAAATAATAAAATATAGTCTAATAGGATTGATAAAGGGAGGGTATGTCTGTAGAGAATAAAATGAAATGAGACAGAAAAAAAACAAAAAAATAAAGGCGAAAAAAACCTGTCTGATTTGAAGGAGTGCCTCAGTTAAGGAAAGAAAATCAGAAAAATCACCGATAATCGACTATAACCAAAATTGATCTTTTAAGTTGTGATACCCTCCTGAGTATATTGTCCTTCGTTGAATAAATTCATTCCACTTCGTAAACTACTCAAACTCATGTCCAACGCCAAGATCACTGGTTGCAGGGGTTTTCCAGTAAACTTGTTCGTGATAATAAAGTCTGTTACACTAGAATTTTTCATAGCGGCTCAGCCCCCTGCAATCCAGTGAATTGCCATGTTGTAGCCAGTTATTCAATTATTGTCTTATATAATTCATCTTTAAAATCTTCTTTTTTCATTTGATTACCAATTTTTTCACTTTTCTCTTTGAAACTTCTATTGTTAAATAATTCTAAAACTTTCAGTTCGAGATTTTTATTGGTTATTCTACTTATTTTAACACCTTTTGGTCCAACTCCAATATCATAAATAATTTTATCCCAAACAAACTGGTCAATAATATGCGGGATTATCATTGTTGCACAACCATATTTTATTGCTAAATGTGTTGTTCCAGCACCATATAACTATCCCCAGAAACTGGACAGTGCAATAAGGTGCATGATAGCCTGCAAAAGTAGCAAGGAGGCAAGGCGAAATGCACAATCTGCGGAAGCGACA
>Ga0315548_1004504_pt1 | contig 10031 bp, 10 predicted proteins | sample SalMarSW160110MG_2_FD_202540 | JGI IMG/M metagenome (GOLD analysis project Ga0315548, IMG submission 202540) | Salt marsh sediment microbial communities from the Plum Island Ecosystem LTER, Massachusetts, United States - Salt Marsh Sediment SW1601-110 ... | reverse complement strand
CGAGGGGATAGCAACGGTGCTCGTCTACGGCCTCACAAAGGACGGGGTGCATATTTCAGCCAGAAACAAGGACATACGAATTCACCTCGGAGAAGCCATGGAGATGGCATTCGGGGACATCGGCGAGGCAGGAGGCCATCCGACTGCTGCTGCGGCAAGGATAAACCTAGGGCTCTTTGGAGACGCCAAGGACAGGGGATCTTTGTTGAAGCTGGCCGAAGAGGCCGTCACGGAAAGATTCCTCAAGGTTGTGGGAGTAGAAGAAAAAAAATAAGACTGCGTCCAATGTCGCCGGCATAAAACTCTAAAATACTGTTGTATTTCACATCGGCTCGTGATAGAAATCAAGATATAGAATATCATAGCTCAAACTATTTTTATTAAAAGGATATACTATGCCTGATGAGGCCGTAACATCTTTACCAGAGACCGCTCTCGAAACACCCCACGATCGGGTGAGGGAGATTATCTATCAGATCAGGAGGCTCATGCAGGCGGGGGAGCTCTTCACCAAGGAGCTGAATAAGACCTACCAGGTGAGTGCACCGCAACTCCACTGCCTCCTGGCGCTTTACGAGCATGGACCTTTGCCTCCCTCCCAGATTGCCAGGAACATCATGGTGAAATCCAGCACGGTAACAGGGATCATCGACCGCCTTGAGCAAAAGGGCTTCGTGGGACGGCTGAGGAACTCCCCGGACCGACGGGTGATTACTGTTCAGTTGACTGAAGCCGGCAAGGAGCTTGCCCGAAATGCGCCTCCGCCCATCCAGCATAAGATCGTGGATGGCCTTAGAAAGCTCCCCGACGGGGAGATCAACCAGATCATCGCGAGTTTATCGAAGCTCACCCAGTTGCTCGACGTTCAGGACCTGGAGGTGGAGTAGTCTTTCCCTGGCGCTTGGGCCGTAGTCGAGCCCACATCCTACTGCCTCGGAATAACTTTCTGCTGATGCTTGGTCACCCCTTGCAGGATTCGATCCAGGACCATAGCGATAAAGAGGATCCCTAAACCTGCCTCAATGCCCACGGCGAGGTCAACCCGCTGAATACTGTAAAGGATCTTATATCCCAATCCACCGGTTCCAATCATCGCTGCCACCACCACCATAGACAGAGCCATCATCACGGTCTGATTCATCCCTGGCATAATTTTTCTCTTGACCCATCAATCAGATACAGGGAAACTAACCCTGGCTCAGACAAAGGAGAACTGGGATCAAGAAGTGCTCTTTCGAGTACGATTTTATTCAGAGATAGTATTGAGGAGTGTTGAGGGCAGAAGATGGGGTTATTTGTCACCACCTTTGAATCGGTAGCCGTACTCCTGGGCATAGGCGTGCTAGGGTTCTGGATCATCAGAAGACGAATCCTGCCCGGTGATGTCCTGGGGTTTCTCTCACCCCTTGCCCTTGATATCGCGCTTCCCTGTCTCATCTTCGCGAATATCGTCAAGAATTTCTCACCCGGTGAGTCCCCGGGTTGGTGGCACCTGCCCCTGTGGTGTTTCTTCTTCATAGCGGTGGCAGGCGCTCTCACCTTTCTCGCCACGTTCATAGCGGCACGGGGTATCCGCAGCGAGTTCGCGATCAGCCTCTTTTACCAGAATGCCATTTTTTTCCCGCTTGCGATCATCGCGGGGATGCATGGGGATGAATCACCCTACCTGGTGTTCCTCTTTCTCTTCACCATCTTTTATCCGGCGTTTTTTTCAGCACCTACCGTTTTTTCTTCGAAACGAAGGGAAACCGAACGCTGGACTGGAAGAAAATGCTCCATCCGGTACTTCTCGTAACGCTAGCAGCGATCATTATACGGCTGACAGGAGCCCAGGATTACATCCCGGGCTTTATCGTGTCTGCCATCTCAATGGTGGGCGGCATGACCATACCGCTCATCATGCTGATCCTCGGCGGGAACATCTATCTGGATTTCCAGAAAAAGGGGGCACTGCGGGTAGTGGAAATCATAAAGTTCGTGGTCATCAAAAACATCGTCTTCCCCCTCGTATTTCTCGGCATCATACTCCTCATCCGTCCCGCATACCCTGTTGCCCTGCTCCTTCTGCTCGAAAGCGCAATACCGCCTTTGACCGCAGTGCCGCTCGTCACAGAACGTTGCGGTGGGAATAGGGCTGTGGTGGATCAATTTCTGCTGGCGAGCTTCCTCTTCTCATTGATCTCCGTTTCAGTCATGGTTTGGTTGTTCTCGATGTTTTTCTCCGCTCCATGGCACCCTGGTTTTTGTTTTTCTCTGGCCTCGCTCTCTTAGGAAGGAGTTGCTTGAGGCGCTCTCCATCGATGGTTTCTTCCTTGAGGACAAGGGCTGCTCCCTGATCCAGCACCTTCTTATGTTTGGTAAGGATACCTTTTACCACCTCATACTGTGAGTCCAGTATGGCCTTGATCTCCGTGTCGATAACTTGTGCTGTTTGCTCGCTGTAGTCATTTTGGCGTGGGAGGCCAAAATCGGGGAATTGTTTTTGACGATCCTTCTCGAAATAGATATGGCCCAACTCTATGCTCATGCCGTATTCCTTGACCATGCTCCTGGCGATATCAGTGGCCCGTGCGAGGTCATTGTGAGCACCAGTCGAGATATCCTTGAAGTGGATCTCCTCCGCGGCTCTGCCTCCCAGCGCCACCGCGATCTTGTTCAAGAGCTCGCCTTTGCTCATCAAGAACCGGTCTTCGGTGGGAACCTGGAGGGTATACCCGAGGGCGGCTACACCCCGGGGTATGATCGAGATCTTCCTGACCGGATCGGTGCCCGACAGGGAAAGCGCTACCAGGGCATGACCAACCTCATGAAAGGCGACGATCTGCCGTTCCTTGGGATTGATGAGACGGTTTTTCTTCTCAAGGCCTGCCACGATGCGTTCAACTGCCTCCTGGAACTCGGCCATACCCACCTTGTCCTTATTGCGACGCACGGCCAGGAGGGTAGCCTCGTTCACCAGGTTGGCCAGATCTGCACCCACAAATCCGGGCGTCATGCCCGCCACGGTTCCCACATCCAAATCCTTTGCTACGGTAATGCCCTTGAGGTGGACCTTGAGGATATCCTCTCTGCCCTTCTTGTCCGGTCGGTCTACGAGGATGTGCCGGTCAAATCGACCCGGTCTCAGGAGCGCCGGGTCAAGGATCTCAGGCCTGTTGGTGGCTGCCATGAGGATGACCCCCAGGTTGGGATCAAATCCATCCATTTCAACGAGGAGCTGGTTCAGGGTTTGCTCTCTCTCGTCGTGGCCACCGGTCATGCCCAAACCCCGCGCCTTGCCCAGGGCATCCAGCTCGTCGATAAATATGATACAGGGGGCCTTTTCCTTGGCCTGGGCGAAAAGGTCCCGCACACGCGCCGCGCCCATGCCAACGAAGAGCTCGACGAACTCCGATCCGCTCATGCTGAAAAAGGGCACCCCGCTTTCCCCTGCTACTGCCTTGGCAAGGAGCGTCTTGCCGGTACCCGGAGGACCTACCAGCAGGACGCCTTTGGGGAGTTTCCCGCCTAATCTGGTGAACTTCTCGGGGGATTCAAGGAATTCAATCACCTCGACGAGCTCCTCCTTGGCCTCATCCACGCCGGCAGCGTCTTCAAAGGTCACCCCCACTTCATCCTGCATGTAGACCCTTGCCTTCTTTCTCCCCAGGGTCAGGAAACTCCCCTGCTGGGCGGAGAAACGCCGCATCATGAGGTACCAGATGCCCACGAAGAAAAGGACCGGAAAGAACCAGGAGGCGAGGCTTTTCAGGAAGTTGCTCTCAGCAACTCCCTTGAAGGTCACGTTGTACTTCTCGAGCATTTGGGAGAGATTCGGTTCCACTCGAATAGTGGAAAAGGCCTTTTCCACCTCTCGGCCCTCTTCCTCGGCCTTGATCTTTCCCTGGATTCGATCCTGGGCAACGGCCACCTCTGTCACCCTTCCATCCTGAAGGGCCTTTAAAAACTCACTGTAGGAGATTTGTTGTACCCGAAACGTCTCTGATATCGAATGCTGGAGAATGAGCACGATCCAGAGAGCGATCAGCACATACCAGATCGAGAACTTATGTTGCTTTTCCATTGCGGGCCTCCCTTTTAGGATTTGGGGATAGGGATTTCTAAGAATTCATGTGTGGTTTAGTTGAAAAATATAAGAGCCGATGGCATGTCTGTCAAGTGAGAAGGATATCAGGGCATTGCATAAGGAGCCTGCCATGATTGATTATGGATATCTATCAGGGAGCGATTTGAAAAAATATTTTACCATAAAATAATACTCATGAATCGTGCCTTTAAATTAGAATTGACAGATACAGCACTTTTCCTATAAGGGTTGTTCTGACTGTCTATGTAATCCAGTAAGATTGTTGGTTTTTCATCATAGGAGGTGACAGATGCAGAAGAAACGCAAACTCGCAAGAGGCGTCGCGGTGGTAGGAGCCGGAATGTCGAAGTTCGGCATGTTCAAGGACAAGGACTCGAAGGACCTGTTCGCAGAGGCCTTCAGGGAGATGCTCGAGTCAGTTGATAAGGGCTTTGACCCGAACGACATTGAGGCCCTCTATCTGGGTAATTTCACCAACGATTTCTTTATTCACCAGGGCCATTGGGGGCCGATCATCTCGGATCTGATCGGGCTTGCCCCAAAGCCGGCCACGAGAACCGAAGGGGCGTGCGCCGCAAGTGCGCTGGCCTTCAGGGAGGGGGTGTTCGCGATTGCCTCCGGCTTTTATGATATCGTGCTGGTCGGAGGGGTAGAGGAGATGTCCAAGCGAACCACAGAGGAGGTCGCCGAAGGTCTTGCCTTGGCTACGGTCCCTTACGAGGGAAGGGTGGGGTTTACCTTCCCGGGGGTGTTCGGTGCCTTGGCAACGGCATATTTCGCCAAATACGGGGCCAACCGCGAGCACCTCATGAATATCACCATCAAGAGCCACAGCAATGCCCCGCTCAACCCCAAGGCGCAATTCCCTTACTCGATCAAGGACATGATGACCATGAAGATAGAAGGCGCCAAGAAGAAGGGAAAACCCGTTCCCCACTGGGATGATGAGAAGGCTTTCCTGCGTGATCCAGGTGCAAACCCCATTGTTGCCTGGCCCATGCATCTTTATGACTGCTGCCCCATAAGCGATGGGGGGGCCTGCATGCTCTTGGTTGCAGAGGAGATAGCCAAGAACTTCACCGATAATCCGCTCTATATCGTGGGAATAGGGCAGGGCAGCGGCAAAGGCTTGCACGCTGCAACGGATCTCACCACCATGGAGGCCACGAAGAACGCAGCGGATGAGGCCTATGGCATGTCGGGATTAAAGCCGGAGGACATCCAGTTCTCAGAGGTCCATGATTGCTTCTCCATCGCTGAGCTCATCCACATAGAGGACCTCGGGTTCTTTAAGCCGGGGGAAGGCTATAAGGCCGTAGAGGAGGGCCTCACCAGGCGGGACGGCCCTATGCCGATTAATACCTCAGGGGGCCTCAAGTGCAAGGGACATCCAGTAGGGGCCACGGGCATAGGACAGCTGTTTGAGGTGTGGAAACAGCTGAGGGGAGAAGCGGGGGAGCGGCAGATTCCCAATAAGGATCTAAGGATCGGAGCGGCTCACAATCTGGGAGGAACCGGAGGGACCTGCACGTTTACCATTCTTGAAAGGAGATAGCGCCATGGAACAAAGGCCTTTTAGCGATATTTCATACGAACAGTATCTTACGGAAGAGAAACTCATGGGGTCGCGATGCAAGAAATGCGGAGCCCTTTTCGTGCCTCCCCGATCGATCTGCATCAAATGCTATAGCTCCGAGATGGAGTGGGTTGAGATGAAAGGGGAGGGGCGGCTCCACGCCTTCACCTGTATCACCGTGGCACCGCCCTTTATGATGGAACAGGGCTATGACCGGAAACACCCGTACTGTTCCGGCGTGGTTGAACTGGAGGAGGGAGCGAAGGTCGATGCACGCATCGATGGCGTGGATGCGGCAAAACCGGAGGAAATTTCAATCGGGATGCCCCTCAGGGTGAAGTTCCTGCGTTGGGGTGAAGGGGAAAACCAACAGACATACCTGGCGTTTCAGCCCGTGTAACCAAAGATTAACGAAAAAGCCTAATTGCATCATCTGTAAGGGTGAAGATCTTTACTGTTGTGCCATAAGTGGTTGCTTGTGGTAAAGGCTCCCCTTTTTTCTGATGAATTTACCTTTGCATTCTATGAGGGAAATATACTTCCTTTCTCCAACAATTTTTTCGGATTGTCGTGGGTCATAATACGAAGTTCAGCCTCTGAGAAACCAAGGGCCCCCATCTTTCCCAGATAATACGCAAATCCCTCAATGGGATGGGGGTTTGTAACCTGCCCAAAATCGCTCGATAAGATACATGAGGAGATTCCAACGTATCGAATCTGATCCCTTATCTCTTCAAGCTGAATCTTACCAGGGCAGCTGTCGGTGACCGCGAAGAAGCAGTGCTCAATCATGGCGCCCGTCTGGGCAGCTTCTTTCTGTTGATCAGGTACCATATCCACCACCGATTCGGATGCATGGGTTACCACGATCCGCTTTACCCCAGCCTTCTTGGCCAGTTTTATTAATTCCAATACCTCTTCGGGTGAGAGATGACCTGTGCCAAGTACGGCATCGTGTTCGGCAATCAGTTTCAGGATAGAGTTTACGTCATGTTTTATTTTGACCTTCCCATCTAAAAGACTAAATCCTTTCTTGTCATCGCTGGACACAGGAAATGCAGTTGGTGGTTTACCTAGGCCCCATCTCTTTATATGATTTTCAGCACCATAGGTGGGAAAGAATATAATATCGGTTCCGGATCTCAGCGCAGATTCTACGGCTTGAGGATTGATAAAACCCACAGGCGGATTGAGCGCCAAGGAGCTGAAAAAGTGGCAGGCGCCATCAAGCAGGCGATTCAGCACGAAGGCTCGGCCGATCGTTGAGGTTGTATGATCTTTAATCAGTATGCCAGCCATTTTTTGCTCATTCGCTTCCTTGGCAAGCTGAACGACATCCGTAGCCCGCGGCACCACGTCCGGCGCTGCATGAACGTGAATATCATACGCACCCTCTAATAAACGCTGTATTTTCATATCATCTTCTCCAATGATATAGTCACACTTCGATTTTACCCCAAAATGAGTTTAGGAAAGGCTAACGTTATCCAAGGCACAAAGGTGACGAGCATGAGCATTCCTACATCAACGAGAAAGAACGGCAGCATGCCGCGGGATATCTCCTCAATGGAGAGCCCGCTAATGGATGAGCCAACAAAAAGTGAGTAGCCAAGAGGCGGCGTTTCCATTCCAACGGCAAAATTTATCACTACAATAGCGCCTAACTGTATTGGGTCGATACCAAGTTGATTTCCGAGGTTAATCAAGAGGCTGCCGAGTATAACCATGGCAGCCAGGTTATCCATAACGGCACCTATAAGAAGGAGCATTAGATTGAGTAGCAGCAAAATCACTATTTTATTATCTGATATGCTGAGTATCAGTGTAACAATTTTAGCAGGAACCTGTTCGTATGCTAATAGCCAACCAAATGTTCCCGCCATACCGATAATGAACATTACTACTGCCGTTGTGCGCATGGAACGTAAGATCAAGGGTATTATGTCTGAGAAACGGATACCCCGATACACAACTATTCCCGTTAAGAAACCGTAGGCGACGCCAATCATTGATGCCTCGGTGGGCGTGAAGATGCCTCCATATATGCCACCCAAAATAATCACCGGCGCCAGCAATGCCCACTTGGCTTCGTACATCGCACGAAGGACCTCCCGCAAAGAGGCGCGAGGATCTTTGGCAATGCCTGCCCTTTTGGCGATAAAATAACATACTATCATATAAGCCATGCCATCCAGAATGCCTGGCACGACGCCAGAGAGGAAGAGACGGGTAATGGATACCTCCGCGATAACACCCCACACTATAAAAGGAATGGATGGTGGGATTATCTGACCGAGAGGTCCTACACTCACGGCCAAAGAAGCAGCAAACCGCCGGCTGTAGCCGCGCTTCTCCAACTCAGGGATCATAATGGTGCCGATCGTTGCAGTTGTCGCCGGGGCCGAGCCGGTGATGCAGGCGAAGAACATGGACGATAGCACCGAAACCATTCCCAAGCCGCCGATAACATGGCGAACGAGGCTATTGGCCACCTTCATCAAGTGCACCGATATGCCGCCGGCTGTCATAAGATCGCCTGCCAGGAGAAAGCCTGGAATGGCAAGAAGCGGGAATTTCTGTGTACCGGCTATAAGCATCTGGGCCAAGACCACTATGTCAATGTTAAGGGTCCATAGAGCTACAGCTGAAGAGATGCCGATGGCAAATACGATGGGCACACCAAGAATAAGGAGGATGGCGAAGCCCGCAGTCAAGACCCAAGATGCCTCACTCAAAGGTTAATCCCCCTTCCTTGGGTTGAATAGACTGGTAAGACTATACAGAATGATAAGTACCCCACACACCGGGGCGGGATAGTAGAGGATCTCTATTGGATAGCCGATGGTCGCGGAGATATTTCCGACCGTTCGCGTTACAAGGCCTTGCCCGCTATAGAGAAGAACGCCACCGAATACCATTACCCCCGTGGTAATGAGGAAGGTCAAAACTTTTTGTATAGTGGTAGGTAACTTGTTGGTTACAATGGTCAGGCGCACGTGGAAACCTTCACGTACACCTAAACTACCTGTTAAGAGGATGAGCCATGCGAAAAGAAGCATTGACAATTCTTCAGGAAAAGATAGTGCATAACCGATGATATATCGAAAGAAAATTGAAACTAACAGGCATCCTACCAACAAGACAGCAATGATTAACACGGCGATGGTGGTGCCCCGCGCACATAACTTGCTTACCCAGTTAAGTATCGTAGCCATAAAAATTTTTGATGATAAGACGTGTCTGGCCCTATTAGCAAGCGGGCCAGGCACATAGATGTATAATGATTATTACTTTACTTCAGCGAGTACGCTATCGAGCAGCTCACTTCCGATAGTTGATCTAAACTCATCGTAGACAGGCCTCACCTTGGCACGGAAGGCCTTAGGATCCTTCACCTGGTTTACTTTCATGCCTTTCTCTTTGATCCTGTCAATGAGAATTTCTACATTCTCTGTGTTCATGCGCCGCTCTTCGTTGATTGCCTTGCGGGCGGCTTTTCTCACGGCTGTTTGCTGATCCGTTGTGAGGCTATTATACTTACGCTTTGACATGAGAAGCCCGAGAGCCGAGTAAGTATGATTGGTGAGTGATAGGTGCTTTGCAACCTCAAAATAGTGATTATTATAGATCACGGCGATCGGTATCTCAAGCCCGTCTATGGTGCCTTGCTGCATTGCGGTGAACACCTCGCCCCAAGCCATTGGGACAGCATTGCCTCCAAGGGCACGGAACATCCCTATGTACACAGGATTTGGCATCACGCGCCACTTAATGCCGGCAACATCCTCAGGAGAAAAGACGGGCCGTACATTATTGATCATTTGGCGGTAGCCCCCTTCAGCAAAGCCAAAGCCGATAATATTTTTTGCCTCCAAGATCTTCATAAGCCTCTGGCCTTTAGAGCCATCAAGGACCTTATAGGCCTGTTCCTTGTTAGCATAGATAAACGGCATATCGTTTACCTGAAACGGAAGAGCAATTCTGGAGATTGGGGAGTTAGTAATAACTCCTGAGTCAAGGGTGCCGAAGCTGAGACCCTCAAGCATCTCCTTCTCATCCCCGAGCTGTTGGCTTGGGAAGAACTGTACCTCAAATTGACCTGGGGCCTCCGCCTCGAGTGCCTTTTTGAATTGCCTTGCTGTAATTGCATACGGATCAGTCTCCCCAGCCGCAGTGGTCCAGCCCAACTTTAGAATTATCGGACCTGCAATTCCTGATGTGGCTGTAAAAATAATAAATGAAGATACTATTACACCTATAAATACTTTCCTGAAATTTATAGTAGCCATATCTCTTTCCTCCCTTTAGTAAGGTTACTATTTAAGATCTTTTGCCTAAAAGAAAAATAAAGCACTTATCACCTCCCTT
>Ga0315548_1004501_pt1 | contig 10033 bp, 9 predicted proteins | sample SalMarSW160110MG_2_FD_202540 | JGI IMG/M metagenome (GOLD analysis project Ga0315548, IMG submission 202540) | Salt marsh sediment microbial communities from the Plum Island Ecosystem LTER, Massachusetts, United States - Salt Marsh Sediment SW1601-110 ... | reverse complement strand
TGCCAAAATGAACTATTCTTATTATAAAGAAATTGATCGCTTAGTCAATATTTCTTAGTCTGCATCAAACAAAAAGAAAGCCAACGGCTTTCTTAAAACAAAAAGTTTACACTATCCAACATGGCTCTGCGGGTAGGTCCAGAACCTTTCGATTCAAGACCCCATAAGGGTTTCTTGGGGTAGTAAAAATGGTAATTCTGACGGGAATAGGTCGCTGAAATAAGACCCAAAATGCAACAAAAACAACAGTCCTTCGCTATCGTCAAATGAGACACTTTGAGACACAATTTGCGGACTTTCAAGTGTCTCAAATAAGACAATAGCATGTCTTATCTAGTTATAATTCAACTTCTTGTGCTGAAATAATTTCTAACTTATTTTTTCTCTACAAACTTCAGTTAACCACTTTTTTCAAAAAAATGTATTTTAACAATTGCATATTTTCTTCTAATATGCGAAAATTACATTATGAAGCTTCATTATATTTATTAATAAAGCTAATAAATAACTATTAATATTATGGAAATAGGAATTAGCACTGCAGTAAAAACTAAAGGTGAGAATTGGGACAGAATGCAAGATTTGTTAAAATTGGGATATAAACAGATAGAATTTTACAATAAGATAACTAGAATCCGAATGGCAGATGTTAAACCTCTAATGGAATTAAAAAAATCGAAAGGATTATCTTATTCTTTTCATTCAATGGTTCAAGATCTATTTTATGATGATAAAATTATTTCCCAAGCAGAGTATTTTTCATTGATGGCCGAGATTAAAATAGCGTCTGCAATAGGATGCAAAAGAGTAGTCTTCCATATTTCAAAAAAAACTAATTTAATCAAAGATGAAAAAAAGAAATTAATTGACTTAGCTAATTTCGCTAAAAAGAAGAAAGTTAAACTTTGTTTAGAAAATAATTCTTCTTCAGGATACTTTAGTAGCAACGGATTATTAGATATAGTAAATAGTATTGATAATTTGTTCTTTTGCCTTGATTTGGGCCATTTAAATATAGCTGTACAAAAAGGTTTGATTCTTGACAAGAGAATATTTATTGAAGAAATTAAGGATAAACTTGAAGAAATTCATTTGCATTTTAATAATGGTAAAACAGATCAACATTTGGCTTTTAATAAAAAAGGTGTGGATTTTTTAAGTAAGGTTTTAAATGTGGTTTCAAATAAAAATATAAATCTTATTATTGAAACAAGAAATATTAAGCAAGCCCAAAAGGTAAAATTACAAATTCAACATTATGTATAAAGAAAACTTTAACTTAAGCAAAGTGAATACATATAGGCTTCTTAGGACGGTAAGAGGGTCTCTTAAAAAGGCTCTTTTTTATTTAGACGCAAAAGTGCCTTATTCATTAACTAGCGATTTAGTTAATCTATCTGGATCCGATCTGAAAAATTATATAGAAGGAAAGGGAAAAGAAATAATGGATATTATCCAGATTGACGCAAAAATTAGATATTATGACGATATCTTAGATAATCAACTTTCTAAAATTGAACCTAAGCCCATCGAGAAGATGAAAGACGTAATCAAAGAGTTTTCCGAAGACATACCAGAAGCTTCAGATATAGCAAGGTTATTTTATCTGGAGCTCGAAATTTCAAATGGATCTTTTCCCAAGGAAAAACTTCAAGAGAAAATAAAAGAGCTGATTGAAATCAGACCAAGTGATTTCTTTATCTTGATCGATAAAATTGTAAGAAATTTTGGTTCATCTTTATCTAAGAATGATTTGAAGAAATCTATTGAATTTTATAAGGAATTTCAAAGACTTAGAGATCTGTTAGACGATATGATGTCAATCGAGGAAGACTTGATAAAGAAAGATTATAATAGTGTTGTGGTCGCTTGCCAAAACAATATTTCTTATCATTTTTTTGAAGAAATAGTCCTTGATAAATTCAACTCGTTAAAAAAAATAGCTGAAGAAATAAATAACCATTCTCATAAGAGTATATTTAAAGAAACGATCGACTTTTGGGAAATAACCTATGACACTTTATTTAAAAAACTATTAATCAGTTATTACATTGATTTAGAAGAATTTAGAAAGTCATATTTTTTAATAAAACAACTCTAACTTTTTTCATGAAAGACACAAAACTATTTTTAAAATCGGTTGTTAAAGAGTTTAAAGAGATCAAAGAAATAATCTCACTCTATGTCTATGGTAGTGTATTAACGAAAAATTTTAATCCAAAAAGAAGCGATATTGATTTACTGTTTATAGTAAAAGACATTCAAAACCCCGAATCGTTCATTAATGAGACCAAAAGTAAATTAAAACAATTCCACGATTTTAAACTAGATGCTAATATTGTATTTTTATCCGAGTTTAAAAAAAGATGGCACATATATAGGCCACCATCTTATTTTATCGGAATAAAACATAGAAGCAGATTAATCTATGGAAAAGATTTAATCAAACAAGTGAAAGATAGCGAAATGACAGTCGACTTAGTTTATAAAAGAATTGTTGATTTAGCTCAGTCAAGTAGGGGTATTTATCTGAATAGCAAAGAAGCGAGATTTTGGAAGAAAAAGTATGTCAGATGGTTAAAAATAGCGGTATTAGAGATTTTATTTCTAGTAGATGGCCTAGATTTAGATTTTCAATCCGGATTAAGAAAAATTAAACTGATACATCCTGAATTATTTTTTCTGGATATATTAAACAAAAATAAGATAAGTATGAAGGAAGTTAACAAAATTGCAGAAAAATTAAGGCTGTTTATATTAAATAGATATATTCGAATAAAGTTATGAAGATAGGCGTCTTATCAATGTACTATAAGAATGGGTATGGGGTTGGTTATTCGGTTAAAAAAGAAATTGAAGAATTAAATAAAAGGGGTTATAAAATATTTCTGGTCAGTCCTTCCGAAACTAATGTTGATCTAAAAAAAATTATATTAATTCCAATAAGATTATTAAAATGGCCAGTCATAAATATCTTAAAACTACGCCGTGATATGAATAAGGCCATTGAAACCCTAATTAATGAATCGGTGGATATCTACTACATTAATTCACTTGAGTTTGGTTTGACCAATTTTAAACGGCTGAAAAAATCTAAAGTTGTCTATTTTGCCAGAAGCACAATCAGAGGCATAAAAGCAAATAAACCTAAGGAGTACTTTAGTGACACTATTAGAAAAAGTTTTATAGACCCAGTTCTAATTTACCTGGAAAAAAAATGTTTTGCTAATAGCGATGTTGTTATTGTAAAATCAGACAGAATGAAGAAAGAGATTGTCAGTCTATATAAAGTTAATCCAAAAAATATAAAAATTATTTCTGGAAGTATTGATACCAATGACTTTCCAGAAATGAATGAAACAGAAAGAATCTCTTTTAAAAAAGAAATTGGTTTGCACAATGAAAAAGTAATCTTATTCTTAGGAAGAATCACTCCTTCAAAAGGCTTATACTATTTAATAAAAGCATTTTCCATGATTGCCTATTCTACTCCGAACATAAAATTATTAATTGTCGGATCTTCAATTAGAGGAAAATACATTTACACTATTAGATCTTTAGTCTCTAAGTTAAATATAGTAGATAAAACTAAATTTTTTGGTTATATCCCCCAACAAAATATCTATAAATACATCAATGTCAGCGACATTGTGGTAGTTCCTTCTACTTATGAGCCATTCGGAATGACTAACTTACAAGCGATTGCCTTAAATAAACCACTTATAACTACTAGTGTGACTGGATCGCTGGATTTAGTAAAACATTATAAATGCCTACGAATTGTCAGGCCGTTTAAATATAAAGATATTGTTAATGCACTAAATGATGTAATAAAATTAAATCCTAATTCTTGTGATGGAAGAAACTTAATAAAAAATTACACTTGGAGTAATGCTATAGACGATCTTGAAAAAATATTTAAGAATTAATTTTAAAATTTAGATATTTTTAGAATATAAAGAAGCGGACAAATATTTGTCCGCTTCACACTTGTGTGGTTAAAAAGTTAAAATCTTGAATTAACTTTTCTCTAACTTGTTTGATTTTTACTTCCTTAAAAAATCCAGGAAGTTTTTTTGTATCTACATGAAGAAACCGAAGTCGCCATAATAAAGAATTTAAAATGATTAATGGATAATAGACGCCGCTCCTTTCAATTAGATCATCGTCTTCTATCCATCTCAAATATTCCCCGAAAAATACACTTTGTCCAAACTCACCTATATTAAATTTATAGAAGAATTTAGCGATATCCATCGCGCGATCACCTATGGATGATTGTCCCCAATCTATGAAAACGATTGAATCATCACGGGTCCTTAAAGTATTTGTTGGATTAATATCATAGTGAATTACAGAAAAACTACATCCATGGAAAGCTGATTGTGATCTGGTAACACTTGCGGTAATCTTTGTTTTAGCTTTCATAAGATCTGTTTGTGGATTTTCCGAACCTAGATTTTCCTTACTTATTAAGTGCCCAACTGATGTAAACCGAGATTCTAGAAATTCTATTTGATTTTTAAGTCTATCGAATTGGTTAGTCTTTTTTCTAGTAAAAAATGGGAGCCCCGGTTTTTTGTATTCTGTCTGATGAATTATGCCCAGTGCCCGGGCAATTTGAATAATACCCTTATCGTCTAGTATGTTTATGGTTTCCCCTTCTATCCATTCCATTATGATTATGTCTTTCTCAATATCCACGTAAAAGGGGGTAGGAAAATGTTTTTCACCAGATCTCATGCTCAATAGTCGCAGTATAGAGAATTCCCTTAAAGCATTAATACTTTGGTCTATCCGAATTCCCTTTTTAACTACAACTTTAGTCTGCCCATCCTTAAAAATATACACGCGAGAAGTAGTGCCAATATCAACAGAATGATTTAATTTATCAATTTTAGATTGATCTAAACCAAGATCTCCAAGGTCACTTATCTTATATGTATTTTTTCTTATCATTGCGTACCTCCTATTTATTTTAATGAACTTTTACAATATCTACTTTTATTCTAACTATGTGATACTTTAATACAGAAACGTAATTTTGTCAAATCGTACAGAAATTTATCTTAACTCCATCTTATATTTTTTAATACAAGTAAAAGGCGTTAGAAACCTTTTTTGGTCTTACCTCCGTATGGATTCCCTCTTTAGATTATTAAATAAGTCCACTCAACCTTAGCTTAATTTAAATGTCTTGCGAAGCTTTGGTTATCTACAGCTTATCTGCTTAGACGGTCTGGACTCTTTAGATGGATTGCGTCATTAATCTTGTTGAACAACCAATATGCAATCGCAAGAAAGACAAGCGCCAATCAACCAGGCAATTCCTGTCCGTTATTGCCTCTATGCCAGAAAATCAACCGAACAAGATGAGCTTCAAGCTCTTTCTATTGATTCTCAAATTAAAGAAATGCTGGATATGGCCAACTCTGAAAAGATAGAAGTAATAGAAATTAGAAAAGAAAGTCATTCAGCAAAGGATTCGGGACAAAGACCAGTTTTCAATCAATTAGTTATTGATATTAGAGAAGGCAAATTTAATGGGATCCTATGCTGGGCTCCGGATAGATTAAGCCGTAATGCCGGAGATTTAGGATCCATAGTAGACTTAATGGATCAGGGTAAAATATTAGAAATCAGAACTCATGGACAGAAATTTATTAACAGCCCAAATGAAAAGTTCCTTTTAATGATTCTTTGTAGCCAGGCTAAACTTGAGAATGATCACAAGGGAGAAAACGTAAAACGAGGACTTCGAGCTAAATGCGAACAAGGATTTAGGCCCGGAGCTTCGCCCTTAGGATATATCCATGATAAATACGCGGATAAAGGAAATAAGAAAATATTCATGGATCCCAAAAGAGCTCCCTATATTAAAAAGATGTTTGAAAAAGTAGCTCATGAACAATGGAGTGGCCGAGACTTATTAAGATGGATTAAAACAGAAACAGATTTAAGGACTAGGAATAATAAGAATGTATCTTTAAGTATGGTTTACAAGATATTGAGTGAGCCCTTTTATTACGGTGAATTCGAATATCCGGTTGGAAGCAGTAAATGGTATAAGGGCGGATATGATCCAATTATCTCTAAAACTCTATTTCAAAAAGCAAGAACTCAATTAGATAGAGATAATATTCAAAGACATGAATGTAAAGAATTCGCCTTTACTAAATTAATGAAATGTGGATTATGCGGTTCTGGAATTTGCGCTGATGAGAAATTTAAAAAACTGAACAATGGTTCAGTTAGAAGATATGTTTATTATGGCTGCAGCCGGTCAAGAAATTTAAATTGTAAATGCGGATACTTAAGGGAAGAAAAATTGATCGAACAACTAAGTAAGATATTAGATAAAATAGACCTTGATGAATTAGGAATACAGAATCAGTTCAAAGAAGAATTTGAAAGGTACAGTAGATTTAACAAAATCATATTAGGTATTGATGATAATAAATTTGAAAAACAGAAAGAAATCAACCTTAGAAATTATGCTAAATATCTTTTGAAAGATGGTTCCCTGCTCGAAAAAAGAAGCCTGCTCTCGTGTCTTAAAAGCAGGCTGGTAATGAGAAATAAGGAAATATTTATCACCTGACAATTAGCTTTAATCCTCAATCTCTACTAGCTGACCTAATGACGAAATCATAGGCAATAAAGTAGGAGAAATTGCCTTTGTGAATAAAGAAATTCTATCATAAATTGACATTTCATCACTTTTTTGGATAAAGCTATCATCCTTTTTTCTTTTTTCTTCAAAATCAAGCAATGATATACCCAATAGAACCATTCCATATTCAAATCTAGCCTCTAGAAGCTTTGGATCTATTTTTGCAGATCCCTTTATCTCGGTTTGAAGATACACGTTATCCATATTAATAAAAAATACATATCCTTCTTCTGCTGCATCTTTAACTAAAAGCGCACTATCCTGCTTGAATTTATGTTCTTCCCATTCATCTTTCCTAACCCTAATCACCGTAGGAATATCAAGATAGGATGAACTTTGCCTATCATGCCCTTTATTGTTGCTTGAAGAATGCTTTCTTTTCCCTCCACCATTCTCTGTATTTTTCTGAGAATCATCAATTTTAATAAAAAATTCACTTGAAAACGGTTCTACTCTTGTAATGTCTGATACTTTCGCCTGAAAACATAATTTATCACCAACTTTCACGCCTTGAGGTAAACTGATAGTTAATGTGGCTAAGCCATTCCATAAATTTAATGAATAGTCTTTTATAGAAGAATCTTCAATTTCTAAAACTAAATCCCCAGGCTCTTTATCTCGGTTAAAATAATCATTCTTTGCGTCTGTCTCATATTGAATACGAAATCGTCTGTTAATAGGACATGATTTAGGATTTTTCTGAGAGTAATCTTTAGATAGTTTAAAATAAGTGGGAAATTCTTTGCCGCTAAATCCTCCTTGTTCTTTAACATCGTCTAGCTTAAAAGGATTCTTGATTCTCGTGCCATGCAAAAATAGACTGGTAAGCGATGGGGATTTTTTAATAATATTTTCTAATACATCTGCTAACGGTTTAGAATCTTGTAATTTATCTTTGATGTCCTCTTGCCTACGCTGTGATCTTAATGCTCTTAACCCTTGGTGATTTCTAATTACATCTTCTAATTGTTTTTCTATTTCGTTCTGTAATGGTCCGCCTCCAAGCCTATCACGACTATTCATAAATAAATCTTCTTGCATTCTCCTGTCTATTTTTGAACAATCAACAACCATTAAGATACTATCGGATAGATATGACATACCTACATTTTTACGTTCAAAAAAATTTTTAGATAAGAACCCCTGAGATTGACCATTTACGGTAAAAATTACACCCTCTGTTTTAGCATATTTATCTCTTTTCCCCTTTTTAAATACGTATAAACGAAAATCCATCTTTTGACCTCTTACTGTTATCTCTCCTGAACTTGGAGGAATAAACCCTTCTTCAAGATTTTCCCTTTTATCTTCATCTAATCTAACCGTTAACCCAGAAAGTGTTGCTTCGTATGAATGCGCTTTATATCCCTTTCTTCTTTCCGTCATTCGGATTGGTAGAGCTATATCTGGCATTAAAAGAGATAGTCGATAGTAAGGATCCAATGTAAGAACCGTCTTCAGGCCAGTCAATTCATACTCATAAAGTTTTATAAATGTTCCAAAGTTAAATGGATTACCATATGCCTCAGGATATTTTTTCGGTAATAAAGGAAGGCTTTTTGCTGTAAAAGACAGGATATTGCCTCCTGGAGCAAGATAAGTATATACCGAACTTTTCATTCCTTCTCTTGGATCCTCTCTTCTAATTATTGTAATTCCCCACTTACTCTCTACATTCTTAGATATTTGAGGATCTCTTCTTGAAATCAATAAATGCAATCTATGTTCGGGACTGCCAAACCTTAGAACACCGCTTCCTCCCATTCCAAATTTTCCCTGCACAAAAGGAATCTTAATCTTATTATTCTTGGTGAGTGTTAAAAATGTTTTAGGAATTTGCTCGGGTTCTTCCCACTACCCTTCCCACCAGTGGCAACAAGTAAAATATTTTCTGAAAGATTTACTCTTTGAGAAGCATCAATGCTAGACAGCTTCCCATTATAGATTTCGAAAAAATCTTTTTGTGCTCCAGCTATACTCTTTGGGGCATTTTCTCCATCTGGTTTAATTCCCTTTCTTAAACATTCGCGCATCATCACTGCATCAACAGAATTAATTATTTTTTCCACCAAGGCAGTGTCAGCATTGCTTTGCTGATTACCGATTGTTGAATAGTTTATTGGATTATCATCATATTCTCTCCAAGCATTTTCATCGGACCAAAAACCTGCTTGCTCTAAAATAGAAATAACATTTTTTTCCGTATCGGACTTTGCAAGTAAAACTGCCAGGTTTTTAATTTTTTCACCATTCATAATTTAAATTCTTTATTTTTAGGAAAATGAAATTTTGCTTTAGTCTCTCTTACTTTACGCTCAATTTCCGAAAAAATTTTATTAATCTCTTCTTCGTTATAAGAATAAGCGCTTCTATTAGCACAGTTACCAAGAACTTTAATTCTTTTCAAGACTTCATTTGTTCGATAAACTGCTAATCTCTTAAATCTTTCTCTTTTAATGTTTTGATCTTTTTTATCCATATTTATATCTGTAGTAAATACCACTATTACTTATAAGGATATAATATCCTTATATTATTGTCAACACTCTATCTGTGGATAACCAAATATTACCCCAAAACAAAAAAACACCCTTCATAAGGTATTTTTGCGTTTCCGACCCAAACAGGTCTCTCAAAAGACAAATGTACTTGCTTTTAATCAACAAAGATACTGGAACCTATTTTAGGAAGAATTATTTTAATTTTTAAATCACGGCAACAGATCTAGTTTATTGATTATTGCAGTTTATACAAAGCATTTTACGGTCTCACTTTTTTTTGTATGTCCCTGTATCTTCCCCTTTTTTATTTGGCACATTAACACCGAATTGCACCCTACTGACTACTGAATTTTTCTGTTCGCTACTTAATTTGCCAACAAGCTGTACTGATAATACTTGAATAATGCTCGCTTTAACACCTCCTTTAACGGATTTTTGGTTATTTGTTTCAGCCGTAACTGCAACATCAAACTCAATACACCTACCCTTATTACTCATATTTGAATCAATGCGCACCTTGTGCTTTACTTCCTTTTCACCTTCAATGCCTAATTCTTTATTAATTTCATCAACGGCAGTTAAAAGGTCCAAAATTGTCTTCTTTGTAAATTCTTTAAGTTCCATATGTTTTTATTCTTTAAATGCTAATCAAAAGCTACTAAAGTTAAACGTGGTTTTTTTGTTTAGATATATTAAGTCTAATATGTGCTTCTTGGTCGTCCCTTTACGGAAACGGGTCTCTCGAAAGACGTATATGCTTGCTCTGCGGGCAGGACTCGAACCTGCAACCTACTGGTTACACTTATCCTTAAGTTTCCTTAAAGCGTGGACTATATCATCATCCTAGAATAAGGATGCT
>Ga0315548_1004499_pt1 | contig 10037 bp, 7 predicted proteins | sample SalMarSW160110MG_2_FD_202540 | JGI IMG/M metagenome (GOLD analysis project Ga0315548, IMG submission 202540) | Salt marsh sediment microbial communities from the Plum Island Ecosystem LTER, Massachusetts, United States - Salt Marsh Sediment SW1601-110 ... | reverse complement strand
GCAAGAATTTCAAATATATTTGAAAGTAGAAGAGGAAATCGATGAGGATAGAAAATTTGAGGGGGATTTTGATAGAGTAAATGGTATTGTTCATAATGTAGTTTTTGAGAAATTAGGCATCAAAACAACAATAATTAATTGTACAATTGACAAAGAAGGGAAGAAGATACGAACAGAGCTCATTGACAAAGGTAAATTCGTGTATAGACTTGAGGAAAAAAACAGATATTCTCTCCTCAAAAATATAAATATCGTGCTTTTTTACCTAAATCCCGTAGCAAAAAGAGCCTTCACTAGAATCATGGGAATTCAACCAGTACGTTATGGTTCAGTTTTTTTCTACAAAAATGGTATAAAAATTAACCCTTGTGGGAATGAAGGCGATGATTGGCTTGGACTAGATAGAAGAAAGACTCAGGGCACACGAAGATATCTGGGTAACAGAGACGTCATGGGCAGGATAGAGGTTACTGGATCGCAACCCGACTTTAATGAGGCTACAAGTAGGGAAGGAGGAGTTATTAAAACTCCAGCACTTGTGCAATTAATAAAACCTACGAAAGGCTTTTTCTACAAAAAGGCTCTCATACGGCTAGAGAAATATGTAATAGAGGGAATTGCTTGGGATTCTGAAAAAAAACCAAAGGATCCCGAAGAAATAAAGGCTGATAGCTTTAAAATAATTACTCAATTAGTAGGGGCAACAAAAGACAAAGACTTAAACATTGAATTTAATGAAAACCTCCTAGATATTTACTCCAAAAAACAAATTGAAAAAGCCCCGGAAATTATTAAAAACATCAAGCATATAAAAAACCTAGTCAAATCCAAGGAAGCAAGAGCTTACATTGATTTCCAAACCAAAGCTGTTCGAAGCGCCTTTAGAAACCTCCGTAACACTCAGAGAGAACTGGAAAGAGAATTAAAACTAAGAGAAAAACAAGCATTATTTTTAGAGTCTACTACAAGCGAGGATAGGAAAGATATTTTAGCGATACAGCACCAGATGGGGATCGGAGCAGAAACAATAAGAAGACATCTATTAAGGTTAAAGGGGAAAATCGAAAAAGGAGTTACTATCACAAGTTCAGATCTAACATCAGTCATTGACGACATAATTTTGCAGGTTCAACTGATGTCTTCTTTTGCGCGTGCACCATTTCTAACAAGGGCTAAATTCAACCTCCTAAGTGATGAAATCAAAGGAGATTTAGCTTTATTTATTAAACAATATATTGAGAGAGTTTACCTTCCCTTCAATGAGACAATACTAAATGGAAAGCAAGTTACAATAAAAGTAGAATACAACCCAGATTTTGTTTTTGAGAGGGATTTTTCTCCAACCGAATTCATAGTGGTCATAGATAATCTCATTAGCAATTCCATTAATGCACATGCTAACCAAATCAATATAGGAATTAATGTTCTGGATGAACGCATATTAGACGTTAGAGTTAGAGATAATGGTGATGGCATCAAAGATATAGATCTAGACAAAATCTTTGATTTTGGGTTTTCAACAAGAGGTGGACCAGGTATAGGATTGTACCATGTTAGAAAGATTTTGAAGAAATATGGAAACATTTCAGTAAATAATCGATTAGACAAAGGGGTGGAATTCATTATTGAGGTGAAAAAATGAGGCTAAAATACAACATTTTATGGTTTGAAGACAACAACCGTTACTATGAAATAGCTAGCAAAGATATCTTTGAATACCTCGAGGAACGAGGATATACCCCAGATCTAGAAAGAAGACCTGATGATGTTAATCTAATAAAAAGAATGGAAGAAAAAGATGTCGACCTAATGTTGGTTGATTATAATTTAAAAGACGAGTTAAAAGGGGATGAGTTAGTAAGAACTGTCAGAAACAACGAACTATACACTGAAGCAATTTTTTATGCGCAAAATCCCCCGGATCTTTCAAAGATTAAAGGTCAATATGAAGGAGTGTTCTATACTACACGAACAGACCTGATTAAAAAGACGAAAAAAATAATCGACCTAACCATAAAAAAGAATCGGGATTTCAGCAATATACGTGGATTATTCATTGCAGAAACAATAGACATGACAAAACAAATAGAACAAATGATTTCAAAAATTTTGCTGCTAAAAAATGACCAATTAGATTTTTTTATGGATGAAATTGCGCAATTACCTGAATTCACGGATTACTCAAAATTCAAGATAATAAATGGTTTTTTCAAGTCCTTAATAAAGTCATTGCATGAGCAATATGAAGCTATGTCCAAGGGGAAAACCAGAGACCAGCTGAAGATTAAAATTGATTTTATTCGGAAAACTAAATCTGTATTTGGTAAATATTTCGATGAAGTTATTGAAATTAGAAATGAATTAGCGCATGGTAAACCTTCTGGTAAAAAAAATTGTTTGGTTTGGAAAAAGAAGGAAAGGCTATACGATGAAACTCGCTGTAAAAAGATTAGAAAAGATTTCCTGAAGCATAATGAAAATCTGAAAGAAATGATAAATCTCTTAGATCAGATTTTCTAACTGCCTCAAAATTCACTTTTTGCATGCGAGCATTTCATATTTTTTCTTACAATAAGAACACGTCTTTGATAAACAGCATACCGAACATTTTGGAACTTGACTCTTACAAATAATTGCTCCAAGGTCTAGGAGTGCGTAATTGTATTCTTTCCAGTTTTTTTCTGGGAGCATTTTTTCTGCCAGTTCCCAGATCCATTCTTCCCTTGCATCTTTTGGCATTTCCAGTCCATGGAAACGTGTCAACACCCGGGCTACATTAATATCCACAATGGACCTTCTTTGATTCTGGGAAAAACACAAGACAGCATTAGCAACATAGCGACCAACATGCGGAAGCGACATCAATAAATTATAATCCTCCGGAACTTTTCCATTATAGTCACTGGTAATCTTTTCTGCAATACGCTTGAGTGCCACCCGCCTTTGCCGCTGTAATCCCAAAAACCGCAAATCGTCCTCCAGTTCCAAGTCACTTGCTTGCACGACAATTTCAGGACTATGATATTTCGCGATAAACGTGGGAAAGAACTTCTCCACTGTTTCAGCCCTCGTCCTCTTCAGCAGCAGTTCAAGGACAAGCCATTGCCAAGGGCTAAGAGGATGTGTTCTCCAGTAGAAATTTCGACCTTCCTTCCTGTACCAATAGATTAAACACTCCTGAAATTCTTTTAACGAGAGACGCCGTGGCAACATCGACCACCAAGTAGTTCTAAAAAAGGTAATTCTATTCTTTAAGTCTATTGAACAAGTTTTACGTGGCTTTTGATAGTGATGCCGCTAAAGCTTCTCTTTTATCTTACCAAAATATGTAGCAATTTCTGCGCCTTTGTCCGTTAATGAATAATGCGCTTGTATGGGTTTAGTTGGCACAACTCTCCTCTGTATCAATCCTTCTGCATCCAATTCTTTAAGGTTAAGGGAAAGCGTTCCCCTGCTAGTTATCAGATTCGTTAAGTCCGTGTATCTTACTTCACCTTTTTCGTGAAGGAAAAGAAGAATTCTAACACATGGTGCCTGCAGTAACGCTGATATTTTCACGCTCAAACCCTTGTTCATCATGAACCATATTCAACTGATAATATCATAACACGATAGAACGGGTAAGGTTCAATAGAATGGATTATATGCAACTTGGTCTGATTCCATACAAGTAAAAATTCTTGGAACCCGAGGTCCACATCATAGAGCGCTACATGCAACTCGTGAAGAAATGCTTCACCATGACCAACGTTATGCTAGGAGGAGGAAAAGAAATTGACCTGTTGGCGTACAACCCACGAACGCGCGAAAAATATCACATAGAAGTGCGGGTAACTATAGGACGTGGCTTCCGCCTTAGGTTGATTGACACCCAGACCAAGAATGGGCGTAAACATAAGAGAGGTCTGGATACCTTGAACGAAATTAAGTTTATTCACCCCACTGTAACCAACAAAGTCGCGGAGATTTTCCGTAGCTCCGATTATAGGAAGGTGCTGGTGGTGTGGGAGGTGCAGGATAGCAAGGTGATAGAACAGGCGAAAGCTGTCTATGGCATAGAGGTGTGGAAGATCTCAGATGTTCTAAACGAAATGATGAAGGAGATAGGAACGAAATCGTATAGAGACGACGCACTAAGAATTGTTCAGTTGATTTCAAAAATGAAAGTGTAACGTGATACTTTCATATGCAGAGAAAGTCTAGAACAGCAGGCATCATTTCGACACAATAGACTTTTTTCTCTCGAAAATTTTTGTGCGGACAGCTTCAATCACATTACGAAGTTTGTCTTTATCTTGCACCTTTTTGTCTGGCAACATTGCTAAGAGGTCATCATAAAATTTCAGTTCATCTTTCATTGAATCCTGCAATTTAAAGTATTGTTTCAGCAAGTGTTCAATAAAAGTGGCTCTTGGAACAAGTTCGCGTTTCTCTTCAATCTTTTCCAGCAGTTCAGGGCTCATTGTAAGCCCAAATCTTGCCTTAGGCCTTTTTGGCATATTATCACACCAGTGATACTAGTAGCACAATATTTATAAAGGTTGCTGCGTAATCAGTGACACGGGAGTAACTGATATAACTCGTGTTACTAATTAGCTGTGAAGTAAATGCGCAAAGAAATCGATAAAAGAGAACCCTTGAGGTATGAAACACTTGACGATTTTCTAGACATTAAACAAGACCCTCGACTAACTGAAGCTCAAAGGTTGTATGACGGAACTAAAGAAAAAACACATTTAATTAAGTTGTTTAAGACTACGAGGGCTGGAGCCACCGTTACCCTAAGTTCTGAAAGTATTAGACGCGGCGAGCTATTAACACTAGTTTGCAGAACCAACCGAGTTATCACCGAAACCATGAAAGCCGACGTAGCCCACCACACCGCAAAATATGGTAAGTGCGACATTATCCACATAACCCGCAACTCCTTTTGCCCAAAGTTGATGAAACTAATCAAAGCCTATCCTCAATTAGAGCGGTTAGGTGTTTTTCCTCTTCCAAATTGTGACAAATGCGATGTATCTTTGAAAGAATGCCCCATAAAGTATGCCTTTGAGACTCCTGTAAAAGAAGTAGGCATCTATTCTATCACATACGCGAAGCTTCTCAGCCTAATGCTTTCAAGCAGTAAACGGGTGGCAAATCTTCTATCCAAAATTCTCTTGTCTCGCAACTTTGTTTTTGATGAGGCACAGTACCTGCAAGAAGCCGACGCAAACCAAGTAGCGGTATGGCAGAAAACAAAAGATCAAGAAACAGACATCCGAAAAGAATTCAAGAAAAAATATGAGAAACTTACCGACTCATCAAGATTAGCCCAACTAGTAGAAGAAGTTACAATTCTCTTAGACCGTCTTACTCCTAGCATAAACGAGATAAAAACAAAAAGTCAAAAAGAACGCTTCAAAAAACATCTCTCAATCACACTAGTTAATCCCCTCTACGGGGAAGCTATCGAAACTCTTGAAAGAATGTATAAAGAAACACCTTACCTTATTCCACCTACCAAAGATTTTCGAGACGTTATGAAAACCCAAAGTCTATTGATGAAAGCAATAATCAACCCAGACAAGTTTGGCGTCAATGAAAATGACATTATCACACTCAGCAGCTTGTTATTCATTCTAGCATCCCAGAGAGTAACCATATCTTACGTCAAAAGTCTGGATGGGGAACAGATTAGCCTCCGAGCCGAGAACTCACTGTTCTATAATGTCCTCAAAGAAATGTTCAATTCTCTGCTAGATACAGGCGCCAAGAAGAGAATAATTTTTACGTCTGCAACCTTCGGCTCCTTCAGTTTGGAAGCCTTATACCAAAAAGAACTTTCAGCACATGATCTCAAAATAGAAAGTAGAATTTGGGGAAAAAATGGAGATCCAATGGGAACGTGCAGCAAAAGCCTCGTTATTGCCGATAAAGCCAAGGTTTCACCATACAATTTTAGGAAACGAAAGAAAGCAATTCTGAACCTAATCTCCGCGGTGGCTCAAAAATATGGACGAGAAAATGTCCAAGTCTTAACCATGAATAAGGCTTGGGCTAAGAGCCTGTTAACTGAATTAGAAAAGATTGGTTTCACCAAAGATGATGTTACATGGTATGGAAGTGATAAGACCGAAGGAGTGAAGTCTCGGAGGCGCATTTGGATCTCTGTTGGTCTCGCCCAAAAACCCTCTAATGCAAAAGATCATCTAGCTGAAACCCAAGCGCCATATCATGAAAATCCTCTTGGACTCGAAGGCGAGGAACTATATCACTTTGTCAGTCAAACATTAAGAAAAGAAAGTGTTCACATCTCCACCTATCAGGCCATCAGCAGAGCCAAAGACCCCAACAGCAAAGACAGAAGCCTCGTTATCGCCATAGGAACTACAAAGAAAGATGCTGAAGACTGCATCACATGGGGAACTCGTCGCCGACTCATCCCCAAAATCACCAAAAGAGGCTATGACTTCGAGGTCTCCGCAGATAAGACGCTATCTAAACCCAAGTTAACTCAAGCACCACTTACCACTGACCTCACAGAATCTACGCACATAATCGATCAGTGGATTAGCTACGGCAAAATCATTTGGTATAAGCTAAATTGGGTTTATATCAAAAAGTTGGTAGATCAAAGAGGTTACATTAGCCTAAAAAGATTGGTTAACAACTACGGTTTTCCAGAGGCAGAAACACAAACCCTACTCGATGGGCTACCTCAATTATTCGCCAAACAGGGCATATCTGATTATGTTATCCTGAAAACTCCTGAGGGGAAAGTAAAAGGAGTTGCAACATTAGAGCACAACAGAAAATTGACCAAAGCACGTATATTATATTATAAAGAGAAAAGACAAAACCCTGTTGTACATCTTGATTGGTTCATCGCCTTATCCTCAGCTATTGATCGTGCACCTGCCACTCGTTCAGCGATTTCGTCAAAATATTTTAACAGACACGTCAGCACCAACCATTACCTTCATGTAAATGAGTTCTTTGATGTTTTACAAGCTAATCCCTACCTGTGCCCGGGTTGGATTGTCATCGGAGAAAAGGATAAAGAACGTGAGACTCGTAGGCTAATTAGAGACGCCCATTGTCTCAGCATTTGGGCTCCGGATTTTCCAAGGCGATTCGGTTCTCCCACCCAAGTTTGGGTTAACAATTTTTCTGAGCTTACACAAGCCATTAAAAACTCTCTAGACAACCGTCTTGTCTCGTTTATTTCGGTTTACTCATTCCCAGAACGCCATCATCCCATGAAAGGCGGTAATCCGCCACTCTCAACAATATTCATCGACTTGGACATCGAAAGTGAAGAATTATCCGATTTAAGGAGACAATGGGACAATGGAGACAAGAATGTACTTAATCAATTACTAGAACTCCGCGTTACTTTGCTAAAAGAGGTCCTAAAACAAGGCAAAGCTTTAGTGCGATATTTAATCCAACGAAAAATACAGCCACGAATATTACTATCCGGATTCAAAGGACTCCACATATTCATTGACTTCCCAAGCGTACAGTTTTCTTCGCAACAAATAGCAAAGAACACTATCACCAAATTTTTAGAGGAAATCAAAACGCATGTTGCTCAACAAAGTAATGTCCGAGTTAATTTCGATACCAGCGTAATAGGTGACTTGTCTAGGCTGTGTCGTGTTCCTAACACAGTTAACATCAAAGCCACAAAACTTCTGGGGCGACCCCAATACGCTGTACCCTTAACAATCGAAGAATTCTTGAAGTTATCCCCCGAAAGTTATGACAAACTCTGCGCGAATCCCAACTGCATTCCAATCACAAGAAAGGAAAGCAACGAAGTTCTTGCTATGTTGACTAGAATAACTCAAGAAATGGACTTGGATGATGTTGCACTCACACCAAAAAATTCAGTGAAAGACCCAGAAAGATTGGAACAATATCAAATTGAATGTAAAAAAGAAATCTTGACGGACAACGACTTTAATGAACTAGGTATTCGTCCATGCTTCAAAAAAGTTCGTCGAGAACGAACCTCCCTTGAAGGCTCAGGCGGTCACATGATGAGAATTGGAGCCGTCATGGAGTTAGCAGGTCAGGAACTCAGCATCTCATCAATTGTTCGATGGTTTGATTTCTGTAGCGATTATGATCCAGACATAACTGAAGCGTATGTGAAGGGCATCATTTCTAGAGGCTATACGGACAAGAACGTGAACGAGTATGGACGCGAATATCGGAAAGGACTAAAGTGCACGACTATCCAACGCTGTGGATTCTGTTTAGGTGATGAATGTAAAATCTATAAAAGAAAATTTCGAGGTCAGAATCAATGAAGTTCAAATTACCACCAAAAAAGTATAGCCCAAGATATACTTTAAAGAAGGACATAGTAAAGAAAATCGAAGAGTTAGCTCTCGAGCTAACAAAGGTTGGAGTTGCCTACGATAATATTTTTTGGGATAGTTTAACACAGGCTCAACAACAAAGCCTCATAAGAAAACATCTCCTAGGGTTAAAAGGAGAATGTGCATTCTGGGGGAGCATGGGACATAATCCTTACAAAGGCATCGAAACAGCAGAAGTATTCATTGAAACTCTTGCACCCACATGCGACGCGAATCTTTATGGAGCAGACATCGAAATAAAAACCCAAAGTCGAAAAGAAAATCTTTCATACGTTGGATTGCAGGTTCCTCTTAAACAATGGAAAGAAAACAAATATGATGTTTATTTCCATGTTTACCAGCATATTTACACACCACCGGATAAACCGATAACGCGTTTTTGCATCACAGGTTTCGCACGAAGGTTTGAAGTCGCTCAAGCTAAGACTAAACACTCTTGGGATCACGAAGGAAACTACCACGAATACAAGTGGATTCATTACCATTATCTACATTCCCACATTTACCTTCCCAGATGGGACACTCCTGAAAAAATACCGGCACTCAAAAAAGTTACTTATAAGTACCCGCCATACTGGTTGCGCAGATATCGCTCTCGTTAAGGAATCCTTTCTTGATTCTTTAAAAAATTAGAACAAGATTCTGCCCTCTTTTGACTAAAAAGTGTCATTTTAGGATTATCCATCTCTTTAAATAATCTTTTTGCCTTATTTTATTATGAGGAGATTAAATTGAGCGAAATAGGTAACGAGAGATGTCGTCGGCAACGATCCTCTCCACGGGTTCGAATCCCGTCCCCCGCACCATCGAATCTTTTGAGAGATTAAAAACAGGTTTTAATCCAGCAATCATATTAGGAGACTAATAATACTTCATTGTTGAAAAACAGCTTTTTCCTGAAAAACCAAGAAGATAAAAGGAGGTGTGTCCATTTCCGATTTTGGCTAATCAATAAACGTTTTAGTAATTGTTCCGAATCTGAATCAGCAATGTTATCAATTCATAATCTAATTTCACAAATATTATAGCGTCCAGTCACAATTATGGGATAGCAGATAAGAGCCCAATTGTGTGGTTAAATAGGAGAAGTTAGGTTAGATGGAAAATCCTGCTGCGGACTCATTACCCAAAGGCAGCATAACCTCGACTGAGAAGACACTGATTCATGTTTTACACGTAGACGATGACGCTGGCTACCTGAAGACTGCAAAAAAGATCTTGGAAATGCAAGGAGCATTCCATGTAGAAACTGCTTCCTCTATTGAAGAAGCCATGAAAAAAATGGAAAAGAAAACGTTTGATGTGATCATTTCTGACTATATTATGCCGGGGAAAGACGGGCTCGAATTTTTGAAGGAACTGAGAGACAGCCGAAACAGCATTCCGTTTATCATATTCACTGTAAAAGGCAGAGAAATAGTTGCTATTAAAGCGTTGAACTTGGGTGCCGACCAATACATCAACAAAATCGGCAAGCCAGAAGCGGTTTACAGTGAACTCGCACATGGCATACGTACGGTCGTGAAAGGTAAGAAAGCAGAAGAAGAGCTGAGGGATAGCGAAAAAGAGAAAAGTGCAGTTCTTGATAGCATGTCCGAGCTTGTTAGCCATCAGGACTTGAAACATAGAATCCTGTGGGTGAATAAAAAAGCTGCTGACTCT
>Ga0315548_1004497_pt1 | contig 10037 bp, 9 predicted proteins | sample SalMarSW160110MG_2_FD_202540 | JGI IMG/M metagenome (GOLD analysis project Ga0315548, IMG submission 202540) | Salt marsh sediment microbial communities from the Plum Island Ecosystem LTER, Massachusetts, United States - Salt Marsh Sediment SW1601-110 ... | reverse complement strand
TGCTGTATTTAAGGCCAATAAGCTGCCAAGTGAGCTGCGTTAGCCGATAAGCTGCTTCCGAATTAGGCATCGCTCCGGAAACTCCAATACCCCCCATCAACATAGACATCCCAATCTGCTGGCTCATAGCAGCGGAGCTATGGCGTGCTACTACGTGCACCAATTCGTGAGAAAGCAAGGCTGCGAGCTGCGCTTCAGTAGTTATTTTCTCAAGCATTCCCCTTGTGATAAAGATATAACCGCCCGGTAAGGCCATGGCATTTACCATACTGTGATTAATGGCTATGAAATGGTATTGCCAATTAGACCTGTGGCTGATGCGAACGATTCTCTGGCCTACGGTATCGATGTAGTCCTGCAAGGCTTCATCTCTAATTCGGCCTCCAAGCTGCTTTTCGACCTCAGGGGCGTACTCTCGGCCGATTGCAATATCATCGCCTTCCGAAACCAGCATAAACTGCTCTTCGCCGGTAATGGGATTGACAGCACAACCAGCAGAGAAACAAAAGGCAAAACTCAATATCAGAAATTTCAACTTTTTATCCATATCAAGCATAATTATGCCCCTAAAGGCAAAAAATCTTGTTTGAAAGTCTTACAATTATTTATTATATTTATGATTTTATCTTATATAGTAGCAAAAACTATGGATGAGCAAAAGTTTTGTAAGCGGTGTAGCCAAATTAGCGATTGCCAAAGGATTTACCAGCAATCGGGGCAAAGCAAAGGCCCTTCAGTGGTAGTAAAAGTTATTATTGCATTTTTGCTACCCATAATAGCCTTCATCATCTGTTTAGCGGTTTTTGAGCAAATCTTTGACAATACACCCCTTAGCTTTCTATCAGCTATATCGGTGACTTTTGTTCTGATATTGATTATAAAAGCAATATATCGTCTCTGTGAAAGCAGGGCTTCAGAAGCGTCGCCGTCCACCTTCGTTAAAACTACGGCGGATAAATGCCGGCGACGGCTAAACGAAGAACCCCCAACCACAGGGCTAAACAACTAAGTAAATATGGAAATTGATACCAAAGGCAGATTGACTTTTACCGGCGGGACACATCCTGCGGAAAAGAAAGAGCTTACCCGTGAAAGCAAGATAGAACAGGGGCCAGCCGTCAAACAAGTTGCGATAATGCTCAGCCAACATCTTGGTGCAATCTGTCAGCCCCTGGTGGCAAAAAATGAGCAGGTCCAGGCAGGTCAAAAAGTCGGCGATTGCGATGCGTTTGTCTCAGCACCAGTACACTCGCCTATAAACGGCAAGGTAAAAGCTATCGGCTTACAAACACATGCCGTCATGGGGCGCAGCCAGGCTATAATTGTAGAAGCAGAGCCGGAAAATAATCCACCTAAGCAGCCAAACGCAGACAAATTCACAGAAGATTTCGACGAAAACCAATATTCGGTAGAACAAATATGTGATGCAGTTCGAGAGGCGGGCATCGTCGGTATGGGCGGGGCCGGTTTTCCGACAAGGGTAAAGATAGAGCCAAATCCGAGACTTCCCAAAGAGATGTTAATCATCAACGGGTGCGAGTGCGAGCCGTATATCACCTGCGATTACCGGATTATGTTAGAGTGGACGAACCAAATTATCGCGGGCATTAAACTTGCTCGAAAAGCATCCGGCTGTTCAAAAACCATTATCGGCATCGAAGATAATAAGCCAAAAGCGATAGAGGCCATGAGCGAAGCGGTACAGAAATGTAAAAACGGCGATGATATAAAGGTGGCTGCAGTTAAAACAAAATATCCACAAGGCGGTGAGAGACAGCTAATAAAATCGCTGCTCAACAAAGATGTCCCCACGGGAGGTATCCCTCCGATGATTGGTGTGGTTGTGCTTAATGTTGCCACTTGTGCGGCGATTGCCGAGGCGGTGGTTTATAAAGGGCCATTGACCCACAGAGTCGTAACAGTTACCGGAGAAGCAATCGCCAATCCGGGTAATTATTACGTTCCGATAGGGACATCGGTCGAAGAACTAATAGAGTTCTGCGGAGGAGTAACCGAAAAAAGCGCAAAGGTTGTCGTCGGCGGGCCAATGATGGGAATAGCAACTGCCGATTTGACAATGCCAATTACGAAAACCACCGGCGCAATAACAGTATTGACGAGAAAACAAATCGGCAGGGCCAAATATAAAAGACGCCAGACTGCCTGTATCCGCTGCGGCAGATGCCTGGAAGTCTGTCCCGAACATTTGATGCCGACGAAAATCGCCCACGCTGTAAAAAATAATCTTCTCGATGTAGCACAAAGCTATTATATCGGGGCCTGCATCGAATGCGGCTGCTGTAGTTACGTATGCCCGGCCAATATAGAAGTAACAGGATATATAAAAATAGGCAAAATAACCCTTGCAAGACAAAAGAAAAAGATGCCGGAATGAAAAGGTTTTGCCACTAAGACACCAAGGCACAAAGAGAATGATATATATAATTTGCCACGAAGGCACAAAGACACAAAAAAAGTGATAGGTAGTAGATGCTAAGTGACTTGAGAGTATCGTGTTCGCCGCATATAAGCGAGCATCTATCAACTCGCAGCGTAATGATAGATGTCATAATCGGTCTGATTCCTGCTATGGCGGCGGCGGTCTATTACTTCCGGAACTGTGCGCTTATCCTTATACCAACCTGTATTATTTCAGCAATGGCTACCGAGTGGCTTTGCAATGTGATTCGTAAAAAAGAAAACTCGGTTGGTGACTATAGTGCCGTCGTTACCGGTATAATACTTGCGCTATCGCTTCCGCCGAGACTGCCTGTCTGGGCGGCAGTAATCGGCAGCATATTTTCCATAGCAATTGGCAAAATGGTCTTCGGGGGACTCGGCTCCAATATATTCAATCCCGCCATGGCCGGCAGAGCATTTCTTACAGTCTCTTTCGGCGCATTGATGACAACATGGACGGTGCCGGCCCCACTCGATGCTACAATGTCCAAAATTTCACCGGAAAATACGATACACGCAAGGACACAGGCGACACCGTTGGCGTGGAGTAAAGAGGTTATAAAAGGCAAAAGCGAAATAAAGCTCGTTAATGAACAGCTAAAAGCAACAACCACAGGCGAGGTCGGCGGATGCCTGGGTGAAACAAGCGCAATTGCACTATTAATCGGTGGGCTGTATTTATTGATAAGAAGAACAATAAACGTTCATATACCATTTGCAGTTATCGTATCCGCGGTTGCCTTTGCAGGTATTTTTTACCTGAGCGACTCCGAAAAATATGCCCAGCCGGTGTTTCATTTAACCAGCGGCGGGCTGTTACTATGCGCATTTTTTATCGCGACCGACCCCGTTACCGCACCCCTGACCCCGAAAGGAATGTGGATTTTCGGTATCGGGGTCGGGGCAATAACGATGCTTATAAGAATAATCGGAGAATACCCGGAAGGTGTGATGTATTCAGTCCTTTTAATGAACGCCGTAACACCGTTGATTGACAGATTCTGCAGGTGGGTCCCAGCAGGAGGTAAACCAAGTGTTTAAAATAAAACACTTTATTCAGCAGAGCTGGCTACTGATTGTTGTGTCGTTTTTCTTCGGCCTGCTAATAGCAGCAGCGAACGCGGCCTGGCAAGACAAGATACAACAAAACGAAGAAGGCAAGTTCGAAACCATTGCCAGGGAGCTGCTCACCGAAGCAGTGAGTTTTGAAACGGCCATCGAAAAAGCTGAAGTTCAATCCGCCAAAGGTAAAAAGATAAATATAGATATCAAGAAGGCTATAGCTGCTGACCGCAAGTGCGTCGGCTGGGCATTTAGCTGCGAAGGGTCGGGCTTTGCGGATAAAATAAAGATTGTGCTGACGGTCGATGCGGGCCTTGAAAAGATTATGGGCTTCGGGGTACTTTTGAGCAATGAGACCCCGGGATTCGGCGACCAGATAAAACTGCCCTATTACCGAAATCAGTTTTTAGGTGTACCGGCTGAGCAGCTTAAACTTGCCAAGACGGGCAATTCCAAAGTTATAGACTCTGAAATTGTGGCGATAAGCGGCGCCACGGTGAGCAGTGAAGCGGTTGTAAAAATAATAAATCATTACGTTGAACAGGTCAAAAAGCAATTGCAGAACAAAGGTTTAGTCACTAATGACAAATAACAGCAAAGCAGAAGCAGGCATTTATAAAGAAACGCTGATTCGTGGATTGTGGCGTGAGAACCCGGTGTTTCGGCTGTTGTTAGGGATGTGCCCGACGCTGGCGGTCACGATAGCGGTCAAACCAGCCCTTACGATGGGACTTAGCGTTGTCTTTGTGCTTGTTTGCAGTAATATCGTGGTCAGCTTAATACGAAACCTGCTCAAGCCACACCTGCGGATATTGATGTTCACGGTGACAATAGCAACGTTTGTAACCATAGCGGATTTGTTTTTGAAGGCATTCGTGCCGGAAATGAGCGCACGGCTCGGGCCCTACGTGCCATTGATTATCGTCAACTGCATTATCATCTGCCGCGCAGAGACCTGCGCAAGTAAAAACAGCTTAGGCATAAGCATTATCGATGCACTGGGAATGGGTGCCGGCTTTACGGTTACATTGTGCGTTTTGGCAAGCATAAGAGAGATTCTTTCGACGGGCGCTATTTTTGAAATCCCGATTCTCAATTTACAGTCGCAAGGCGGGTGGTTCGTACCATGGGCTGCGATGAGTATGCCGGTAGGAGCTTTTATAACTTTGGGATTGATGCTGGGACTTGTTAACGCAGTAACCAAAAAACAAGCTAAAGGATAAAATATATGGATACAGTTAACACCTTAATCGTGGGTTTTATATCGATTGTTCTAATCAACAACCTCGTCTTTACCAAATTTCTCGGTATCTGTCCGTATCTCGGAGTATCGGGTAGAATCGATATGGCGTTCGGGATGGGGATGGCGGTGACATTCGTCGTTACGCTGAGCGGGACGCTGACGTGGCTTATCGACAACCTGATACTTATGCCTTTGAACCTGGAAGTAACACGATATGTGTGCTTTATATTGGTTATCGCAGGGGCAGTACAATTAGTTGAAATGTACGTTCGCAAGTTTTTCCCTTCGCTGTATGAAAGCTTTGGGATATTTCTGCCGCTGATAACTACGAACTGCGCGATATTGGGTTTGTGCCTGTTTATAAATCTGTGGGGAATCGATAGTCTGCTCGAAGCAGTAGTTCTTAGCTTCGGAGCAGGGATTGGATTTACTATGGCTATCTGTATTATGGCTGGGATTCGCGAGAATCTGAATTTGGCAGATGTGCCGGAGTGCCTGAAAGGCGCACCGATTACCCTTATTACGGCTGGGCTGCTGGCACTGGCCTTTATGGGCTTCGCAGGAATGATTAGGTGAGTGGATGCGTAGATGAGTGAATGAGTAGATGAGTGAATGAGTAGATGCGTGGATGTATATAAGAAATAATGATTTTGGCTGATATATATCAACTGTGGAACAGTGCGTGGCCTGCGGGGCTGACGATGCTTGGGCTGGGTAGCGGCTTTGCCGTAGTGCTTCTGATAGCAAGCGAAAAGCTAAAGGTCAAGGTCGACCCGAAGGTGGAAGAAATTCACAAGGCCCTGCCGAATCTTGACTGCGGTGCATGCGGTTTTGCAGGCTGCGGTCAATATGCAAAGGCGGTCCTGGCAAAGCCGGGAGAATTGCTCGGTAAATGCGCACCGGGCGGTCCGCAAACATCAAATAAAATTGCGAATATATTAAACCTGCAAATAAGCGAGTCAGGACCAATCAAAAGACCAATCGTACACTGCAGGGCACATACGACTGATAAGACCTTTTACGCAAAATATCAAGGCATTCAAACCTGCCTTGCAGCGAATGCTTTGGCCAACGTGCAGGCGTGTAACTTCGGCTGTCTTGGCTTTGGCGACTGCGTAAGAGCTTGCAAGTTTGATGCCCTTCATATTGTTGAGGGCTTAGCTGTCATCGACTACGAGAAATGTACGGGTTGCGGCGCATGTTCGAAGGCCTGTCCGCGGAACCTTATAGAGATGATACCGTTCTCACAAGAAAATATGATGATAGTGGCGTGCAAAAGCAGAGAGGCGGGCAAGGTGACAAAGACAATGTGCAAGGTCGGCTGTATCGGCTGTAGTATCTGTGCCAAACAAAGCGATATTTTCTCGGTGGATGATAATTTAGCCCGCGTAGATTATGAAAAGTACCAACCAACAGAACAGACCCGCCACACAGATGGCGGACAAGCAGAAACCGCAATGAATAAATGCCCGACAGGAGTAATAATCTACGTAGGCAAAGGAAGAACGGGCAGTCAAGGAGTACGAAAAGACAAGGGATGATGGAGAAAATCCTAAATCCTAAGCACGAAATTCTAAACAAATTTAAAATTCAAATTACCAAATGTTCAAAACATTCTGTTCTAACGTCGCCGTCCACCTTCGTTAAAACTTCGGCGGATAAATGTCGGCGATGGCTAAATAGACTTGTTCACTTTTAGTCTTGCGAATTTTCTTTTGCCGACCTGGATGACCATACCATCGGTGGGGGTGATTTGCTCGTTAGGGTCTGAGATTTTTCGGCTGTCGATATTACAGCCGCCCTGCTTTATCATTCTCTTGGCCTCGCCGCCTGAAGATACGAGTTTGCAATGAAGCAAAAGCTTACTCGCCATAATAGGTTCAGCAGGAATTTGGACTTCCGGAATTTCATCCGGCAGTTGGCCCTGAGCGAAAACTTTGTCAAACTCGGAAGCGGCATTTTGAGCAGTGGATTCACCATAAAACTGAGCCACGATCGTTTTGCCCAACAGCACCTTCGTTTCCTTTGGATGTGTTTTGTCAGTGTTAGTAAGGTCAGCAATTTTATCAGCCGGCAGGTTGGTTAAAAGCGTGAAGTAATTCTCCATCATATCATCGGAAATGCTCATAACCTTGCCGAACATATCGCTCGGCTGGTCAGTTACACCGATATAATTGCCTTTGGATTTGCTCATTTTTTCTTTGCCATCCAGGCCGACGAGTATGGGCATAGTAATAACAACCTGCGGTGGTTGTCCATATGCCCGCTGGATGTCTCTGCCGACAAGGTTGTTAAAAGTCTGGTCAGTTCCACCTAACTCAACGTCACTTTTTACCATAACAGAGTCATAACCCTGCATAAGTGGGTAGAGAAATTCGTGCACAAAAATATCTTCTTCAGCCTGGAAACGCTTTTTGAAGCTGTCTCGCTGAAGCATTTGGGCCACTGTTTTCTTTGATACCAGATGAAGTACGTCCATCAAATTAAGCCCCTCAAGCCACTGACTATTATATTTGATCTCGAGCTTATCATCTGAGGTATCCAGGATTTTACCTGCCTGGTTAAAATATGTTTTTGCATTTGCTTCGATTTGCTGCGGTGAAAGCATCGGGCGGGTTGAATCCTGACCGGAAGGGTCGCCTATACGGGCTGTGTAGTCGCCGATGATAAGGACGGCCTTGTGGCCGAGGTCCTGGAACTGCCTCATCTTCCGCAGAACAACCGTATGGCCAAGATGGATATCAGGAGAAGTCGGATCCAGGCCGAGCTTGATTCGCAGCTGCCTACCGGTTCTAGCGGCCTCGGTCAGCTTTTCAGCAAGCTCCTGCTCACTATAGATTTCGACCGTGCCGCGTTTTAGCATTTCAACCTGTTTTGCAATCGTATCTGCCATTGGTTCGACTGGCTCACCATATTAGTTCGACCTTGCTCACTATAGGTAGATTGGACCTACCCAGCTTCGCCGGAGGCAAGTTAAATAAACGGCTGAGATTATAATATATCAGCAGAAAATAATCAACACTTACTTTGAAATACAGAGCTGGAACGGGGAGACTTATTTTTTGGGCTTGTTTTTTTGTATAGATGATAATACGACAATAACGTACACAATAAAAGCCGGAACGAAGAAAGCAAGACATACCGCCTCTACCTGCCGCTGACTTATCAACCTATAGAATGGTTTTGCCCTGCTCGGCCAGAATGGACGCACGTCCCAGTGATAAAACGCATCTATGAGTATGTGCAGCCAGGCACCGAGGATGCCGGAAATTACCATCTTCAAAAAAGAGGTCTGATACGGAAGCCGAAAAAGCTGCATTAGCATTTTGAAAATCGGTCGTAGCGGATACGCAGCAACTCCCCATGCGGCACCAACTAACCCCCCGATTAACAGCGTATGACAATACCTGTGTATTGGCCAACCAAGGTCGAATAGAACTATAACAAGCACCTCGACGTCAATGGCCACATTGGCAAGGACAAATACGGGTATATCGAGCCACTTTCTGAAAACCAGCCCGACAAAGCCGCTCGGCCCAAAATGATATGGTGTAATAGGCATTAGAACTTTACTTCGAGAAACTTTAATTGCTAAGTACCTGTTAAGTACCCATCTTCTTGCAGATAGTTTTGGACGTAATCCTTGATTGCGTCTTCAAGGGGTTTGGTTTGTTTTTTATAGCCGGATTTGCGGAGTTTGGTCATATCGGCCTGAGTGAAGTATTGGTACTGGTTGTGGATAGGTTCGGGCATATCGATATATTCGATGTTCACAGTTTTTCCCATAGCATCGAAGACCGCGCTTACCAAATCGTCCCATGTGCGGGCCTTGCCGGTGCCAATATTGAACAGCCCACCTACTTTTGGATGAGCCAGGAAAAACAACGTCATATCCACCGCATCCTTAATGTAAATGAAGTCGCGCATCTGCCGGCCATCAGCAAATTCGGGGTTATAAGATTTGAACAGCCGAACTTTGCCGGTTTCATTTATCTGCTCATAGGCCTTTAAACAAAAACTTCGCATATCGCCCTTATGGTATTCATTCGGCCCGAAGACATTGAAGTATTTTAATCCGACAATATTATTCAGCAGTCCTTCCAATTTTGCCCACAGGTCGAACTGCTGCTTCGAGCGTGCATACAAATTTAACGGTTTGAGGTTATCGATTTTCTCCTGGTCATCACTAAAACCGTCAGAGCCATCGCCATAGGTGGCTGCACTTGAGGCGTAGATAAAACGAATACCCGCTTCAGCTGTCCATTGGGCCAAGTGTTTACTGTATCCATAGTTATTTCTTCTAAGGTATATGGCATCGGCCTCTGTCGTATCCGAACACGCCCCCATATGAAAAACGGCTTCGATGCGTGAGTTGATTTTTCTGCTATCAACTTTTGTCAAAAAGTCCTTTTTCTCGGCAAAATCAGTGAAGGAAAGATTTACAAGATTTTTACTCTGAGCTTTATCCAGCTCATCCACTACCAGAATATCGGTAGTTCCTCTTTTATTCAACGCCGCTATTAGTGCTGAGCCGATAAAGCCGGCTCCACCAGTAACTATTATCATTTTGCATATCCCCCAGATCCAAACTTTGCGTAAAATCCGCCAAAAATGCGGCGGGCAAGTCCGCCGTACAAACGGCAGACAAGCGTCGCAGTACCAACGATAACTAAAAAATCGCAATTTATCATAAAATAGAGGCCCTGTCAAATATTTAACAGCATAAGTGCGCATAAAAAAACCGCCCAAAAACTGAGCGGTAAAAAAGAGAAAAAGACTAAACGCCCTTCTAACACAAGGCGATATAACTTGCAATTGCCAAAATCAAAATCCGTCTTTTGGTAAATGTAAATGGAAGCCAAGTTTCGTAATAAAATCTACTCATCACCTATCCCATAAACAAATGTTTCTAACTTACTATGCAGTTATGATAGCAAAAAGGGGTAACAAAAGCAAGGAAAAATTACCTGATTAAAGCATAACTATTTACCATTAAAGCAGTTATGCGATAAAGAGGTGTAAAATTTTTGAGCATCCTGCCCAGCAGGATTTATCGTAGCACGGCCATCTTGGCCGTGCTATCACGGGCTGGAAGCCCGTGATACGGTTAATCTTTTTAGGCCAGTTTTTTGACTGCCTCGGCCATTAATTTACCAATCGGCAAACGCTGTGGACAGCGTGACTCGGCGATACTATAATCCACGCTAAGCAATTTTCCTCTTATTTTGCCCGGAATTTGGGCGAAAAGTCGTCTGGCTTCTTCACTGTCACC
>Ga0315548_1004496_pt1 | contig 10039 bp, 3 predicted proteins | sample SalMarSW160110MG_2_FD_202540 | JGI IMG/M metagenome (GOLD analysis project Ga0315548, IMG submission 202540) | Salt marsh sediment microbial communities from the Plum Island Ecosystem LTER, Massachusetts, United States - Salt Marsh Sediment SW1601-110 ... | reverse complement strand
GCATCCACCATCGTACCAGCCCCAGCCGCTGCAACTTTCACAACACGTAGGGACGTTTGTGCCATACCAGTCACACGTACCGCAGTCACATCCGCCGCCGCTTGTGGTTGTTGTGCTCGTGGTGGCGCTGGTTGTGGTTGTGCTTGTCGTTGCAGCAGTGGTTGTTGTGCTTGTCGTTGCAGCGGTCGTTGTTGTGCTTGTTGTGGCGCCGCCGACCGAGACGGAAAAGCTATTCATATTAAACGTGGCGTTTGAACAACCGGTAAGCTCAAAGCCGCATTGAACCGGAGTAACAGTAGCACCGCTGCTGAGCCAGCCCTTGTTTACGCAATAGTTAAGGACAGCTCCGATATCGAATGTCCCGCCGCTCATCTGGCTTTGTACCATAAACCCGGGATAGCCGTTTTTATAGACGTCATAGGTCCTGCCGCCAATTGTATCTGTTGTAACATACGAGCCCCAGACGCCAACAGCACCAACCCACTTAAGCCATATCATGACCTCCTGTGGTGCCCAGACATCCCAGGCAAGGCAAAAGTCACCTGAGCTGCCACTACTGGTGCTCACAGAGCCTGAGATGCTAGCGCCTACCGTCGTGCTAGGTAGGTATCCGCTGTTCGGATACGACTTAACGCCGTTACCAGGATGGGTGGCAACGCAAGTCCACTGAGTGGCGGACTGGGCCGTTATACACTGACTCCAGTTTCCAGTCGGGCCCCAGACAGCGTTGTAACAACAATAGCTGCCGCTACAGTAACTCGCCCACTGGTCGCAAGAATCAAGCACAGCTCCCTGCGCAGTCTGGCTCACAGCAAGTAACATCATGGCTGTAATTAAATACTTTAAATACTTCATCGTACTACTCCTTCATAAATTAATTTCTACTTATCTAATTCTACTCATCTATGTTAGTTATCTTTGTTTCTCCCCGTTACACCTCCTTTTCTACCCCCTAAAGTTGCCTGCCCCCGATATATTCAGGGGCCGGTAAAACAACAGTGGTTCGCCGACAAAAGTTCTGATGGATTACGCAAAATAGGCAAGACTTCGGCATAAAGCCACAACGATTTATAAAATCTCCAACCCAAAAAAAGTGTCGGTAGGTTACAAAGAAAGGTGGAAAGACTCACAATGGTTCGACTTCGCTCACCATCCTGAGCTTGTCGAAGGAAGGGGACTGCCTTGCTATAGTTCACAAAATACCTGCAGCCAACTCCCCTGCAGATATGATAAATCAACCTTGAAGTAAACACAAACCATTCCATAGAGCACAACCCTCTGTTGGGCCTCTTTCAAGAATATCTTCTTTCTCGGGAATAGCTTTTTACGTTTATCAATTAACGTCCGTGTAAATTACTTCCTTGGTGAACATCCTCGCAAGAGCTCCCCCTAATAGACTTCTCCTTTAGGTACATTTCTCCACTCAACTCTTTTTCTATCGTTTACCACTTTACCCCAAATCTGCCCAATATCAACTAAAAAATCCTTCCAAAGACAAAAGAGTTTTGCTGCTTTCTCGTAACTCCTTTGGTCACAGTTGGTTATAAATTCCATCCATCGGAAATTACTTTGCCGTTTTCTTATAAAGCGTTTGTGAAAGGGTTGAAAAACAAAAAAGCTGCCCGGCTTTTAATCGGGCAGCCTTTTTCTACTTGCTGGTGAAAACTATCAAAGCTGTTTATTCACACTGGTTACGACACGTGGCCGCCTGGGCAAATACTCTCAGATATACAACTCTGATTCCAGCCGCCACAATCGATACAACACATTAGTTATTCGGACAACTACCTTCACATACGCAACTTCGCCTGCATCCACCATCGTACCAGCCCCAGCCGCTGCAACTTTCACAACACGTAGGGACGGTTGAGCCATACCAGCTACAGGTACCGCAGTCGCAGCTGCCGCCACCGCTTGTTGTGGTTGTGGCAGAAGTTGTCGTCGTGGCAGAAGTTGTAGTAGTGCTTGTTGTGGCAGCGGTTGTCGTTGTGCTTGTAGTAGCAGAAGTCGTTGTTGTGCTTGTCGTAGCAGCGGTTGTGCTTGTTGTGCCGCCACCTGGACAACTACCCGGACATACACAGCTTCGCCTGCATCCACCATCGTACCAGCCCCAGCCGCTGCAACTTTCACAACACGTAGGGACGTTTGTGCCATACCAGTCACACGTACCGCAGTCACATCCGCCGCCACCGCTTGTGGTTGTGCTTGTTGTGGCGCTCGTGGTTGTTGTGGCGCTGGTTGTGGTTGTTGTGGCGCTGGTTGTGCTTGTCGTGGCGCTGGTTGTGCTTGTCGTGCCGCCGCCGCTTACCGAGAACGAGAACGAATTACACGAGAGCCCTTGACCACCTGACATAATTTCGAAACCGGCCTCCATAACGTGAAGGTACCACGATGATTGAACATAGCCTCGGGACATAGCGTCATTGATGAAATCCATCATGTTGCCGCTTGCGGAATTCCTGCCTGTCTGAACATACGTAACAAAATTCCAGCCTACATTAGCGTAGTACACATCATGACCGCTAAAAGTCCCGACCTGGCTACCGGCTGGATACATACCATGGTAGTCGAGCACGATCATAACTTCCGCGCCCCCATTGTATCCACCACTCGTATCGGAGTTTGGACTTAACCAGGCTTCGGCAGCAACATTGTAGTCTCCACTAGGCCTTGCGCTGCTAACACTAAAGTTGAAGGGAGCATTACTCACTTGACTCACCACCACTGGCATCCCGCTGCTGGGTGTACAATTACCCCAGTGGCAGCCTCTGAAAATGGAGGGGTATGCAGCCACAGAGCCCTGATTGTGAGCGGATGTACTTACAGTCCAAGCAGTTCCTCCAGTGAAAGTAATACATTGCGCAGTGTCCGCGCCCCAAACGTTGTTCTGGATAATGTAGCTTCCGGCTGAGATGGTACCATACTTATCACAGTTCGTCTCTGCCGCTTGCGCTGTTTGGCCCAGAAGCAATGCCAGCGCGACGACTGCAATAATCAGATATGTATTCTTCATTATTCTTCTCCTTTTTTGATTTACGCTAAATTTATTTACCTGTTAATTATTTTTGTTTCTCCCCGCTACACCTCCTTTCCTACCCCCTAAATTTGCCTGCCCCCGATATATTCGGGGGCATGTAAAACAAACGTGGTTCGCTGACGAAACTCCTGACAGATTAGACAGGGCATCGGCATAAACACACAACGATTTATAATATCCCCGACCAAAAAAGAGCATCGGAAGGTTGCAAAGAAAGGTGTGGCTGTAGATATGCACATCTTTGCAGCACAGGTGCAGTCTCCTACAGATACGACAAATCAACCTTGAAGTAAACACAAACCATCCCATCAAGCACAACCCCTTGCGGGGCCTCTTTCAAGAATTTCCTGTTTCCTGGGAACAGCTTTTTACGTTAATCCATTAACGTCAGTGTAAATTACTTCCTTGGTGAATATCCTCGCAAGAGCTCCTCCTATATAGACTTCTTCTTAGGTGCATTTCTCCACTCAGCTCTTTTTCTATCATTTACCACTTTACCACAAATCTGACCAATATCAACTAAAAAATTCCGCAAAGTTAGAGATTTTTTGTAGTCTTTTTCGGAGGAGATTCAATTTATAGTGAGCCTGTCGAACTATTCGAGACGCACCCGCTATGTATGATGATGTAAGGAGTAGTTTGTAATTAGATATAAACCCTTATTACGCAAGGAGGAGTGCCGGACTTTCTTATGTATCGATTGCTAACCGGCCTAACTGAAGCGATAAATCCGCCCAACGTATGGCGGACAAATACCTGTTTCTGGCTTCGGAAAGACTTGCTAAGAAGGAGCTTATGGAAAATTCCTTACTTTGAGCGAGAAAATTTAAGTTGACATATCCGGCGGAGAGTAGTATTATGTAATAGGAACTATTATAAAATTGTCAGGCCATACAATTAGCTTTATGCATTCTATAATTTAAGACGATATTAAGAAAGAATCACCGATTTAGAATAGACATACCCTGCTGTGCTGCTTTATAAGGTATTTTGCCGGAGAAGGAACAGTGAAAAAAGAAGCTTTTACACTAATTGAGCTTCTGGTCGTAATAGCTGTCATTTCCATTCTGATGGCGATTCTCATGCCCGCTTTGCGAAAGGCCAGAGACCAAGGTCGTAGAATCGTCTGCACTAGTAATGTAAGGACTCTGACAACGGCTTGGTATATATACCAGGGTGATAATGATGGCAGGTTGGTTAATGGCAATGTGCCCGCGAGTGCAAACTACAATATACCTCCCGAAGGAGCCTGCTGGGTAGAACCACCGCAGGATGGTGCCGGTAACTACAAAAGCCCCCCAACACTTGAGGACGAGTTGAGAGGCATAAGGAATGGGAGATTGTTTCTTTATGTCAAGACAGTTGATATATATCGCTGCCCAGCTGATGACAGAAAAAGAAGATCTGATAGAGCTACCTTTCGCAGCTATTCCATTGCCGGAGGAATGAATGGTGAAGAACGCGACCCCAACGATTATACCGGAAGGGCCATTGTAAAATACGATGAAATAAGAAATCCCGCCACTAAATATGTGTTTGTGGAGGAAGCCGACCCCAGGCAATGGAATATGGGCTCGTGGATTTTATTTCCTGCTACAGGTGATAACTGGTGCGACCCATTGACAGTCTGGCATGGTGACCGAAGTAGTCTCGGCTGGGCCGACGGTCATGTAGAAATGCATAGATGGCTGGATGAACGCACAATCGAAATGGCTCAACTCTATGCTGAAGAAGGAGAATGGAACGCAGATGGTCAGGACAGTCCAGACCTCAAATTCATGCAGAAAGGCTATCAGTTAAGACCTAAGTAGCTGAAAAGTCCTGGGGAAAAAATCGGAATAATTCCAGAGCATTTCTGTTACGGCATTAAAAACTTCTAACACATAGAATTGCAAGCATTGAAACTAATAAAAATTAAAGGGGCCTACATCAAACTAATCAATGTAGGCCCCGAATAAACGCGATATTTCGCTAACCACTCAGGCCTGTAACAACACTCACGGTCACGGCCACAGAGATATTTGCTCCTCAAGCCAGAACATTGCCAAAGCAGCAAAGTCCTTGAAGTCTATCTTGTCATCAACATGCAGGTCGACAGCAGAATTAGGTGGTGGTGTCTTCAGCCAGTCACGTCCCATTATATCAATCTCTTTAAAGTCTACTACGCAGTCCCCGGAAGGATTACCCTCAGGAGCATAGTCGGCCTTGGCAAAATCTGCTGTACGATTCGAAAGGACACATCCAGGTGCATACAGACGAATATCATCGAAGTGTACGGTACCTGGACCACCTAGAATCGGAAGGCCTCTGTTACCAAAGCCAATATACATCCTTTGGACATCTTCCAAGTTTACATCCTCACTGAATTCATCCAATTCTATCCCCCAGTGCGTCCAGGTACTTGTCTGCGTCGCATTGGGGTCAGGGTGATACACAATGCCGTTACTGTCGCTATCTTCCAGTACCACATACATCTCCTCAGGGTCGTTGTAAGGAATACCGATATCCTTGTCGGCCCATGAGCCTGTAATTGGTGTACCTGGAGGAAAGCTCCTCAGCATGCTAACGTTAGAGAATTGGGCCGTGCACAGCTCCTGAGTATTAAAGCTACTCACACACAGGCCAATATACATGGGCGCGGTATATGTGGCATAGGGGTCCTCCAAAGCTCCAATCGCCTCCCAATCAGAAGAACCGGGTGTATCAACGGTGTTTGCATGTTCGACGTAAATTGTAGCTGGCGCACCAGCACGAGTTAACCGTAACCACTGTGGAGGGGTGAATCCAGTTGTAACTGTGTCCGTGGTGTCACCGCCGGCAGTCTCACGATACTGGAAGTCAATTCCTTTACCGGGTGTAATAACTACCGCTACATTTGCTGAGTTTGGTTCTAACGTTTTGCGAACCATTATACCCGCCTTGGCCCAGTCGCCGGTATCCTCCAAGCTGTCCACCTTCGCCGTGATTTGCCAGGTAAGATTAGGTTCACCAAGCTCCTTATAGGCATAGTGAAAGCCATCAGCCGTATCCTCGATATCCCAACCGGCAGCATTTATCGTGTAGGTGTTTGCGTCGAAGCTGCCTCTAACATCGGGATTGCCCCGGAACCACAGCGACAATCCCTCAACGCCATTTATGGTCCAGTCGGTGCCAAAGTCGAGGCTGTTTGCTCCATTTGTATCAGCATAAGCTTCTGAGTAGTAAGGCGATGGAGTATTATTGTCGTAAGCAATCGTCATCGCCTGGTCGCCTTCATGGACGGGGTCTGTCGAGAGACTTACATCCGCTTTGCTGCTGGCTTTCCACGTATCTCCAAGAGGCTTCGGATTAGAACTATACGATTCAAAATCGTCAATAACAAGATAGTTGCCTGTCATAAAGGTCCAGACAGGACCTTTGGCGATATCGGTACCATTGACTTCGTCAATCCGCCAGTGGTAGATCGTACCTAATTCCAAGACTCCTACATTTGGGTCATCTGCGATATCAATAGAGTTAGTGTCATAGTCCTTCCTTATGAAAACGCCAAATTTATTGGTTCTGTTGGCGTCGGTTACATCATCTTTGTCGGTGCCGAAATATACATCATGAGTGACAGCACCCTTGCCTGGCGTCCAGGTAAGAGTTGGCTCGGTCCGCACATTTTCCTCATAGTTAGTCGGCACTGGATTAGTGGCGAGTCTGGCATCAACCAGTCGCGCATAGTCTAAATAGATCCTACCTGTACTTGTTTTGACGTCTACATTGCAGGAGATGACAATGGAGAACCATGTTGCACCGGTCAAATCATAGTCCGAAACGTCAAGAGTGTAGGTCCTTTGAAAGATTTCCTCCCAACTACCGAAATCTATAGAATCCAGCTGTTCACCAGTGTTTCTGTCTATTACTACAGCGAGGTCTCTACCGTTGTACTCTTTCCAGCCGGGGGCGGCGTCGCTATTTAAGGCAATCTTCTCACCGATCTCGGCCCAGTTACTGAAGTCTGCGCCGTATGCCGTATAGTCAAACATTAGCGTCGTGTTTTCCAGAGTTTCTGGTACCTCCGGCGCAGAATACTGAATAATCCAGTAGTCGGCAGTCCACTGTACGCTTAGACTGTATTCGCCCAATGTAACTGTTTCAGGAGTTTGGTTATAGTCAAAGACAGGGGAATCTTCCCATGCCGGACCCCATCCGTCCATATTCTGTTCCCAGTCACCTATCACAGTGCCTACGATTGGATACTCAGTAGTGAAAGACCAGACATCACCTTTCCAGAGACAGGGGTCTGGGCCTGCTTCGTTAACCTCATCAATCCGCCAGTAGTAACGCTTGCTGGATTCGAGAAAACCCGGAGGGTCATAAGTGTTTGCATCTTTGCGGCCACGATATATGCCCGTGGTGTCAGATGCATTGGCGTCGTTTACATCGGCATAACTGGTGCCGAAATATACATCGTGTTTGTCACCATACGCACCTGGAATCCAGCTAAGAGTAGTTTCAGGCAGAACCTCTCTCTCCTCGTCAGCCGGACTCGGAGCGTAAGCCTGCCCGGCGCTGAACATTTGTATATTGTCGATATAGTAAGTGCCGCCGGGGTCGAATCCGCCCCAATTTGTTTGTAGGACAATCTCCAAATACTCGAGGTTGTCATAGTCTATCTGAGGATGAGCCAGGGAGTAGTTAAGTATGAGGCTAATCGGATTATTTCCATCGGGGGGCAACCAGGATGCATCCCCTTCTTGCTCAGGCATAACATACCACAAGGACCAGTCGTTGGGGTCGTTAGGGTCATTAGGGTCATCTCCAGAGCTGCCTGCGTTAACAGCAACGGCAAAATCGGTCCATCTGCCGTTAGAATCCGGAACCCACTCGTCGGCCATGCGCGTAGCGTCTAATGAGATCTTGAGGTTCTTCCGGAATTCGTCAAGCATCCCATTGCCTATTACGTTGTACGCGATAGCGTTTTGAGCACCCTCATTGGCATCTACCTTGAGGCTCCAGTCACCATGTGTAACCCCCTTTGTGCCTTCGTAGTCTACCGTGACAAGGTTAGCGTCAACAACGAGCCATTCGTCATGGTTTGGGTCCGCTGGATTTTCAAAGTCACCCAGTACGACGCCGTAACTCGTAGAGGCCAGAGACAGCAACAAAACAAAAGAGACTAAATAAATCATTTTTTTAGACATAATATTTCTCCTTCAAAAATTAGACCATAACTCTTATTTATTTCATCTATACACTAAAAAACCTTGTTGTTTTCACAAAACAGCAGATAATAATTGTACCACTCACTAAATTCTGTGCTTGTTCAGCATAGTTTTTTTTGACCTGTCTGTCCCCCTTCCTTACAAAAACTCAATATGAGCGGTTAATAGTTTGAAATGTAAGAATTTATCTATGAGGTACTTAATGTAACAATACCTCCTCTATAAAGAAACTCAAAAATCCACAAATTAACGTACCAATAATTTACAGAATCCAACATTATAATTTATACCAAATTTGCCCTGCTTTAGTCAAGGAAAATCCCCTATTAAGAGAAACTTAAGGATATCTTTTGGAAGGATTACGCAGCAATACGTAACTTCTTTATTTGCAAGCTTCTACAGATATCTCCTTAGCAAACACAGATTTGTCCCGATTTTTGGAAATTGGCGGATTATTTCTCTATTTCCTAAAGTCTTCTTATGATCTCAAGACAAGCCCTGCCGTTGTGATATGGTGCTTTCCACTCAGACACTTTGAACGTAGCTTCAGGCCTACCACTGCTCGTTGCCTCCCACAACCATTCGCCATGTTCTGAGTCAATAATATGCTCCTGGATAAATAACCAGCATCGCTGAGCAGCTTGAAAGAAATGCTCCTGTTCGTTGAGCTGGTAAGCATTAATGAGACCTATTACCGCCTCAGCATGTACCCACCAGTCCTTATAGGTCTTCGTGATATGGCTTCCTTCAGCTTCATAGAAAAGGCTTCCATCGGCGTCGAAGCCCTGTTCATATACTGCCTGGGCCATCTTCAGTGCTAATGTCCGTATCTGTTTTGCTGTGTGCTCCCAGGCTTCGCCTTCGGCTACGCCGAGGCGAGCATCGCCCAGGACTTCAGCCGCCTCGCACAAGAGCCAACTGCCCTCAATATCATGACCAAATGAAACTGTATCCTTAGTCGAATGCCATTGTTCGTCGAAGAACATCTTGAAATGAAAGGTCTCTTTATTGATGATATGTTTCTGGAAGACCTCGACAAGCTCTTCCAGGCTCGTTCTTAACTTTTCCAGCTCCGGCTCGGCGCTCCGCCGAGACGAGCGGTCTTTCCATGCACGATACAGGTTTGTATATGCCTCCAGCAGGTGAAGATGCGTATTCATAGTTTTTTTCTCTCGCGCATCACCGGTTGCCAGCCTTGCTTTTTCAGCAGCTGACCAATCTCTCTTGAACGTCTCGAAGTAGCCTTTGTTAGCATCATCGTGACAGTACTTCTCAATTAGATAAAAAAGCTCCTTTGCCTTCTCGAGCGCAGCGCTGTCTCCCGTGGCAAGATAATACTCCGACAGGCCATAAATCAGAAACGACTGGCCGTACAACTCTTTGCTGTCATCTACTGCCTTGCCTGTATAGTCGAGCATCCAATAACCGCCCCCAAACTGCTTATCCCAGAAGTATTGCATTAGATAATCATAGGCTCGCCTGGCCATCTCGAGATATTCGTCATTTTTCTCAAACCGATAGGCAGCTGAGAACGCCCACAAAATCCGTGCATTCAGCACCAGACCCTTGGGTGCATCCTTTATGATGGTCCCGTCATTAGACATCCTGCCGATAAAGCCACCATTATCATTATCTTTGCAATACTTTAGCCAGAATCGAAGAATGTCCTTTTCTAATTCGTTTTGTGCGCTTCTTATAAAAGACTCGATTTGTTCTTTGTTAATCATGGCCTTTGAATCTCCGTAATTTATCTCGACCCTGGATATTTGTGCATCTGAAGTTGATTCTATTTTAAGATACTTGACACTGGGGT
>Ga0315548_1004486_pt1 | contig 10049 bp, 10 predicted proteins | sample SalMarSW160110MG_2_FD_202540 | JGI IMG/M metagenome (GOLD analysis project Ga0315548, IMG submission 202540) | Salt marsh sediment microbial communities from the Plum Island Ecosystem LTER, Massachusetts, United States - Salt Marsh Sediment SW1601-110 ... | reverse complement strand
TCGAAGACTACGTGCATCGTCAGGTCTGGCTGTATTTATCGCGGGATCGCCAACTGAACCACCGTCAATCGTCAGGCTTGACCTTGCAACACATGAGATTGAGGTATTGCGGCGTTCCAGTAATGTAATGATTGATGCTGAATATTTGTCGATTCCAAAAGCGATCGAATTTCCAACTGAGGACGGGCTTACTGCGCATGCCTTTTTCTATGCGCCACGAAACCGCGACTTCACTGGTCCATCGGAAGAGCGACCGCCGCTTCTAGTGAAAAGTCATGGTGGGCCGACTGCTGCCACTTCTACTACGCTTTCTTGGGCTGTTCAATATTGGACTAGCCGCGGTATTGCTGTGCTTGATGTGAATTATGGAGGTAGCAGTGGGTATGGTCGCAAGTATCGGCAGCGGCTCAACGGTCAGTGGGGCGTTGTTGATGTTGACGATTGTGTTAATGGGGCACGGTACCTAGTCAAAATGGGAGAGGTTGATGGTGATCGACTTGCTATTCGTGGCGGTAGCGCGGGTGGATACACAACACTTTGCGCACTCACATTCCGTAACATCTTCAGAGCAGGCGCAAGCTATTATGGGGTCAGCGATCTGGAAGCGTTGGCGAAAGATACTCATAAATTCGAATCACGTTATCTGGATCGGATGATAGGTCCCTATCCTGAGCGGCGTGATCTCTATAGAGAACGTTCGCCAATTCATTTCGTCAACCAAATTTCATGTCCAATAATCCTTTTCCAAGGACTTGAGGATAAAGTCGTTCCTCCAAGTCAAGCTGAGTTAATGGTCAAGGCTTTGCGCGAGAATGGACTGCCCGTAGCTTATATGCCGTTTGATGGTGAGCAACACGGCTTTCGACGCTCCGAGAACATTAAACGCTCACTTGACGCTGAACTCTACTTCTATTCCAAAATCTTCAGCTTCAAGATAGCTGATCCAGTTGAGCCAATTCAGATCGAAAACCTCTAAGATCTTCGTTGGCACTCCATACTTAGCGCGCACTTCCAGAAGGCTTTAAACGCTTTTTAACCTATTCCTTATTGGAAAGGTGTTGTTGTGCAGAGAACTGGAGTTGCTGGGCTTCCGCTTCATTATGGTAAGGCGCCGAGATGGCTAGTTATTCGCATGCGAAAACTCGCGAAAGAAATTGTGACAATCATCGTTGATGAGTATGGCACGGATGATTTTCTAAAGAGGATTTCCGATCCTTTCTGGTTTCAGGCTTTAGGTTGCGTTTTGGGTTATGACTGGCATTCGTCAGGCGTGACAACTGTTGTCACAGGAGTCTTGAAACAGGCTGTTGTGCCAGAGGACCATGGTATCGCAGTTTGTGGTGGTAAAGGTAAGGTTTCTAGACAGACACCATTAGAAATTGGAAACGTCAGCGAAAGGTTCGGTTTCTCAATCGAAAAAATTCAAAACTTGCAGTACGCAAGCAAAATGAGTGCCAAAGTTGATAACACGGCTATTCAAGCTGGTTACCAGCTTTATCACCACGCTTTCTTTTTGGCTGAAGATGGAAAATGGGCTGTTATACAGCAAGGCATGTGCCCGCAAGACCGGACAGCCAGACGTTACCATTGGCTTTCCGACAACATTAAAAACTTTGTTGTTGAACCACACGACGCCATAGTTGGCGACGTAAAACGCGACATAGTCTTAGACATGACAGCCAAAGAAAGTGAAGCTTGCAGAAAAACATCAGTGGACATAACTAAAGAAAAGCCAAAAAAGATCAAACGCATGATCATGTCCATCAGACCAGCCTATCAAAAGTCGTTACACGAGTGGATGCCAAAAACATCAGGCAAAACATGGAACGAATACCCAATCGATGTCTTGTCAATGCCGAGGAACATAAACTGGAAAGCCCTAAGCGAAGTTTACGAGTTCAAACCTCACGATTACGAGCAATTGTTGGGATTCAAAGGTATGGGTCCAGCCACTATTCGAGGCTTAGCTTTGATTGCAGAGTTGATTTACGGCGAAAAACCAAGCTGGAAAGACCCAGTCAAATATTCTTTTGCGTACGGAGGAAAAGACGGAGTGCCGAGACCAGTGAACCGCAGAGCCATGGACGACTCGATAAGGATACTTAAGCAGGCAATAGAGGAAGCGAAAATAGGGAGCAATGAGAGGATGCGGTCTTTGCATAGGCTGAGAAGGTTTGTTCCAGCTAACATGACTTAAATGGTTTTTATGGTCTGACTCTTCTTAGAACTATTAATTGGACGGATTCTGTTAAGTCTTTTGCTCTCTGAGTGCGCGAACCAGCCCAGTCACACCATAAATTAGACTTGCCGTGCCTCCGAACATCATCGGTAAGCCTAGAATCTCAAAAGGGGTGAACCTCCTAGGTTCATAGGGCGATCTAAATCCTACGTGTACACGTTTGTCGCTGAGGGGTTCCAGATTTCCAAAATATAAACTGTATATCCCAGAATCTTCAGCTGTAAAACCGCTAGAAAGCCGTGTTTTCACAATTCGAGCATCGTAAATGATTTCTCCAGAAGGATTTTCGATGTAGAATCTCACCTCTTCGTTTCCACCGCTAACTGTAAATCCCCCTTCAGTTCTGTCACCTTCTTGAAGATACCATGACAGTTGAAGTACGGATCCTCCTTCTACATTGTAATGCCCTTGCCGCAGTTTCATCCAAAAAAAGGCAAGATAGAAACCAGAAATAAGGACACTCATTCCAACAAACATCAGCACCGAGCTAGTCCTTCTATTCATGTCTTCTACTCCTAAAACTAGAGTTAGAAAGTGACTCTTCGTATAACCCTACATGCATACAACTATAACGCATTTCATTTCAGTGTTACCCAAGCATTTTCAACTATTTACCTTTATGGTCAAAAATTATTTCCTTTTCTGGTTCTTCTTTTATTCCATTACATCAGAGTTAACAATATTGATAGGTCAAAAGACTTAACAGTATCACTTGAACGTGAGTGTGTTTAGGGTGTTCCTATGAATGAGAAAATTTATGCTTTGTTCGGTGCGATTGGGCCTCTTTTAGCTTATGTTTCGATAGGAGTTTCAATTGCACTTTCGCCATGGTTCAGCTGGGAGAAGAACGCTTTAAGCGATCTTGGACATGCTGTTGAAAGCGGAGTGGCACCCATATTCAATTTCGGTTTGCTTCTAACTGGGTTTTTCCTCACGATCTACGCAATCAAAGTGTTGAAGGTACACGCGAGGTGGACTGGCTGCAGCCTAGTGATCTCGGCTTTTACACTTCAGTTAATAGCGGTATTCGATGAAGTGTACGGTCTTCTTCATTTAGTCGTGTCAATATTGTTTTTTGTTTCGTTGGGTGTTACATCCATATTTTATATCGTGGAAAGAAAATCCTACTCAGCATTAGCAGCTTTGGCAATAGGGCTTATCTCCTGGATATTCTATTGGGCAGAAATCTATACCACCGGAGTTGCAGTGCCCGAGACAATATCATCAGTAGCAGTTTTGTTTTGGATCATATCTTCCGCGCTCAGGATTTACATAACCACATGCCATACAAAATAGTTTATGAGGTAGATCCCTATATACATGGGAAAATCTTAAGTGTATTGCACTTTGCTCAGTAAGAAGGGATCTGTCATGAAAAAGAATCTTGTTATTCAAACAATGCTTGATCACAAGTCAATTCGAAAATATACGGATGAAGTGCCTTCCGATGAGGTGATAGAGACAATTGTCAGGGCAGGTCAGCAGGCACCTTTCGCTTCTCAGTATTACAGTGTGCTATTGTCACGAAATAAGAAGCGGAACCCCTTCAAGGCACCGCTATTGTTTACGATTTGCGTTGATTCTCACAAGTTCGAACGTATAATGGCTAAAAGAAATTGGGAGTTAGTCACAAACGATCTTACACTGCTGATGTTTGGGATTCAAGACGCGGCTTTGATGGCGGAAAACATGGTTGTTGCAGCAAGAAGCCTAGGACTTGGAAGTTGCTTCCTTGGAAGCGCACCATACAGAGCTGAGAAAATCGCAGAAGAGTACAACCTGCCTAAAAGAGTGTTTCCTCTCGTACAATTAACGATGGGTTATCCAGCGGAAGACCCGCCGACACGACCGCGATATCCTTTAGAATTCACTCTTTTCGAAGATAAATATCCCAAGCTGGATGAAGACACGATTTCAAAAGCCATGCAGAAAATGGACGACGGATATCTCTCCCAACACTACTACCGCAATCTAAACGCAAAAATACCGCTAGAAGGAAACCGTAAAGAAACATTCACATACAATAACTACAGCTGGACAGAACACATTTGCAGGAAGTGGGGTCAATGGTTTCCAGAACCAAAAGTACTGCTTGAGCAATTGGAAAAACGTGGCTTTCACATCATCGGAAAAAAGCGAAATGAATGCATCATTCAGAGCTTTACGAAAAATAAGGTCGCATGCCGACTAGCATAAACACCTTTCTTTTTATGTGTTATTCGTGAAGCGGGAAAAACGGGCAAAAGGAAGGGAAACAACTAAGCTGCAATCCTCAATAGTTTGTGAAAACTTGTCAGCTCAGCTTACTTCGAGATGCTTCGAAAGCTACAAACTTTTTTATCATTTAGTCGAGTAATAAATGCGTGTGAAAAAATGGCACATGAAAACAGTTCAACCATCGAAGAATTAAGCAAAAAACTTGATTTGATAATGGAGAGACTTGAAACTTTAGAAGCCTTCATAATTAACAATCCAGAATATTCAGGGCTAGCACCGTATCTTCGCATGACCCGAATGGGTGTAGGCTTGTATGGTGAACCATTGAAAATTGCAACACGACTCAAAGCTGCTGAAAAATATTTAAAGAAAAAGTGGATCGCTCAAGATGAAATGTCAAGATGCATAATCCAAGCACTCGCCTTGCATGATAGACTAAACATATCTGCAATAACGCGTCAGGTTCGGGGGATGCGTGGAAAAGCGTCAAGAAGAATAATCAGAAACAGGCTTCAACGCTTGGAGGAAGAAGGCATAGTCAAACGCACTGAAGAGTACGGAAATGCTTACGAGCTTGCGGAGTGACCGAGTGAGTGGTCACTTTTTCCCATAATAAATAACAACAATGCCCAGACTACTTATTGAAATAGGTGAGTTTGAATGCAATCTCCAAAATTGTTAATTAATACAAGATAAGAGTAAATGGAGGTGAAAAGGAAATGATTGATGAAGAAAGAAAGCAAAAAAAGAGAGGAATGGAAGATGCGGAAGAAGTCAAAGAAATACTTGAGGTCGTGTCTAAGGAGGTGCCTGGGCTAATCAAAGGCATAATTGGTTCAGTATTCTCCGAAGAAGCTGGAAGAGACATGGGCAAGGCAGCTGGATCATTTTACAAAGAACTTAAGGAGAGTGGAATGCCCGACGAGACAGCAGTAAGAATGACTGAAAACTACATAAGCGTTTTCACAAGTCTAGGTGACATAATGAAAAAGTTCGACTTCGGCAAGGGCGAGAAATCGCGATCTGAAGTGGAAAAAGAGATAGAAAGAAAAATCAAGGAAAAACTTGCAGAGAAAGGCTTAACAGAGGAAGAAGAATAGTCTCTCTTCTCTCATTCTTGGTGAAAAAATGAAAACCTCAACCATAATAAAAGAGGGACTACATTTATCAAAACTAGTTTTGGATCTGTTTCTTGTTTGGGTAACTTTGGGCTGGAAGGTTAGGAAGGCAAGAAATGCCTTTGAAAAAGAACTTGTAGAAAGCGGAATGCCAAAGGAGGCTGCCAAAAGGCTCGCAAAGAAGTACTCTTCCGTAAAGGACGAGGTCATGAAGCAACTTTGGGGTTCCGTTGGAAAGGTTAGAGGATTAAGTGCACACACTGCAGCCTAGTAAATTTAAGCTTTAAATGATTGAGTTGCCTAAAATAGTTAGAAGTTTGAATTGTTGTTAACGACATTGGTGTGGGCAATTGGCGAGTCAAGAAATGAAATCTTCGTCCGCTGAAGAGTTGAGCAGAAAGCTGAACTTAATTTTGAAGAGACTTGACACTTTGGAAGCTATTGTTCTGGAAAACCCGGAGTATGCGGAGTTGGCCACTTTTCTTCGTCTGACAAGAGCAAGTGTAGGTCTGTACGCTGATCCTTTGAGGATGGTAACTGATTCACAAACGGCCAAGCAGCTTGCCAAAGGTAAACTTAGACCGAGAATACAAGCAAGGCTGATTGTTAGATCAAAAGAGGTGAACGTTGGCGAAGATGTAAATTTGGAAATGCGACTGACCAATGAAGGAGGAGGACCTGCCTTACTGGTCAAGGTTGAGGAGATCCTTCCTGAAGATTTTGAGTTGGTTGCCAAGCCCGGTTACTGTCGTTTTGAAGATGGATATCTTGGCATGAACCGGAAAAGACTGAATCCACTAATGACTGAGGAGATCAGACTTACGCTAAGATCTTTTGACAAAGGCATATTTGCAATAAAGCCAAAAATCATTTACGTAGACGCAACTGGACACCAAATGTCATGTGAACCCGAACCTGCAACAATTAACCTTTCAGAAACCATTCTTCCAGATCGCATTAACACTGGATACAAAGATTTAGACAGTTTGCTTCTCGGTGGCATACCAGAAAACTACGCGGTCATTTTGACTTCGCCTTCGTGTGACGAAAAAGATTTGCTGATCAAAAGATTTCTGGAAACAGGAGCAAGCGAGGGCCAAATCACGTTTCACATCACTATAGAGGCTAGTGGAATGAAGACTCTCACAGAGGAAAATCATTCAAGCTTTCACCTCTTCATTTGCAATCCTCAAGCAAACAAGATCATCAAAACCCTGCCAAACGTGTTCAAACTAAAAGGCGTAGAGAACCTTACTGACATTAGCATTGCGTTAAGTAAAGCCTTTCGTCGATTAGACACATCCGTAAGTGGTCCAAGAAGGGCTTGCATAGAGATCATTTCAGACGTTTTACTGCAGCATCGCGCTGTTAAAACTAGAAGATGGCTAAATGACCTTATCACGGAATTGAAATCAAAAGGTTTTACCACTTTGGCAGTGATGAATCCAAAAATGCATTCGCCCCAAGAAGTTCATGCAATTCTAGGTCTGTTTGATGGAGAGATAAACATCTACGAAAAGGAGTCAGAAAAAGGCTTAGAGAAATTCCTGAAGATCAAGAAAATGTACAATCAGAAATATCTGGAGAGCGAACTGCCTCTGAGAAAGCAGAGATTAAAGAAATGAAAGTGAAAAGCACACACTTTGTTTAGAAGTTTCTAGGTCTTCATTTCGGTGAAGATTTGTGAACAGCAGAGTGAAGAAAAAGTTATTGCATACTCTTGTTTTTCTGAGAATCTTATTGCTTCTTCTGTTGGAAAGGCTATAGCGTTTACTCCAGCCTTTAAAGCCAGAATATCGGTCTCCATTCGATGTTTTCCTTTTGGTCGCATGCATCCGAGGGCGACGGGTGTTTGGGGAAACATTAATCTTGCGGCTGTTATGACTTTTGCTATGTCTATTGGTTTTGGCGGCGCAACCTCTTCCATTTCTGTTCCACGTATGGGCATAAACGCGATGATGACCAAGGCTGAAGGCTGATGTTTCGAGATCATCTGAAGAGCATGAAGTTCGCCTTTCAATTTTCCATAGTGAAGCCCGACAATAACATGAGGGACAAAGGGAACACCAGCCTCGTGCAGAGCCTTTAAAGAATCTTCATAAGCTTTAGCGGTTACATTCAGCCTGTAGATTTCCCTTATCGTTTCATCTGAGCCGATTACATCTATTAACGCAGCATCAACTCCAGCATTTCTAAGCTTTTCACCAGTGTTGAAATCGATTATGCCTGTGTGAACAATTACAGTCAAACCCAATTCGCGTTTAACCTCGGCAATTACGGCGATGAATTTTCCAAGGGGAACAGAACCGTCCGGTAGGCATCCACCGCTTATTAGGCAGCCCAAAGCTCCCTTACGCTTAAGCTGCATACACAACTCAAGTAGCTTTTCTGGAGTTGTGGCTGAATACATGGTATTTAGAACTTTTCCATTGCAATGTTTGCATTTTAATGCGCAACTCTTGCCAGTCACTGAGATTGTTGGGAAATCTGTGGGTGAAGAATAGTAATAGCTTGTTTTGTAGTACATGAAGCTTGGAGCATAGAAGCGAATTTTTCTGCCGAATTTTTTCTGTTTGACACTTTGAGCCTCTTTTAAGAGTTCCTTAAGCTCTTCCTCACAGTTTGCATCAAAGAACTTCTTGATGTGATTTTCGATGTCGTTGTTATTCAATGTTGATCCTCTTGTAACAAATATTAGGCTAGTTCTCCAATTTAATATGTCTTAAAGTGTGTGAGATGTCTGTTGACGAGGGACTGCCCGAGAAGATTCGTGTTTCTTTAGGCTCTGCTATGGTTCTTGGACTTTTGAAGGGAAAGCTTGATGCTATGCCTACGACTGCTTATTTGCTGACTTATAGGAGAGGTAAGTGCAGTGCAAACTGCAGTTTTTGTCCGCAAGCTAGAGGAAGCCACGGCAGGGCTGACATGCTTTCTAGGGTTTCGTGGCCTGTTTTTCCAACTATGCATGTGCTTGATGGAATAGAGAGAGCTGTTAAAGATTGTCAGATAAGGCGTGTTTGTCTTCAAGCTTTAAATTATCCAGAAGTTTTTAGGCATCTTTTGGCTTTTGTGAAGGCATTTTATTCACGTGTTGAGGTTTCTGTTTCGATTTCGTGTCAACCTTTGAATCGTGAAAATATGAGGCGGTTTGCAGAGGTTGGAGTTGAAAGGATTGGCATACCGTTAGACGCGGGTACTGAAGAGCTTTTCAATAAGGTTAAGGGGCGTGATGTTGGAGGCCCATACATTTGGGCAGAACAGTTTAAGCTGTTAAGCGAAGCCGTAGAGATTTTTGGGAAAGGTAAAGTCAGCACGCATCTAATTGTTGGATTGGGAGAAACTGAAAAGGAGATGGTTGAAACAATTCAAAGATGTGTAGATATGGGGGTTCTTCCAGCTTTATTTGCATTCACACCAATCCCGGGAACAGCTCTGGAAAATAATTCTCAACCATCAGTTCCAACCTATAGACGTGTCCAGCTTGCTAGACACCTGATTTTCCATGGAATTGTAAGAAATGAAGATGTGAGTCTCGACGGGAAAGACCGTATAAGTGATTTCGGCGTTGATAATGAGGTTTTGATGGGGATAGTTCAAACGGGAGAACCTTTTCTTACTTCTGGATGCCCAAACTGCAACCGTCCATACTACAATGAGAAGCCAAGCGGTCCAATCTACAACTATCCCAGACCCCTAACAAAGAAGGAAACAGGGCAAATACTACAAGAGCTAGTGATACGTTAGCATAATTCGCAACATTCTCTGCGAAATTTTGTGAAACAAAAAACTCTAGACCTCCTTATAATTTTCAATATTCACCGATATTTGGAGCCAGCACGCGCTAAGTTTGCCTACTAGGGATTCATTCTTTTGGAAGTTTTTGAAGGGTTTTTTCGTAGAAGTCTAGTGATTCTGGATTCGTCAAAGCGTCTCTGTTTGTTACTGGCATGCCGTTTAGTATGTTTACGACTGCGCTTTCAACTTTCTTCATGCTAAAAGTGTAAGGAATGTCCGGCGCTTCGATGATTAAGGCTGGAACATGTCTAGGCGAAGCCTCTTCCCGCAAGGCTCTCCTAATCTTATTCTTTAATTCATCTGTTAACCCAAACCCCTTGGCAAGCTTGACAAAAAGGATGACACGCTGATCGCCTTTCCAATCTTGTCCGGCAGCCAAGCTGTCAGCGACTTCCTCAAACCTTTCCACAACATCATAGATTTCAGCTGGACCTATCCGCACACCCGAAGGCTTCAAGGTAAAATCAGACCTGCCCAGAAACATTATTCCACCTGTGTCACCGTGAATCAGAATCCAATCGCCATGCCGCCAAACACCAGGATAAACACTGAAGTACGCGTCTCTATACCTTTTGCCGTCCGGGTCGTTCCAGAAATAAATAGGCATAGAAGGCGCAGGAGCCTCACAAACCAGCTCCCCCTGCCTATCAACCACAGCATTACCAGAAGCATCATAAGCC
>Ga0315548_1004481_pt1 | contig 10055 bp, 6 predicted proteins | sample SalMarSW160110MG_2_FD_202540 | JGI IMG/M metagenome (GOLD analysis project Ga0315548, IMG submission 202540) | Salt marsh sediment microbial communities from the Plum Island Ecosystem LTER, Massachusetts, United States - Salt Marsh Sediment SW1601-110 ... | reverse complement strand
TTCCCATTGCCACCCTGAAGAAGGCGCTCCTCTTTTTCTCCTTAGGCAGGAATGAGAAGTCATCCAGGTGAAGGTCTGCCGTTTCTCCCATGCTCAGGATGCTGCCGTCCAAGAGATCGATTCTCAGGGCTGAGTTATCCGAAGTCATTACCCTGTCGTGCAGGTACAGGGGGATTCCCACATATGCCGTAATGGGGATGGGGTCTTCCTCTCGAAATATCTGGGCTGTGCCCTTGAGCCTGGAGACATTGCCGACCAGTTGGGCGGCCTGGACCCCATACGGCAGTACCAGCGCTAAAAAGAGTACCCAGAATATGAAATACCTTGCTCGTTTCATGGAATAATCCCCTTTCTCACGTTGGGCATGGGGGCTCATGAATATTTTCGCTCGGCTTCTCTTCCCCATACGGTGAGATCATAATGAATGTTACAGGAAAAAGGCAATACGCATATCGTATGATTTTGCTAATATTTTGCTAATATCTTAGTATTAAGACCTGACAAACTCGTAGAGCCCCACGGGCAAGCCCGTGGGATAACATCCCGACCGTAAGCCCGACCACAAAAGGTCGGGACTAAAGCCGTGGCTTTCTGCGGGCGGGGTAAGAAGTCCCCTCTCCCCTCCCCTTGTGGGAGGGGATGAAGGGGAGGGGAATTTAAGCACTTGAATTGCTGCCTTTTTCACACTCACCTTTATCTCACAATAACGCAAAGGCATTTACATGATTAGAATAGGGCCATGATCGTAAGGCCGTATACGTTTTTTTTGAATTCATACGGGTCTATGCCGCTGCTCGATACATTGGAGTCGTTTCGGGTGTGGCTGTAATAAAAAGCGAGTTGAAATATATCAGAGAGCGGCTTGGCAATGGAGAGTGCAAAGATATATTTATTGTCCTCACGTTCACCAGTGGCCGAGTAAAATGGATTGCTGTGAAAGTCAGTTTTTTCATAGGCCAGTGAGACATCACTCCGGATTCCCCCCCACGGCAAGGACGATTCAAGGCCCAAGAGGAGCTGATAGTAGTTATAGGAAAAGGCTTCCTGGTCGGCATCCTCTGAACCATATTTGAATCCCGCTCTTGGATGGATTTGCTTGTCCGGAAATTTATAGTACTGAACGATTCCAATGGAAACCTGACCGGCATCGGAGGTGACTTCATCAAGATAATCCTTGTCCTGGTAAGCGACCGTGATTTCGGTTTTCAGATTGTGAGGCTCAACAATAGTGAGCACAGGGCTAAGGGCGTGCATCTTGAGCTTCTTGTCCGAGTCGCTTCCGAAGCTTAAATAGAAGCCCATATCCTGCCCATTTTCCTTGCCCCCTGTACGATAGTAACTAAATTCATAGGGGACCCTCAAATAGAAGGGATGCCGATTATAGTTTAGGTAGAGGTGGGGGATATGGGCAAGGATGTTGTTGTCGACAAGATCCTTGTAGCCGGCACAGTACAAGGAATATCCCGCCCCTATTTCGAGATCCTTTCTGTTGAGCAGCTTATAGCCGCCCCTGGCGTGGAGGGCCTGAAACTGATCACCCTCATCCAATGCCTTGCCCGCGGCGGATATTATTTGAGCCTGCTCCAGGGCCTTTTGAAGCACATTATCGTCGTAGGACCAGGTAAAAGAGCCCGAGAGATACCACGGCCTTCGCGCTTTCTTCGCCCCCCTCGCATGCACGATCCCCTGCCGGGCATCCCGGGCAAGGGAGGTGGTGGGATCCACCTCAATGGAGTTGGCGAACATCTCCTCTGCCTTATCAAAGGCATCTGCCTCAAAATAGGCCGCACCGATGTTGTAGTAGATAAGCTGGAGCATCGTTGGCTCCAGATCCGTTGCCTTGTTGAAGCTTTCTATGGCAAGGTCATACTGCTTGAGTTTATGAAAGGCATAGCCCTTCTCAAGATAGATCCGCACCTCTTTGGGTTCTATTGCTTCAAAACGCGTGAGGGTATCGATGGTCTTCTGATGTTGCTTTTGCTTTGCATACACGGCTGCGATCTCGAAATATGCCTTCTGAAAGGCGACGGGTTCCTCTTCTACGATCTTCTCGAAGACCCCGAGCGCTTCCCCATATCTCTCCATCGCGCTGTAGGTGAGGCCGAGGTAGTAGTGAAACTCGAGGTTTTCCGGCTCAAGCTCGATGGCTTTGTTAAGGGAATTTATAGCCTCTTGATACGAACCGCTCTCATAGGCATCAACACCGTCCACGAATAGATGCATGGCGCTTTGTTGGGCTAAGGCGGTAGCTGGAAGGAAGAGGAACGAAAAAATGGCCACGATGAGGGCACGGTTTCTCATGGGTAACTCCCGCTTGGTGGGCGTGGATTTTAAAAAGACTTTTAAAAATACTAATAAAGCAGTTTTTTGTCAACAGATAAAATTGATGAACTCGTAAAAAGTCGTATTTATTGAATCTGTCATTTCGATTGCAAGGAGAAATCTGACTTGCGACAGCAAGTCATCCTGAGCAAAGCGAAGGATCTTGTTATATGCCTCATTGAGATCCCTCGATTCTCTCGGGACGATTCTTCGCATCGGATTTCTCGCTTCGCTCGAAATGACATGTTGTTGAGACTTTTTACGAAGCCATCAAAATCGCTTCGCGATTTTATATGATAGATTGGCACGTCGCGGAGTTTATCCTGAGCATAGCCGAAGGACTCCTCGCAATGACATGATTGCAGCTTAGTACACATATTCGTAAATACGGTGACGTATTCTGCAAACCGGGTTTACATATAATTCCTTGAAAAAATCCCCCTTGCCCCCTTTCGTAAAGGGGGAATTGTTTCTCCTCCCTTTCATAAAGGGAGGTCGGGAGGGATTTGAAAAGGTTAGCGTATTTATACGATGTACCTCATGTCATCTAGTAAAGCCGAGGAAAAGCCTGATCTGGTGGATCAAGGACTTTGGGCTTCCCTGTTTGAGACGCGAGAGGATATAGGGGAGCCTCAGGTAGTACGATAGGTAGGCCCTGCGAACCATGGTATCCAGGAAAAGGGGATCATGGTCCGGGCAATAAGGGGGAAAGCTCATCTCGCTGTCGGGACCATTCTGCAATGGCTTGGCCACCTGCCCGATACGAGTACCCGGGTAGGGTGTGACCGCATGAAAGGATGCATAGGTCGGATTAAGCTCCTTGGCAAAGGCGAGTGTTTCTTCCATCTCCGAGGCTTGCTCCCCCGGAAAACCGAACATGAAGAAGTAGGCGGTTTCTATGCCTGCTTCCTTTGTGAGGCGGATTCCCCGCCGAAGTGCATCGAGGGTAATCTTCTTGTTTGTACTATCCAGCACCCTTTGTGAGCCTGATTCAACCCCAAAGTGGATGAGCCTGCACCCTGCCCGTTTCATCTGCTTGAGAAGCTCGGGATCAACCGCATCCGCCCTTGTCTGGCAGCACCAGTAAAAGGGGTAGTTTCGGCTGATGAGCGCGTCGCATATATCCACGGCATGGCCCCTGTTCGTTGTGAACTCCAGATCGATAAAATACCCGTAGCAGGGTCCGGCAATCGAGGTCACTCTCTCGATTTCAGTCATGACCTGTCCGGTCGGCTTCATACGAACCCCTTTTCCGTACAGTACCTTCAGGCAGAAGTTGCAAGCGTAGGGACATCCCCGTGAGGACTCAAACAGAAAAAAGGGCCTGCCCATGAGCTCATAGTAGTATCTGGAGGGATCGATCAGGTGAAATGCGGGAACCGGGAACTCCTTGAGCTTTGCCGGGGCCGGAGCGCCCGTGAAAGACATTTCGCCCTCTTCCCTGAATATCAGGCCAGGTATGGCACCCCAATCGTTCCGGGTTACGAGGGAAAGAAGTGTTTCTTCCGGCTCGCCGATTATCACGGCCCTGGCCCCGGTTTGTCGAAGCATTGCCCCGGGAAAAAGGGACCCATGGGCGCCCATGATCAGCAGCTTTTCGGATGGAAGGGATTTCGCCAGTTCAACGAAATACTCGGCTTCCAGATTCGGGCACTGCCACCTATCCAAAGGGGATGAGGTGAGGCCGATCCAATCCGATTCTCGAGCCAGGCGAGCACTCTTTTCCCTCCATTTACGATCAACTCGACCGTCCACGATCTTCACGCGAATACCAGCTTTTTCTAGAAGCGAGGCGCAGATCAAGAGGCTCAGCGGGGGCCAGGCCCGGTTGAAGCGCTGCCCCTTTCGACTGATCTTTCCATCCCAGCCGGGATTAATAAGTACGATGTTCATTGGGTTTCTTGCATTTTTTATGATCGCGTTATTTACTCAGTGAATCAATTCGTAAATCCGGTGATTTGGATAGAATTGTTTCACCACCGAGACACAGAGGCCACAGAGGAGTTCATATTTTTTGCCCATCGGGAGATGACGATGGGCAAAAATAACCTGCCCTTGCGGGAAAAAGCAATAGTGTCTCCCCCGACAGGGCGGATGATTTTCGTTTGCCGCCGTCTCCCGGCAAATGAAAAAATTACATCTCCGTGTTCTCCGTGGCTCTGTGGTGAACATATATTCTGAGAAAAACACTATTAACTCAACAAACTCAACAAACTCAATAAACCATAAACCCCATCTCTTGTAGCCGTTCCCTTGAGTGCTTGGCCCAGGCGTCTTCAGGGAAGTCCTCAATCAGGTGCCGAAAAACACGAAGGGCTTCCTCCCGTCTCTCTAGTTTCAGATGGCAAAGGCCTATGTGGTAGAGCACCTCAGGGAGTTTCCTCGTTTCCGGGTAGTCCCTTACCATCTCTTCAAAGGATTGCAAGGCCTTCTCCCAGTTTTGTTCCTTGTAATAGGTAATGGCGAAATGAAAGGCGGTTTGGTCAACGATGGGCGACAGGGGGAATAAGGCCATCCCTTTTTGAAAGACGGTGCGAGCCTTTCCAAACTCACCGTTATTAAAGTGCTTCATCCCTTTATTGTAGATAAGGGTGGGATCATTGTGGTGCACTGCCAGGATGGTACCTAACAATATGCCGATAAGGCCCAAGCCGATCCCCCACAGCACGTGCCGTTTATATAAAAATCTGTTTAGCCCTCGAGCAAAGGTGGATCGGCTCATTGCATCATTGAAATTTCGAATAACGAATTTCGAATAACGAATAACTCCTGTATTGCGGAAAGGCCGAATCCCCGCAAGAACAATGAGCAGGCCGATCGCGGTTAAGAGGAAGCCGAGGTAGTTGGGAAACGATGGCCCGAAATAGAGCCTCACTGTTTCCTGCGCGGGGTAGATGAGCATAAAAGAGGGGGAGACCAGATAGATTCTCTCCGCTCCCTCCACATGCCAGTTGGGATGATAGGAGATTCTCACGAGGTGAGGCCGGCCGATATGAGGGGTTTCTATAATGATTTCCTCCGGGCCGATAATCTCCCTGATTCCGACATTCTTGTTGATTGCGTTTCTTGGGTTTATTGCGTTTCTTGTGTTGTGAAAATCCACCATAGCGGCCTCAGCGAGCTTCTCATGAAAAATCGAACGAAAGATCCTGGCATCATCGGGTTCCATCGTCTTTTTAAGAACAAGATGGGTCGTGAGATCACCCCTCCTGAACCACTCAAAGGCAATGCCCCGCCAGTTGCTCGTAATCACCAGGGGAGGCTCGTGATCGAGCAGGGAAACATACCTGTCTGGGTTCCCTTGGATGCGATACACGGTATAGGGAGGGAACTCCTTTTCGCGGATCACCCCCGGCTGCTTCTCTATGGCCTCCCGGACCGTATCGGTGACGGCGATAAAATGGCTCACGTTAAACATCTTCAAATGCTCAAGCCCCCTTTTGAAGTTCAGCCTCGAATAGTTATAGTTGGTAAGGGGGCAAGAGGGCTTTGGAGAGTATTCGGACTGAAGGTAAAAGACGAAGGGTGAAGTAATGCTGGACTGGATGTAGAGCCCTTCCAGGGTGGATCTTCCCGAGAACAGGGGCAGGCTCTCAAAGGCCCTGACAGAACCAGTGGCGTTGTTTCGCGGATCATGCTCGTATACCACGCGAGGATCTCGATGAGACCCCCTGAGGTAATTGTTCACGGCAGAAAATTGGGGCCAGAGGCCCTTGGTCTCGAATCCGGAATAATTCCATGCTATCCACTTGGGAATATAGGTTACATGAGCGTTCACCCATAGGACCGCTACACATGCGAGGAGAACCGCGAGCACTTCTCGGGCCTTGATCCATTGCGCCATAAGGCCTACGCCGTGAGCTCCGAGCATGAGGAGAAAGAACTGCACATAGGGCAGAAATCGAATGTCAACAAGGTTTATTTCGTATGCAATAAAGTAGAATGCCCCGGCAACAAGGATAAGGAACCATAAGTAGGAGACGATGTTGTCCTGCCTTTGGCCGGCCTTGTTGCCCGTGATTCTTGTGCGTATTGCCAGGATGGTGCCGACGAGTGCGAATATGAGCCCGGGAAGGAGAATCCTGGGAAATACCTGGGAGATTCCATCCAGGACCCACACAAAATTGAACGGTGTGGTATAGGGAAGGAACCAGAGAAGCTGAATAAGCCAGAAGCCGAGAAGGAGAAAGGCGAGGGCATTCACTTTCAGGTAGTAGCCCAGGTTTTTGAAGAAGCCCTGCGTGGTGAAGAGAAAAAAGCTCGAAGCAAGTACGGCAAAGACCAGGGTATATCCGTGGGAGAGGCCTATGCCCGTCAGGATCAGAGAATTGATAAGGATGAACCTGTTTTCCCGAATACCCCGGTAAAAGGAACCGATAAAGAGGACAAGCAGGGCGAAGCCCAGGCCATAGGCAAACTCCCCTGCGAGCGTGCTCGGGATGTTGCCTCCCCACATAGAGTTGGATTCCATAAAGAGAAAGGGAAGCGTAAAAGTAGCGCCTATGAGGGGAACAGGAGAGGGCTGCTTAAAAAGCCTTACACATGCATAGGCACACAGGGGCAGGAGGAAGATCCCCAGAACCGTTACCAGTTTAAAGGCAATTTGAAGGGGTATAAAGGCCTGGAGAATGGCCATTATGAGGAATGGGAGGGGAAAGTAGAACTGGAAAAGGGGAAAGCCGGCATAGTTGCCGTGCATCCAGCCCATAATCTTTCCCTTCGGCAAAAGCACATGGATAAGGTAATCCGCCGCTGCATAGTGCGAGGGAGTGTCTCCTCCTGTAGCGATAGTGTTTGAGAAGAGGCATTTCGGGGTAAAGTAGCTCAGGAGAAGACCATAGATTATGGCAAAGACGATGAGATGAGCCGCTACATCAAGGCCTTTTTCTTTTAAATTGATACGCAACAATGATTGCCCCCAGGACGATTGCAGCAATAACCCAGATGAGTTTTGTCCGCTGAAACCAATTTTCACTTTCTTGTATCGTCACAAGGGCCTCAGCGAGTGCGGTATAGTGGGTTTCTTCGGAATCATATTCAAAATAACAGAAGACGGGATAACTTGCACCTAAGAGCGCGGAGAAATTGTTGATCCTAAAGGTGACCACTTCTTCTTGCTTAGCGCCTATCTGGAAATCGGTGCTTGTTTTTGGTGAGGAAAGCTCTTTGGGAAGCACAAGGGTTGCTCGGATGGTTCCGGTTGCTGATCCGAGGTTTTTTATCGTAAACCGCAGCGCCCCGCTATCTTGCATGGAGACATCATCCGCCCTACACGCCAAATCAGGGTTTACATCCTCCTTGACGTGGAACGTGGCGCACGACACGGCGGAGAATGGATATCGATTCGCATCATGAAAATCGACCAGCACGGTCAGCGGGTAACGCCCCTTGTGTAATGCTGAAAGGGGTTTTTCGAAGACAAACGTTTCAGGCTCATTTTGCTTGAGCAGGCCCATGACCTGGCTGCTCTGTGTATGGCCCAAGAGCATAAGGTGAGCCTGGACGTTGTGTGCAGGGACATCACCCTTATTTGTAGTGGTAACCTCAACCTTGAGGACATCACCTGCCACGGAAACCGAGGTTGTTGTCTCGATTCGAATAGTGCCGGCACCTGCAGAATCGTCATGGACGATCAAAAAGACGAAAAGAATAGACAACGCTGTTAGTCGTAATGATCTTCTGCGTAACATTTGCGACATACATCTTCCTCCTGAGATTCTTATAGCGGGTAAAGACTTTATTCGTCTCAGAAAACCACGTCCTCTGGGCGTGGATTCTTCACTCGAGTCCCCTTTTTATGACCTTCCTGCCGTATTTCCCCCTGATCTCATCCAGGGCCTTGTCTATTTTTCCCTCTCGCTCTTCATCGGTGCCGATGGGAAAGAGATGCATCTGGGCATCCCCTTCTCTATCAGAGAGATTCGAGACTTCCAAGCCGATAAGACGAACCCTGTTTGGTAACGGCTGATCTTCCAGTAGCTGGCGGGCGGTGAGCAGTATCACCTGCGAGATATCGGTTGCATGGGCGATGGTTTGAGCTTTTGTCACGGCAGTGAAATCGCTGAACTTGATCTTGACGGTGATAGTCTTTCCTTTCCGCCCATGTATCCTTAAGCTTTCGGCAACCTTTTCTGCAAACCCCTTCAGTTTGTTCGATAAGAGGTTGAGATCGTTTGTATCGTATGGCAGGGTTTCCTCTGCGCTGATCGATTTCATCTCCCTCGAGGGAACAACAGGGGAGGAATCATGGCCGTGGGAGAGCTCATGCAATCGAAGGCCGAACTTGCCAAACCTCTTTACGAGTTGATCCTCGCTGAATGATTTGATCTCCCCGGCTGTTTTGATCCCATAGCGTTTAAGGGCATCGAGGGTTCTCTTTCCAACACCGGGGATCTTCTCAACGGGTAAGGTAGCCAGGAATGTATCCACCTCCTCGGCCTGGATGATCGTCAAACCATCGGGCTTATGCAGGTCGGAGGCAATCTTTGCCAGGAACTTATTGGGCGCGATGCCTATTGAGCAGGTGAGGCTCGTCTCGCTGTAGATGCGATCCTTTATTTGCCGCGCTATCTGCTCCGGGTTTCCCAGGAGACCCTCCATTCCCGTGATGTCGAGAAAGGCCTCGTCAATGGAGACCGGTTCAACGAGGGGGGTGAAATCCTCAAGGATTTTCATGATCTTCCCGGATATCTCCTTGTACCGCGGCATATTTACCTTGAGGAAGACAGCACCCGGACATTTCTCCCTTGCCTGAAATATAGGCATGGCGGAATGGATGCCGAAACCTCTCGCCTCGTAGTTTGCGGTTGAGACCACGCCCCTGCTGGTGGTGCCACCTACAATAACGGGTTTTCCCTTGAACTCGGGATGGTCAAGCACCTCGATGGCGGCGAAAAAGGCATCCATATCGATGTGAAGAATCGTCCTTTCCATGCAATTAAGATCGAATGACTGTCAATACCTTGAAGATAGATTTAGCCGCAGACACACGCAGATTCATGGCTGGCCGAGTCGGCCAGCCATGAGATGTCATGCCCTTCGGGCAGATCGATAAGAGCATTTCCGCCCGGATCGCCCAATCGAGAGCAACTTTCCTGCCAAAACATATTCGTCTGCGAGCGTCAGCGGTTAATTTAAATCATAACAACGGACAACTGACAACGGTCAACAAACATTATCAGGCCTTGTCGTAGTGAGAGAATTGCATGGTGAAGGTAGCCCTCCCCTGGGAGGAAGAACGGAGCGCGGTTGAGTAGCCGAACATCCTGGACAGGGGTGCAATCGTTTCCAGTATCTTCACGGTACCCTTCGTTTCAATCTGCTCAATCCTGCCGCCCCGGGTGTTCAGATCATTGATGACATCGCCCACAAACTCCTCAGGAACCACAATCTCAAGCCTCATAATGGGCTCCAGAAGCACGGGCGCGGCCTTTTCACAGGCCTCTTTAAAGGCCATTGACGCCGCGATCTTAAAGGAAAGGGGTGCGGATATCCCTTCCTTGACCTTAACGCCATGAAGGGTAGTTTTCAAGTCAATGACCGGATAGCCCATGATGACTCCGCTCCCAGATGCCTCCTCGACCCCTTGCGTAATGGCGCTGAGAAACTCCTCGGTCAACAAGGGGTTGGAACAGGCATTGACAAACAGGTTGCCCTTGCCCCGGTCCATGGGCGCGACCTCTATTTCAACAGCGGCATAGTGGAGCTCCCCTGCCCATTCCCGGTCGAAGGCT
>Ga0315548_1004480_pt1 | contig 10055 bp, 10 predicted proteins | sample SalMarSW160110MG_2_FD_202540 | JGI IMG/M metagenome (GOLD analysis project Ga0315548, IMG submission 202540) | Salt marsh sediment microbial communities from the Plum Island Ecosystem LTER, Massachusetts, United States - Salt Marsh Sediment SW1601-110 ... | reverse complement strand
CTCGTTAATTTCTTGTACAATCTCGCTGATGATGGGGGCAATCTCTTTTATTCTTCGCCTAAACTGAGGATGTTCACCGAGTAGCTTGCCGAGAACAGGTTTCTGTGTAGCTTTTCCTCCGTAACGAAGTGCGTTTAGGAGCACAAATTTTTTGATCAGCTCTCTAGCTTCTTTTTCTTCGGTTGGATTCAAGGTATGCCACTTATTTTTGAGCTTTAATGTTGTCTAGCGAAAATGAGGTCTGAGAGGCTTATGAGGTCTTCTCTATCTTCGGAGGCAGGAAAGCTAGCCAACGCCTCTTTGGCTCTTTCAATGTATTTTTCTGCTACCTTTTTGGCGTAGTCAATTGCCCCCAAGGAATCAATCAGTTTAATCGTCTCTCGTATTCTTTCAGGAGAAGCTGATCTGTCTCCTAACGTCTCAAGGATTCTTTTCTTTTGATTCTTTGAAGCTTTTTCGAGGGCATGAACAACTATCAGGGTTCGTTTTCCTTCGCGAATGTCATTTCCAACCGGCTTTTTGAGAACTTTTTCGTCTGCGATCAAAGCTAGAACATCATCAATAACTTGAAACGCGATGCCAGCGTAACGCCCAAACTCTCCGAGACGCCCAACCTGACGGTTATTTGCGCCCCCTAAGATTCCGCCGCATCGTGCAGAGGTTTCAAATAGAGCAGCAGTTTTGCCTCGGATCATTTCGAAGTATTCATCCTCGGAAACGGTTTCCTTGCTTTCAAACATCATGTCCCGCGTCTGTCCCTCGCATATGATCACGGTTGCTTCGCTAACTTCCTTCATAACCTGCAGGATTCGCTTGGGAGCTACATGTTTGGCGTCTGTGAACTTTGTGATTGCTTCATAGACCTTGGCGAAAAGAAGGTCTCCTGCCACTATAGCAATGGGTACTCCCCATTTGTTGTGAACAGTTGGGACTCCTCGCCTCTTTTCATCCTTGTCCATTATGTCGTCGTGAAGGAGCGTGAACGTGTGAAGTAACTCTAAGGCTGCTGCCGTTGGAATCGCATCCTCTTCCTTTCCTCCCACCAGCTTGCAGCTTTTCAAGACGAGGTATGGCCTTAGTCTCTTTCCTCCAGCGTCGATTATGTGACGGGCAGCTTTATAGAGCGTTTTAGGTTCACTTTCTAAGTCAACAACTTCCTCAAGGAATCTGTTCACTTTTTCAGCTGATTCGGCTATTTGTAACGATAGACGACTCATGCTTTTCTCCTCGCGTAAAGTTCGGGTTGAAAACCTCGCGCTCTTAACCATTCAGCTGTCCTTCCAGTCAACACAACAGGAACTTTCTGCAGCTTTTGAAGGGAATCTGCTCCTACAAGGAACATGGCGTTTCTAACCTCTCCAATCAAGAATTGAAGCGCCTTCTTAACCTCTTCCGGACCCTTTGTGGCGGGCCGCAGAAAAGGGTAAGTAGCACTAGCCAAACTTGCGCCTAAAGCTAAAGCTTTTGTGACATCTATTCCGTTTCGTATTCCACCTGAAGCTATTACTGGAATACTAACTGACTTGACCGCTTCTACGAGGCTTACGGCGGTGGGTATTCCCCAGTCCCAGAAGGTTTCCCCCAGCCTTTGGCGGAACTCGTCTTGACGTCTTTTAGCTCTGTAATATTCCACAGCTGCCCAACTTGTCCCCCCAACTCCGGACACATCGATTGCTGCAACCCCAGCCTCTTCAAGCATCTTCGCCTCCGCCGCCGCTATGCCTGCGCCAGTTTCCTTGACGATAACTGGAACGTCTAGGGCTTGGGCGACCTCACCTATCTTGTTGATAAGACCTGAATAGTCTGTTTCTCCCTCAGGTTGAACAGCCTCCTGTAACACATTCAGGTGGATTGCTAAGGCGTTGGCTTCCACCATCTCAACTGCCCTCTTGGCTTCCTTGACGCCGTATTTGCCTACGAGCTGCGGGCCTCCAATGTTGGCTACAATGAAGGCTGTTGGCGCCTTCTCCCTAACCACCGTAAAAGAACGTTCCATTTTTGGGTTGTCAATCGCTACTCTTTGGCTTCCGACACCCATCCCAATGTTAAGCTCCTCAACTGCCTCGGCTATGGCAGCGTTAATTTTCAAGGCTTTTGCGGTGCCTCCGGTCATGGCTCCCACAAAGAGGGGAGCAGAAAACTTGTAGCCGAAAACGGTTGTGGAGAGGTCTATTTTTTCTCGTTCGATTTCGGGCAGAGCTTTATGAACGAGGGAAACATCTTCAAAGCCCGTGGTTGCTTTTCGGGCTTGAACGTTTTCTTCAAGACAGATTTCTATATGATTAGCTTTCCTTTCTTCGATTGAATTATTCAACTGTTTCACCCTTCTCGATAATTGTTCCGATCACTTTTTCTCCTTTAAGCGCCTTGTAGACCCTCAGGGGTTTTGTGGCGTTTACGATCACCGTTTCGATGTCATGTTCAATGGCAAGTTTTACCTCAAGCATCTTTCCGAGCATGCCTCCGGTCACGTCAGTTGCCTTTGACCCTTCAATCTTGTGTTTCAGGCTTTTCAATTCTTCCAAGGTTATGTGATCAATTAGATGTGCCGAAGAGTCTGTTTTGGGGTCAGCTGTGTATAGACCATCGACATCCGCACCCATTATGATGCGACCTGCGCCAAGTTTTATTGCCAGTGAAGAGACAAGTTGGTCTCCGGACAATATGGCGAAACCTTTCTCTGAGTCAAGAACGGCGTCTCCGTAGAGAACCGGCACAAAACCCATTTTAAGCATTTTTTTTAAAGGTTTCAGTTCCATATTGAGGATTCGACCAGCCTTCGTAATCGCACAGGAAGATGGATGAACCTCTACTGCGGGAATATTATGGCTTATTAGAGCCTCCATAACCCAACTGTTCAGCAGGGTCATAGCCAGATGGGTCTGCGAAAACCCTAGAATCTGTGACGGATCAACATATCCTCCTGCTATGCCATATCGTTCCGCAACCGGATGACCAAAAGAGCCGCCTCCGTGAACCAAGATAAGGGACGAAACCTTGGCTCGAGAAATTTCGTCTGCCAGCCGTTCGATTGCCTGCAAGTCAGGAGTCAATGGCTTCTCCTTGTTTGTTATCACAGAGCCTCCTAGCTTCAGAACAGTTGGCTTGATGTTCATTCTTTGCACCATCATCGATTTTATTCATGAAAGCTAAAATGGGTTATTTTCAATTAACTACTTCTTTATTGTGACAACGCCGTTTTCTAATCGAACTATATCTCCTGTTTTTATTTTTGAAATATCGATTTCGTCAACGCAGGGTATCTCTGAGATTATTGCGCCCACAGCAACTACAGTTTCACAGTCTCTGTTTATGATTCCAGCTGGAGCTACCCCACCTTTTTTCAGTCTATAAAGGGTGTAGGACCCAACTGTTGAGCCTTTACCATTCGGGAAAACCAGTATTTTGTCTTTGATTCGCTTTCCTTGCAGTTCATGCCCTTTTTCTAGTATCTCACTGGTTTCCGGGTCTACCCCACCGTAGAACGAAATTGGCTGTGTGGTGGTTAATGCTTCTCCTTCTGCAACTCCCTTTGATATAATTCTTCCTTTCAACTCCATTTTCCGCTCACCGCAGCCTCTATGCACTCTTCTAAACTTCCCATTTTAGTCAGCATATTGTTATGTCTTGAGTAGTAACAGCCTTTTGCAGAGGTTGTAGCAACAGTTCTAAATCTTCCCTTCAACGGCGCTACTGCCATGCAAGTGTCGCAGGCAAATTTTGCCCCCGCCTTCTCGATCACTTCCGTGTAGCCTCTGTTGTCAGCCAGTTGCTTCATTGATCTTGAAGTTGCAACCCAGAATTCAGTTTTAGGAGATATCGTCTTGTTTTTCAACATCTCAGCAATTTTTGCTATTTCTTTAATAGAAGCGTGAGGACAGCCTATACACACAAAATCGATATCCTCAACATCATCGTTAATGCTTTCGTACGCTTCTCTGATGTCCCTGTCATCGATTGTTATCTTCTCTTTTGGAGGCTGATACTTCTCGGATGCCGGAGTGATTTCCTTCATGTGGAACAGCGGTTTTGAGCCGAAAGTCACCACAGAGGCACAGAAAGTCTTCAACTCGTCCACGCTCACATCGTTTATGCCTGTTATGTAGGGAATTTTGTTTTGCACCTGCTTTCCAATACAGTAACCAAGTGCTCCCCAATCCGATAATTTAGTCAATTTTGTTTTCACGTCTACATGAGTGTCTGGCACTCTGTTCTCGTCTAGATGGAGTCCATAGTATGGTGTTTTTCCTACAAACGCTGCTGCAAGAGCTGATGGTCCTCCTTCCCTGTTTGTTTTTGCTCCGATAACTGAATTGGCGAAGGTAACTGCGGAAGATTCTGACCAAGCGATGTGTTCTCCATATATTGGCAGGTTACCTATCAGGTAGGGTGTGCAGGTGCAGGAGATGATTATGCCCATTTTACTGAAAGCATCTATAACCAGATTCTGTTTTCTTGCGAACTCTTCGGCGATTCCAAGTTTTCTCCAATCTTCCAGATCCATTCCTGCAGGATTCAAAGTTGTTAATACTTTGACTTTTCCGTCTTTTGCAAGTTCGTTCAGAAATTCTAGGCCAGCATCTCCGAGGTTATGATATGATACGCCCGCAACTTGTACAGACCCAACTTCTATGAGTTTTTCGGCGCCGTAAATGTTTCCGAGGGCAACAAGTATCTCCATGGATTTTTTTACTGCGTAGCCTTCTTCTCCATCCAGCATTTTTTCTTCTTTTTTTGTTAGGTTCATAGGATCACAGGAACTTGTTTAAGTCAACTTTTCGATATTCTTCCTTTTTAAATCCTTTACCTGTCCCTCTGAGGGGGATTGTTGCGTCTAACCCCATCTTACATGTTCTGGCTTTTTTTCCTTCAGTCAAATCCCCAGACGGATCAAGAGATGAGCCTCTTTGGTTCGGCAGTATAACAGCGGCTTTGTCTGCTTGGAACCTCGTTGCAAGAGCCCACTCAACATCGTTGCTGTCATAGATGTTTACGTCATCATCCACAACAACACAATGCTTCAACGACTTGTGACCATCAAAAGCTGCTTTGATCACTTTCTTTCCATCGTCTGGATTCTGCTTTTTTATTTGAATCACCGCGTGGAGCCAGCTGCAGCCACCGGGAGTTATGTACACGTCAGTGCATTCGCAGACTTTGTTAACTTCATTAAAGATTGTGGGTTCTTTAGGCATCCCCATCAAAACCTTATGTTCGTTTCTTCCCGCAAGGATTGTTTGGTAAATCGGTTTATTTCTGTGGGTTATGCATTTGATTTCTATCACTGGCTGCTGTCTAACCCTGTCAACAATCCCTGTAAGATCAAGGAATGGTCCTTCTGGGACTCTTTCTTTTGTTATCCTTCCCTCCAACACGATTTCGCAGTCTCGGGGAACCTCAACATCAATGGTTTTGCATTTCACCAATTCTGTTTTCTCTAAAACATTAGCCATTCCCAACTCGTCAACACCCTTTGGCAACGATGTAGACGCGGCAAGAAGAACAGCAGTTGAGTTGCCTATACACATTGCTATATCAAGTTCGCCACCAGCCTTTTTTAGGGCAGTGTCCGTTCCCCTCCCTTCTACGATTCTAGCCACGAACTTGTTTTTATCAATCAGCATCAACCGGTGAAAGCATGTGTTTCTGCCCAGTTCAGGGTCTTTCACTATGGAGATGGCAGATGGAACGTATTTTCCCCCGTCTTTTTCGGTGTACCTCATTATGGGAAGCTTGGTTAAGTCAACGTTTCTTTCAACGATTTCTTGGCATTCTCCCTTCTTCACAACATCTGGAGCCACCGGATTTTCTATGGCACTCGACAACTTGCGCAAAATCTGTTTTATGTCCACGTTCAAAGCTTTGGCGACCAGCTCTTTGGAAGAGACCAATCCAGCAACTACGGGGATGCTGGACTCTTTTACTTTCTCAAAAAAACAAGGTTTTTCGCCGAGACTATCGATGATTCCAGCCATCTCAAGCTCGGTTGACACTTCTTTTCGTATTCTTGTTAACTTTCCCTCGCTCTCAAGTTGTTCCAAGAATTCTCTAAAACCCAAAAGTATCCCTCACAATTTTTGAATTCCTATCTTTGTTCTTAACACTTTAAAGCCTTCATTCTCCATGGCTGCCGCAACCGCTTCCTGCAGGTCTTTTCCAGGCGTCAAAGCTACCATGCAGCCTCCGCCGCCACCGCCAGTCATTTTTGCTCCAAACGCCCCCTGCTCCCTAGCCAAGTCAACTAAGTGATCTAATTCTTTGCAGGAGACTTCGATTTCCTGTAGTAAGCGATGGTTCTCGTTCATTAATTCACCAACCTGTTTCAGGTCAAACTCTTCCAGCGCCTCTCTTCCTTCGTGCGCTAGCTTTTCTGCTTGCCTGAAGATTGCACCGTATTTTTCGGGGTTTTGTTTCTTTCTTTCACCAACCCCCGCAACCATCGCCTTAGTGTTAGCGACAATTCCAGTGTTACCGATGACGATTTCAACTGGCTCTCGTATGCTCAATTGTTCTATTGTGTTTGAGCCTCCGCCCAAATTTTTCTTGAACCATATCAGACCCCCGAAGGTTGCTGCGGTGTTGTCGATGCCTGAAGGGTTTCCCGCATATGCCTTCTCTGCTTCATAGGCAATGTCATTAATTCGTTCATCGGACAAATCTAGACCGAACTCTTCTGCTATGGCTCGAGCAATCGCAACGCTGCTTGCTGCAGAAGCTCCAAGTCCACTAAATCCAGGGAGGTTTCCGCCCAACCAGATTTTCAAAGAAACTTTTTGCGGATCAACGTTCATTGCTTTAAGCATTCTTTCAATTGACTCTTTTTGCTGCATCCGTTTCTTTTCAGCGTAACCCTTTGCGCCCTTTCTCTCATCCTCTACGGTGATGCCTTTTCCATTTTTTTTCGCTTCTGCGTCAGCTACTGAATCAATTGCTGAAACAATTCCAGGTACACCATGAACAACAAAGTGTTCACCGAACAAGATGGCTTTTCCGAAGCCAGAACCTTTTCCCATCGAAACTAACCCACAAGACAATGGAAAAGATAAAATAAAATACTTTTAGGTTAGTTAATAACCAAAAATTTTTCTCGTTGTATGCACACACTTGTTTCAAGAATTAACTTACCAAGCTTGTCTTGTAAATTTATATTAAGATCCATCTAACAGGCGATTGTGGTAAATAATGTCTCAAGTTGTTCCACCTAATTAGGAGAAGATGTCATGAGTAATCAATCAATTGAACAAAATCAATCTATCGAACAAAAACCATCCAGCACCGCTGGAATTGTTAGTTTCTTTCGTGCATGTGCGAATAAGGAAAAGAATAAGCAAATTCGAGGTCCCGATTATCTGGCTAAAATCTTTTTTAAAGGTTGGGACCGTCTTCTGCTGAAATTCCATAGACTAACATTGCCAATGGCCAGAAGAAGGGTACCAGGAACTTACGAATATTTAATTGCCCGAACCAAATTTTTTGATGATGTTTTCAAGCAAGCTCTTGTGGAGAATTATCCTCAGATTGTATTCCTTGGAGCGGGATACGATACCAGACCTTATCGATTTAAAGATTACATAAATCAAACAAAAATTTTCGAGTTGGATGTTCCTACAACACAGCAAATCAAAAAACAATATTTGAGGTTATCTAACGTTTCTATACCTAAACAATTACACTTCGTTCCAATCAATTTTAACAAGGAAGACCTTAGTGAAGTCTTGATCAACGCAGGATTCAAACAGAATCAGAAAACTCTCTTTATTTGGGAAGGAGTCACAGAATATTTAACCCCTGAAGCTGTAGACTCTACGCTGGATTTCATCAGTAAGAATTCTTCTGGAAGCACTGTCGCCTTCAACTATATTTACAAATCAGTAATAGATGGAACCTGTGAATACTATGGTGCAAAAGAAATAGTTAAAGCAGTAACAAAATCAGAGGAACCATACCAGTTTGGAATTGAAGAAGGAAAAATTGAACAATTTCTAAATGAAAGAGGATTTGAAGCCGTCTCCCATTATACAGCAGAAGATTTAGAGAAAAAATATCTTACCACAGACGACGGTTCCCTTTTTGGAAGAATTAGCGGTTACGTATGTATCATACTCACAGTAGTCAAAACCTAAACAGTTAACTTAGTTTCACTAAAACATTAGCACTTACATCAGCTTGGCGCGGACCTCACCCTGAATGAAACTCTTTTCAAGTGCATCGACTAGAATCTGTTTCCGTTAACTAGCTTTTCGTGAATGCTATGGAAGCGTAACCAACTATTCTGGAGTGGTAGTCTCCGAATATGTCGCCGCTTGTTTTGTAGCATAGTAACTTAGCCTTTTTGGCGCCTAACTCCTTTGCTGCCGTGATGGCGGCGATGGTGGGACCGTAACCGCAAGTGGATATTGCATAAGATTCTACAGTGGAGTAGTATAGTTCTTCATCCATCTTGATGGCTGCTTCTATAGCCAATCCGTCCTTCTTTTCAGCAGTCTCTTGAGGCTCATCGTGGGTCATGTCAGAGGATGCAATAACCAAAGCGTTCTTTCCCTTCAAGGCTTTTGCAGTAGCTTTTCCCACTTCGCGGCTGGACTCCAAATCCTGCATCAAAAAACAGACAGGAACAAACTTGAAGTCTGAACCGTACAGATACTGAAGAAAGGGCAACTGCAGCTCAATAGAATGCTCGTAAACATGCGCCATCTCATCCACATCAATGATGCTAGAAGCCTGCAAAATCCGGTCAGCTGTTTCGCTGTCAATCTCCACATCGCCCAGAGGCGTACGCCAAAAACCCTCATTCATAATCGAAAGCGCACTTCCCCGTCCAGTATGGTTGGGACCAAAAATCACTATAACATCCGGTTTTCCATCCTTCGCAAGATGATAATATGCATGAGCGGCTACAGGACCAGAAGCCATGTATCCCGCATGGGGAACGACAAGCCCAACCACGCTTCGAGGGCCTTCCTTTACGATCTGTGGAAGGCTTCCGGGTCCTAGCCTGTGAGTAAAAACTTCTTCTATCTGATTCCGTAAACGGTTGGGGGTGCCAGCATACCATGAACCTGCGACTGCCGCGGGCCTAATTTTCAAACGTCTTCTTCTTCCCGTCTTTCTCTAGTCAGCTTTATTTCGAAGTCTTCGATTGACTGACTTAGGTCTCCGTCTGGGGGGATTTCGCCTCTCTCGCGTAGTATCTGCCTAGCTAGAAGCCAATAGATAACTGCCAATGCCCGTCTTCCCTTGTTGTTGGTGGGAATCACCAAGTCTACAAAGGAGAAATCGTTGTCAGTGCTGCAGAGGGCTATCACAGGAATTCCGATGCTAGCCGCTTCTTTCACCGCTTGCACATCAGCTTTGGGGTCAGACAGTATTATTACGCTAGGTTCGAGGCGATTTGGGTAAAGCGGGTTTGAAAGCATTCCTGGGATGAACCGTCCAACTATTGGCGTTGCTCCAACTACTTCACAGAATTTCTCTACAGGAGACTGCCCATACAATCTTCCAGCTACAGCCACTATCTTTGAGGGGTCAAATCGGGCTAGAAACTTGGCAGCCACTCGTATACGTTCATCTGTTTTTTTAACGTCCAAAACGAACAAGCCGTCGGCTCTAACTCGATATATGAACTGTTCCATGTCTTTTGTTCTCATTCTCGTTCCTATATGAACACCCGCGGACAACAGTGTATCCTGGGGTAACAGAAGGTCTTCCTCGCTGAATGTTTCGATTTTTTCTTCACTTTCGGACAAGATTTTTTCCTCCAACTATAATATTGACATTTGTGCTCTATTTCCAAGAGTTTCCTCTATGCGGATTAGCTCGTTGATTTTAGCCACTCGCTCTCCGTGTAACACTCCAGTCTTGATGACCGGACAAGAGAAAGCAACGGCTAAGTGAGCTATATGTGTATCAGTTGTTTCTCCAGAACGATGGGACATAACCGGGACGTAACGCGCTCTTTTCGCCAGTCGTGTAGTTTCCCAAGCGTCTGTGAGCGTGCCCACCTGATTCGTTTTTATGATGATCGAGTTCCCTGCACAAATCTTTATGCCCTGATT
>Ga0315548_1004477_pt1 | contig 10058 bp, 7 predicted proteins | sample SalMarSW160110MG_2_FD_202540 | JGI IMG/M metagenome (GOLD analysis project Ga0315548, IMG submission 202540) | Salt marsh sediment microbial communities from the Plum Island Ecosystem LTER, Massachusetts, United States - Salt Marsh Sediment SW1601-110 ... | reverse complement strand
CTAAAATTTTATACGGGGGCTTACTCCAGCCCATTGTTAATAACTTGTCCAATTTGATTCACTTTCAAGACTTATGAACTATAACTCAATTTATTTTTGGACAGCAGTGATAATATCTCCATTCTGTAGATATTAAAGGATAAGCTGATTTTAATAAATCAATGAATGCATTCCAGGCATTCGTTGATTTTCCAAGATGCATAGTCAGGATTTTTGTATTAGGATATTTGTTTTTATCATTAAGAACAGGTTTTAAAAATGTTTATCCTTTTTAATATGATGTAAGATAAACAAACAACATGTATAAATATTCAGCTGACATAACCCTACCGCTGCCATATCGGATATGCTCCGATAAATCTGGCATCTTTTTCATCAAGGCCAAGAAGTTTTGCGATTTCAACCGGAATTTGTGTCCCTGCTGCGGAGCCGGGAAATTCACGCATCAGTTCATAATTCTTCAATGCCGGATTCCTAAACAACCGATTACTGCAATTCATAAAATACAGACTGTTGTTCGAGAATTCGGGATATGCCTTTTTAAAATCCTCAAATGATTTGAACAGCAGTTGACAATCGTTATTTTTCGCAGGGCTCCATAAAATCAATGAAACTGCTGTTTTTGAATCTCGTACATATACATTATAATCACATTGCTTCAACTGTGATTCATTCAGCCGCTTGCACAATTCAGCAGGCTGCCAGACATTAAAAAGAGGCCTGAAGAATTTCTCATTGCCTGTAAGCAGATTATTAACGAAAACGTGTCCTTCACGTTTCTCAACGGCGGGACCTGTACCGGCATGCCAGCCGAAACGGTCTCCTTCCGCAACACGTCCAGTACGTCCGAAGCAAGCAGTGCTGTTTATAAATGTGTTTTGGTAAATTTGCGCATTAGAACTATTAAGAATCATTAATCCATGATCACAGTTAATAAAAACATTCCCTGCACAAATAACTCCTTTGGATATCTCAAAGAAGAAACCGTTATCGCTCGGCCAAAGCCGGTCTTTCGGCATCTCCGAACTGACATTTCCGACATTTTCAACCCAGTTGTTTATAAATATGCCGTCAACATTACCGACATCGTACCAGATACCGTTTGAATTAGGCAGGTCGGTAACAAAATTATCCCTGCAGGTAACTCTGTAGCATTGATTGAAAATCTTTACCGCAGCGGGATAGTATCCGGTAATGTTTTCAATGTTGTTTCGAGTGAAAATATTTTTTTCGAATAGCACGTCTGATGAAGCTATTAAGTAAATACCTTCGGTACTTGTATCGCTTACTTTGCAATGCCGCAATGTCAAACTATCACCTCTTAAGTAAGCTGCAACACGAGAGCAGTAAGTTATGGTACAATGTTCAATTGTTGTACCGACTATATCTTTTCCATGTTCGGTTTCAGCAGATAAACCTTCAGGTTCCGTCCCTTCGAACTCGATTGCACGATAGGCATATTGGGTAAATGTAATTCCGCGAATTATGGGACCTTTGCGATCGGATAGCCTGCCATGGCATTCGCCTGTTATCCTTTTAACTGCTATATCATAAGCAGTGATTTCAACCAGATGTTTTGCCGGATCTGATCCGATGTAAACCATTCCGGCTTCGTAATCGATGTAATAAGATTTTTCATCCACTTCCCCTTCCCAACCTACCGATTGCAGAAATTCACCGTCTACAAACACCATATCGTTGTTAAAACGATATAGGGGAGTTTTTTTACCTTCCCTGTCGCGCTGCCACCAATCTAAAGGTTTGGATGGAAACAAATAAGACCACTTTGTTGTCCATAATCCGTTTCCCTGATCTTTCCATTCTGCGGTTGTTAGAGTCCCCTTCAATACAGGTTGTTCGTCTGCATAAGGCTGCATTGTGATCCTTTGGTTTAGCAGCAGGTTGCCAGTACGATACTCTCCTCCGCGCAGAATTATCGCATCACCGGTCTTTACACGCTTTATTGCTGCTTCTAATGCTGTCGGCCTTGTTAATGTTTCACCTGAATTTTCTGCTTTTCCATCAGGCGATACATAGTAAATCTGCTCAGCTTCTTTTGGCAATTCATACGTCTGTCTTATCGGGCCATAAGGACCACCTGAAGGTTGAGCAGTTAATGATAGGAATACAAAGAAGATGCAAAGAAGAATCAAACAAACACGATAAAGACAATTCAGCGTCTTTGTATACTCTATATACCATATATTACTGTGAATTGATATTATAGTCGGTTTGGGATAGTTTATTCTCATTACAATTTCCTTTTAAAATGATGAATGATAGTCTGACAGTAGATATGTGAAAAGAACCGTTAAAGCACATATTACTTCCTCTGCAATCTTCGGGTAGAAAAGAATCGATTCAGAAGTACTCGAAACATTTTTAAAGTAAGGAAGTTGATTTTAAAGGTCAATCACTTTTTAAGTGCAAAATACAAGGGCTAAACACAACGAGAAATCATAAACACCGGAATTATAGAGTTAGTATTTGCTTGTGTTTAAATAATTGCCAGTTATTTCATTAAAATAGTTTTCTTTGTAATACTACAACTTTCCGACTGCAACATGCAGAAGTACACACCGCTTGCAAGGTATGAACCATCGAATTGTACTGTGAGTACCAGCAGATTGTTGACCATCTATTAATCTTGCGACAATCATACCTAACATATTATACACAGCCAACTTTATATCTGTAGTCTTGGGTAATTTATATATTATAATTGTGATTGGATTGAAAGGATTTTAATGCAGACTATTCCTTCCATGAAAATACAAAATTTACGTAGTGTACAGCGTTTCGGTTGCGGCTATTTTTCGAGAAGGTTTTTCAGACCCGTCAACATCATTCCCCAGTTATTCTTGGAATGATCGCGTGCTTGTTGGGTTGGATTATTGTCTTGAGACAATAGGAGAATTGTGCATGTTTCTGCATCCGATAATTCTACAGTAACAGTGTGATAGTTTTCCGGCGTATCAGGTAATCCGGAGAGAGGACTGTAATAGCTATATTTAATCAATCGCTCAGGTTCCAATCGCAGCAATACACCTTTATCTTTATATGATCTACCTTGCAATTCCTGTTCGGCGACAATAGAACCAACCTTTTTCCAATCCGAAATGGCATTTGTTCCGAACATATATTGCCTGGCTATTTCAGGATTTGCCAGTGCATCCCATACCTTACGCGAAGGTGCATTAATAACAACAGCTTGTTTTGCGATAAATTTCTTGCTCATAGAGCACCTTGTGTTCATATTTCGAATACTCTACAATAAAGAACGATAAATAAGACTAAAAAGTTTCACCAAATATGCCTTCCTAATTCATTGTTTACTTCGAATTGAAGTTCCTTTGCCCTGTGAGATGTTATGATATCTCGAATAGCGTATATGAAAAAAATCTAGAAATAAAGTACATGAGATAATATTAAAATGCAATACCGGGAAAAAGGGAGTAATACAGTCATATCTTTATATTTTTACCTAATTTTGAGACATTAATATCGTAGCCGAGAATTACTTGAAAAGCGTAAAAAAAATACTGCTATTTAAATCGTATAAAAACTTCTATCCAGACTTCGATACTGGATTGCTTCACTCAGATGCTCCGTTTTAATATCTATGCTGCCGTTTAAATCTGCAATAGTTCTTGAGACTTTTAATATGCGATCATAAGCGCGGGCAGAAAGCCCCAAACGATTCATTGCCGTTTTCAGAAGCTCTTCTCCGGCCTTGTCTATCTGGCAGTATTCTTTTATTTCTTTCGATTCCATGTCCGCATTACAAAAAACGCCTTTATTTTTAACAAATCTCTGTTCTTGAACAGCATATGCTTCAATCACTCTCTGCCGTATAGTACCTGAGTTTTCGCCCATGCGTTTGGATGAAAGTTCGGTATACTTTACTGTCGGCACCTCTACATGAATATCGATGCGGTCAAGAAGCGGGCCTGAAATCCTGCCGACATATTTTTGAATTTGAACCGGCGTGCATGTGCATTCTTTTGTTGAATTTCCGTAATTGCCGCACGGGCATGGATTCATAGCACATACAAGCATGAAATTTGCTGGATAATCCACCGACATTTTTGAGCGGCTGATTGTCACCTTGCTGTCCTCAAGCGGCTGGCGCATGACCTCAAGAACATTTCTAGCAAACTCAGGCAGCTCATCTAAAAATAATACACCATGATGAGAAAGTGAGATTTCTCCCGGACGCGGTATTGTTCCCCCTCCTACTAATGCTGCATCGGAGATCGTATGATGAGGTGACCTGAACGGTCTTACTGAGACAAGCGCTGAATGCGGCGGCAATATACCTGCAACAGAATGTATTTTAGTCGTTTCAAGCGCTTCATCAAACGTCATCGGAGGGAGAATAGTAGGCAGGCGTTTTGCCAGCATTGTTTTGCCGGAACCCGGCGGGCCGATGAGAAGAATATTATGCCCGCCTGCAGCCGCTACTTCCATTGCGCGTTTCACACTCTCCTGCCCTTTGACATCGGAAAAATCGACGGTATATTTCTGCTCCTTTGAAAATACTTCATGAATATTTACGTGAAACGGCTCAAGCAAACGGTGCTCTCCTGCGAAAAATCCTACCGATTCCTGAAGGCTTCTCATCGGATAGACCTCGATGCCGTCCACCATTGCGGCTTCTCTCGCATTTTCTTCAGGAAGCAGAATTCCTCGTTTTCCTCTGGCCTTTGCTTCAAGAGCAACAACTAATGCGCCATGAATCGGGCGTAAAGTGCCGTCAAGAGCAAGTTCGCCAAGCACCATAAATTCTTTAAGAATTTCGGATTCTAATTGACCTGACGCTGTAAGTATTCCAAGCGCCATTGGTAGATCGTAAGCCGAACCTTCCTTTTTAACATCGGCAGGCGCAAGGTTAACCGTCATACGGCGATTCGGGAACTTGAAATCGGAATTCTTGATCGCTGCAGTAACACGATGAATACTTTCTTTTACGGCATTATCAGGCAGGCCGACAATAAAGAATTTATGCGGTGCATTATCTAGATGTGTCTCGACCTGTACAAGATAGGCATCCACTCCATAAGTTGCAGCACTGAATACTTGAGAGAACATTGGCGCTATTTCCTCCCTTATTTGTAAATAGAAATTACTATTTATTTTAAATGACCCCTTCTTTCATCTTCCCTCCTTAAGGGAAGATAAAGATGGAATCTATTTAATTTATAAGCGTTTATAACTTTTAATTTTATACACTGTTAACAAATTATATTTTCCTATACAAATTGTAGTTAGAATCGATGCTTTATCGGTATTTATGCAAAAAATCTAATCGATCCTTCAATTCCTCTGTCGATTTAAGAAGTTTTTCTTTTGTAAACAAAGCCTCCTTCTGGCTTGAAAATACCAAAAGATATTCATTGCTCATAACGATAGCTTCTTCGGGACAAACCTCTTCGCAGAATCCGCAGAAGATACAACGTACCATATTGATTTCAAATATAATGGGATAACGTTCCTTTTCAAGCCCTGTCTCCGATGCCTGCACTTGAATTGCCAGTGCGGGACAAACACGCGCACAGAGCCCGCAAGCGACACAGCGTTCGACACCGTTTTCTGTTACAAGCACAGGCCTGCCTCTAAATGAGGATTGAGGTTTAAATCGTTCCTCGGGAAACTGCGAGGTAAAAGTCGGCTTGAACATCTGTTTGGTGGTTATCCAAAGCCCTTTAAGTATTTCCGGGATGTACATCTTTTGCAATAAACCGAGATCTTTCTTGCGGATTATTTTAATCGGCGAACTCACTATACAATAACTCCGAACCATTTTAGAACGAGAATTGCCAAACCTGTAATCAGAAAATTAGCAATTGCCATAGGCAGCATCACCTTCCATCCGATACGCATTAATTGATTATATTTAAAGCGCGGAATTGTCCATCGCACAATAATGAAGAACAAAACGAGAAGAAAGACTTTCGTGAGGAACGTGAACATCTGTATAATGCTTAACATCAAAGGTGAAAGTCCCCATTGCTCTGCAAACGGAAGATGCCATCCGCCGAAGAACAGCGTTATCGTGACGGCGCTGGAAGTAATAACGTTTGCGTACTCTGCAAGGAAAAAAAGTCCGAATTTCATGCCTGTATATTCCGTATGATAGCCGCCTACTAATTCCGGCTCTGCTTCAGGCAAGTCGAACGGAAGGCGGTTAGTCTCTGCGAACGAGGCAATCATAAAAGTGATGCATCCCAATGGCTGGAGGAAAACATTCCATTTGGGAATTATATTCAACCAATAATCTGTTTGTTGAAGAACAATATGGTCAAGCCGCAGAGTTCCTGAAATCATAATGACACCGATCAGAGATAATCCCATGGAAAGCTCATAACTGATAAGCTGTGCAGAGGAGCGCAATCCGCCGAGGAGAGAATATTTATTGTTGGACGACCATCCTGCGAGACTTACTCCATATACTCCGATCGACGTAAGTGCAAGAAGATAGAGTATTCCGATATCTACATCTGCAATCATAAGCTTTATTTGCCGCCCAAATAATTCGATAGTATTTCCGAACGGAATAACGGCAAATGTGCTCAAAGCGATTGTGATAGAAATTATTGGAGCCAGATCATGAATAAAGCGCTTTGCCTGCCGCGGGACAATATCTTCTTTCATTACAAGTTTTACGACGTCTGCAAAAGGTTGAAGAATTCCGCCCGGTCCGACCCGATTCGGGCCGAGTCGATCTTGTATAAACGCACTGACACGCCGTTCTGCCAGCACCGCCATTGCAGCTCCTAAAACAAGGACTCCAAACATAATGATGAGTATCTTGATAAGCACTATGACTATTGAAATGATATCCATCACTCTATTTTTCTATTTTTTTATCTCGTTTAGAACAGCGCCTTGATTACCGATTTTTGAATATGACAAACTTTTAAACTCGGATATTCGTTCTGACATTTCTTTGAAAACATCTTCTTCCGACGCATATTTCATTTTTCCGCCCATTGCAGATGCAATGGCTGCAATGATTCGCCATGATGAACGCGCGTCGCGTTTTATGCCTTTACCCCAGGAATCATTTTGCGCTGCGAACTTATCCCACCGGCTCATTGCCATGCCGTCAAGAGAACGTTCCTGTTCAATTATTTCTACAGCAGGCCTGATTTGCTGTACGCGCCCGTTGAAATTCGTTATCGTTCCATGTTTTTCAGCAAACGTAGAAGCTGAAAGTACGATGTCCGCTTTCGCCGTAGTCTCATTCCTTATCGAGGAATGCACAATCAGCATTTCAAGATTCTTCAGCGCCTCGGCAATCTTCGGATCCGCTGCAATATCGTCTTCAAGAACATAAAGTACTTTAATGGCGCCTTTGGAGATACCTTTAAGAATATGATCTATTCCGGCAGTTCCTTTCTCTCCTGCTGCACCTACCGATAGCGCTCCAAGGCTGTTAGGTGTTTTATCGGCTCTTATAAGCAGGTCATCTTCACTTCCTTTTTGTATGTGAGAAAGAAATCCTATATTTTTACTTCCTATTACATCCTTGATGAACCGTGCAAATATGTAATTGTCTTCATTTGTAGCATACGCCGAGGCAATTCCAGCGATTTCGTGTCTACGATATGTATGCAGTTCCATAACTACTTTTGAAATGGCTTCATCCCAGCCGACTTCAACTTTAATTCCATCTTTCCTGATTAGAGGGCCGTTCAATCGTCTTTCGTGCGCAACGATTTTAAAAGAATTTACACGTCCCTCATCGCACATCCAGGAGGAATTCACATCTTTATTCTCTCTTGGTGTCAACCTGAGAATTTCATTATTTCGAACCCATATATTTATATTGCATCCGCGTGCACATCCTACACATATACTTTCTGTGGACGACATTTCCCACACACGCGCTTTGAACCGGAAATCACGGCTTGTAAGTGCGCCAACCGGACAAATATCGATGACATTCATAGAATACGGATTGTCTAATTGAGTGCCGGGAAATGTTGTAAGAACAACATGGGTGCTGCGCTCGGTAAATGTGAGAACAGACTGGTGCGCGATTTCTTCGGTGAACCTGATGCAGCGCGAGCACATTATGCAGCGTTCAACATCCAATAATACATGCGGACCTAGTTCTACGCGCTTCGGTTTGTGAATTTTGTCTTCATGGAACCTACTGGCACCGATGCTGTACTTGTATGCATAATCTTGAAGTTTACACTCGCCTGCTTCATCGCAAATCGGACAATCCAGCGGATGATTGATAAGTAAGAATTCCATTACTGCATTACGAGCTTTAACGACTTTTTCACTATCGGTTTTAATGACCATGCCTTCTGCGACTTGCATGGCGCATGAAATGACAAGTTTAGGCATTTTTTCAACTTCAACGAGGCACATCCGGCAGTTGCCTGAAACGGAAAGTTGCGGGTGCCAACAAAAATGAGGGATATGTATCCCGTTTTGAGCCGCCGCCTGCATAATCGTGAGCTTAGGATCGACTTCCAGTTCTTTACCGTCAATCGTGATCTTAACCATGAGACCTGTATTCCGCTAATGTGTAGAAGCCGGCCGATAAACCTTTAGCGCTTCCCTTAATATCGTCAGCGATCGCTTAAGATCTTCGATTTTCAACATGAAAGCAAGACGAACTTCATTCATTCCTTTGCCGGGAGTGACATAAAAACCCTGTGCAGGTGCTAATAAAATTGTCTCGCTCTTGTAATCAAACTCTTCAATCAACCATTGAGCAAAATGCTCCGTATTTTTTACGGGTAATCCTACAACGATATAGAAAGCTCCTTCAGGCGTATAAGAGACGACGCCCGGAATGGTTTTCAATTCTGAGCATACAAGATCACGTCTTTTTCTGAATTCTTCGACTATTGGACGTGAATAAAGCTCCGGATTCTCCAAAAGCGGTACCATCGCCAATTGTTCAACCGTCGCTACAGAAAGCCGTGCCTGGCAGAATTTCAATGTCGTTGAGACAATATCTTTATTGTGGCTTGCAAGCACACCTATGCGAACGCCGCATACATTGAATTTTTTTGAACAGCTATCGAGTACAATCGCACGGTCCTGTACTTCGGGAAAATCTGCAATGCTCATAGATTTCTTCTCATACGCAAATTCACGGTATGCTTCATCGGAGAGAATGAATAATCCATGCTTCAAAGCGATATTGACAAGCCGTTGAATTTCTTCCAGGTTGTAAATCGTTCCGGTAGGATTGGACGGACTGCAATATAGTATAGCCCGTGTCTTGTCAGTGACATAGGATTCTATCACCTCTTCAGGCGGAAGATGGAAACCGTTTTCTATTGTTGTTGGAATCGCCTTTAGTTTCACATTTGCGATGCCTGCAAATCCGTTATAGTTTGCGTACGTCGGCTCTACCACTATAATCTCATCGTCTGTATCGCATACGGCACACATAGCCAATGTAATTGCTTCGGATCCACCTGTTGTAACAATAAGCTCGCTCTCGTCAAAGTGAATCCCAAAATGTTCGAAATACTTTTTCCATGCAGTAAGCGGTTCCGGCAAGCCGTTGGAAGGGGCATATTCAATGGTCTGGCGTGAAAATTTGTGCACCATATCTAATACCGGCGCCGGAGAAGGCAAGTCCGGCTGGCCGATATTCAAATGATATACGCGGATTCCTTGTTTCTTTCGTGATTCCGCAATGGCTGCAAGCTTTCTGATTGGAGAACTTCGCATTTCTCGACCACGCCGGGAAATACTTACAGAGCTTGCTGTAGTTAATGTTTTTTCCATGGTTATAATTTATTTAATAGAACAACTGAACAATTTATGCTAATCATTTATTTTACATATACAAAATTCAAATTCCAAATCGCAAATCACAAATAAACTCCAAATTTAAAGTCGCAATTTCCATAGAATTATGCAATTATATTTTGTCCGTTTTTTTGGATATTGATATTCGAATTTTATACAAATAGAATCTATCTAAACTAATTATTCAAATTATATTTTTTTTGTTTTCGTCTGGATGAAAAATAACTGTTGCAAAACGATCTTCTACGAACAATTCTTCGGCAATTTCC
>Ga0315548_1004474_pt1 | contig 10063 bp, 8 predicted proteins | sample SalMarSW160110MG_2_FD_202540 | JGI IMG/M metagenome (GOLD analysis project Ga0315548, IMG submission 202540) | Salt marsh sediment microbial communities from the Plum Island Ecosystem LTER, Massachusetts, United States - Salt Marsh Sediment SW1601-110 ... | reverse complement strand
CTGAGTTCCGGATTCCAAGGGAATTCGGCCAGAAGCTGTTTGAATTTCAAAAGGCAGCTGTAAAGATTGCTGCGCATCATATCAATAAGAGAGGTGGTGTCCTGATTGGCGACGTGGTAGGGCTGGGTAAGACACTCATGGCAACGGCGGTTGCTCGTATCCTCGAGGATGACTTGGGCCTGGAGACATTGATTATTTGCCCCAAGAATTTAGTAGATATGTGGGAGGATTATCGCGACCAGTATCGCCTTCGCGCAAGAGTTCTTTCCATCAGTCAGGTTATCACCCACTTGCCCGATTTGAGACGGTTTCGGCTTATTATTATCGATGAAAGCCAGAATCTTCGCAACCGTGAAGGCAAACGATACCGCGCAATCAGAGAATATATTGAGGAAAATGAGAGCAAATGTATTCTACTCTCGGCCACACCTTATAACAAGACCTACCTTGACTTATCCAACCAGCTACGCCTTTTTGTGCCAGAAGATAAAGAATTAAGTATCCGCCCCGAACGATTGCTAAGAGATATGGGCGAGACTGAGTTCATGCGTCAACATCAGTGTCCATTACGTTCCTTGGCTGCCTTTGAAAACAGCGAATATGCTGATGACTGGCGCGAACTCATGCGCCTTTTTCTTGTGAGGCGCACTCGAAGTTTTATTCAGGAAAACTACGCCGAAACTGATCCAGAAAATGGTCGCAAATATCTTATATTTGAAGATGGAACTCGATCTTACTTCCCAGTGCGTATTCCAAAAACTGTGAAATTCAAGATAGATGACACAGACCCAAATGATCAGTACGCAGAGCTATATGCGCCGGATGTGGTTGATACAATCAATAGTCTAAGACTTCCTCGTTATGGCTTGGGCAATTATGTGAAAGAATCGCACCTAAGTCCGCCCACCCAATCTGAAGCCATAGTGTTGCAAGATCTCTCCCGTGCAGGGAAAAGGCTCATGGGCTTTTGCCGCACAAATCTTTTCAAGCGTCTTGAAAGCAGCGGGCAAGCGTTTATCCTATCCATTGAACGGCACATTCTGCGCAATTATGTATTTCTTCATGCAGTCAAGGAGGGCAACCCTCTCCCTATCGGCACACAGGATGCCGTATTGCTTGATGCTCGTGTTTACGATGAGGATGCCGATGCCACGAGCACTATTCCAAATATATTTGATGATGAAGACGGTACAGATGAAAACGAAATGGCTCATAAAAGAGGCTTGGAATCACAGGAAGATTATAAAAGACGTGCTGCTGAAATCTATGAAGAATACATCTCAAAACATAAAACAAGTTTTAAGTGGTTGCGCCCAGATTTGTTCAGCAAGGCACTCGCTAATGATTTACATAGCGATGTAAATGCTCTGTTAAAAGTGTTAGAAAAATGCGGCGATTGGGATCCACTCAAAGACACCAAATTGGAAGCTTTGCACGATTTAATTGATAAGAAATATATGAATGAGAAAATTATTGTTTTTACCCAATTTGCTGACACAGTGCGTTATCTTGAAAAAAACCTAAAAGCCAGAGATATATCAAGAATGGCAGGCGTTACAGGAGATTCGCCTGACCCAACAGCGCTTGCTTGGCGTTTCAGTCCGGAGAGCAACGAAAAACGTGCGCGAATTAGCCCTGATAATGAACTGAGAGTCCTTATCGCCACAGATGTCCTCAGCGAGGGTCAAAATTTGCAAGACTGCTTCATTGTAGTCAACTACGATTTGCCATGGGCCATCATTCGACTGGTCCAGCGTGCCGGGCGTGTAGATCGAATCGGGCAAAAGGCAGAGAATATTCTTTGTTACTCCTTCTTACCCGCAGAGGGGGTGGAGCGTATCATTCGGCTTCGGGATCGGGTGCGAATAAGATTGCAGGAAAATGCAGAGGTTGTTGGCACCGACGAAGCATTTTTTGAGGATGATCGAAATGATCAAGCCGTGCTTGACCTATACAATGAAAAGGCAGACATCCTTGATGGGGATGCAGATACCGAAGTGGATCTTGCATCTTATGCCTACCAGATCTGGAAAAATGCCACAGAGGCTGATCCAAGGCTTGAAAAAACAATCCCTGCAATGCCACCTGTGGTCTATTCGACCCGCGAACACAAGCCGACCAATGAAAAACCTGAAGGGGTCTTGGTTTATATGAGGACTGGCGAGGGAAATGACGCACTTGCCTGGATAGACAAAGATGGAAAAAGCGCCACAGAGTCACAGTTTGAAATCCTTAGAGCGGCAGAGTGTAAGCCCGATACGCCCCCTGTTCCGCGCCATGAAAGCCATCATGAAATGGTAAGAAAGGGTGTAGAGCTCATGGTTGAAGAGGAAAGATCCGTTGGCGGTCAACTAGGGAGGCCTTCTAGTGCCCGCTTTCGCACCTATGAGCGGCTCAAAGATTATGCCCAAAAGGTCGAAGGAACCCTTTTTGAGTCTCAGGAACTCCTTAGGGCCATTGATGATATTTACCGCCATCCGCTGCGGCAATCTGCTATTGATACCCTAAATCGTCAACTGCGTAGCGGCATTTCTAATGAAACTTTGGCACAATTGGTAATTGCGCTTAGAGATGAAGATCGCCTTTGCCTGATCCATGAGGAGGATGGGGAATCCCGTGAACCCAAGATCATCTGTTCCATGGGGTTAGTGGAAAAGAGCTAATTCCCTTGACAGGACTAACAGGATAATCAGGATAAATTGAATATCGTATGGTCCATGTATCGCAGTTGACGGAAATAGTGTTATGGCTCCGAATTTATACATTGTCGCAGGACCAAATGGCGCTGGCAAAACAACATTTGCAAAAGAATTCCTTCCCAATTATGCAGAATGCTTGGAGTTTGTGAATGCCGATCTTATTGCAGGAGGGCTTGCGCCGTTTTATCCGGAGAGGGCTGCCATTCGTGCCGGGAGGCTTATGCTGGAACAGATCCGTTTATTGGCCAGTCAGAACCGCGACTTTGGCTTTGAAACCACTCTTGCCGGAAAATCATACGTTCGTCTTTTGACTAATCTAAAAGCTCAAGGATACCGAATTCACCTTTATTTTCTATGGATCAAAAATGTTGATATTGCCATTGAACGTATAGCTGATCGGGTACGAAGGGGTGGACATAGTGTCCCTGAGCATGTTGTTCGCCGCCGTTTTAATCGGGGAATACCGAATTTTTTCAATCTTTACCACCCGCTCCTGGACTTCTGGGTGATTTTTGATAATTCAACGGAAAATCCTGTTATGATAGCTTATGAAGAAGATGGAGATCTGAAAATTATTGACCTGGCTTTATTTTCAAAATTATCTGTAAATATGGTGAGGCCATGAAAGAACAGAAAATAGATAGGAATCTTTCCGATAAAGCGATGGCGTTTCGTGCTGAAGATGCACTTAAAATAGCTGTAGCCCGAGCCATTGCTGATCACAAACGAACAGGAGACCCGATTGTGGTTTGGCGTGATGGGGAGGTTGTTAAAATTCCAGCCGATCAGATAGAAGTTCGTGAGCTGGACGCGGAATATCGGACACTCGATAAAAAGGATAAATAGAATATGTCGATTAATCTCGAACGCACCCGAAAATTTCTCCAGAGTTTCGACTTCAATACCCTGTTTATCGAAGAGCTTGGATGGGACCGTTACACTGCCACCCTTGATATCCCCATTGACGGCCAGAACTATACTCTTAGCGCCATTGCGGAAAAGCGCGGCATGGTAGTCTTTGTCTGTGCATCTTTCGTCGATGGGGGCATCCCTGACTACCCAACGCGGCGCAAGATTGATCGCCAGGTTGCAAAGGCCCATCATGAGCATCTCGTCATCTATTTGGGCGCGGACAGGAGCATGCAAATCTGGCAGTGGGTTAAACGTCAGGCAGGGAAGCCTGCTGCCTGCAGGGAACATACTTATTACATAACTCAACCGGGTGATGCCTTAATCCAGAAAATTGGACATCTGGCATTCAGCCTCGAACAAGAGGAAGATCTCACCATTGTTGAAGTGGGTCGGCGTGCCCGAACGTCCTTTGATGTAGAGAAGATTACCAAACGGTTCTATGACCGTTTTAAGACCGAGCATGGAAAGTTCACGAAATTCTTGAAAGGCATTCCCGAGGAAAAATTTCAGCGTTGGTATGTATCCGTTATGCTGAACCGCCTCATGTTTATCTATTTCATCCAGAAAAAGGGATTTCTGGATAACAATATAGATTACTTACGGTCCCGGCTGGGCCAAAGCAAACAGCAAGGAAAAGATCAGTACTATAAAAATTTTCTATGCCCACTCTTTTTCGAAGGGTTTGCCAAAAAAGAAGAGGAACGCTCGCCTGAAATAAACCATCTTTTGGGTGAAGCGCCCTATCTCAACGGAGGACTGTTTCAAGAACACCAGGTTGAAAAGTTGTATGGCAAAGAAATCCAGATAGCAGATGCTGCATTCGATAATCTTTTTGCCTTTTTTGAGCAATACCAATGGTACCTGGATGAGCGTCCACTGCATGCGGATAATGAAATCAACCCCGATGTTTTAGGTTATATCTTTGAAAAATACATCAACCAGAAACAGATGGGCGCTTATTACACCAAAGAGGATATCACGGAGTACATCAGCAAGAATACCATCATCCCCTTCCTGTTTGATCAGGCCCATAAAAAATGTAGGATTGCCTTTGAAGGTAAACAATCGGTATGGCGGCTAGTCAAAGAGAATCCTGATCGCTACATATATGATGCTGTAAGGAAGGGTGTTAAACTGCCGCTTCCTGAAGAGATTGCCCTAGGTGTGAAGGATGTGTCAAAACGCAACGAGTGGAATAAGCCTGCGCCTCAGGAATATGCACTTCCCACTGAGATATGGCGTGAAGTGGTGGCCCGCTGGCAGCGTTACGAAGAAGTCCGTGACAAAATGCTAAATGGTGAGATAACGTCTATCAACGATCTTATCACCTATAATCTCAACATTCGTCAATTTGCCCAGGATGTGATTGAGAACTGTGAAGGTCCAGAGCTGTTGCGTGCCATTTACTATACTATAGCCGGCAGAATTCCCGATAAGTCCAATCAAGAGCTCCAACCAGGGATGAGTATTTTGGACCCGACTTGTGGATCTGGCGCTTTCCTTTTTGCTGCCCTGAATATTCTCGAACCCCTTTATGAGGCTTGCCTCGACCGTATGCAGGTCTTTCTTGATGAGCTTGAAAGCTCAGGCCAGGAATATCGATCTGACAAATTCGGTGACTTCCGGAGAATCCTTGAACGAATAGACCAGCACCCTAACCGTCGCTATTTCGTCTTCAAGTCCATCATCCTTAATAATCTCTATGGTGTGGACATCATGGAGGAAGCAATAGAGATATGCAAGCTTCGTCTTTTCCTCAAATTGGTTGCCCAGATAGATAGAATTGAGGACATAGAACCGCTTCCAGACATTGATTTCAATATCAGGGCAGGAAACACCCTGGTCGGTTTTGCAAGCCGTGATGAAGTAAATGAGGCCATTACTACAGCAGAAGGAGGTCAGAAAAAGATCCTGTTCGGGGAAAGTGTTGAAACCATGACACGCATTGAAGAGAATGCAGAGATTGCTGATCGTGCATTTAAGAAGTTCCAGGAGATGCAAACAGAGCTCGGCATGGATGCAAAGCACTTTTCCGCCGCTAAACAGGAACTCATCAACAGGTTGAAGGCACTCGAAGATGAATTGGATCGTTATCTGGCGTTCGAATATGGAATTAATCGAAGTAATATACGCGATGATAACGAATACGAAAAGAGGTTCATGAAATGGCGTGAAAGCCACCAGCCTTTCCACTGGTTCATCGAGTTCTACAGCATCATGAAGAATGGTGGGTTTGATATCATTATTGGAAATCCTCCGTATGTAGAGTATAAGGAAATTAAGGATCAATACATTGTGAGAGGTTATCAAACAGCCAAGTGTGAAAATCTTTACACATATGTAGTTGAGAGGAATTATCGGTTATTATTAAATAATGGAAGAACAGGGATGATTATCCCTCACTCTGCGATTTGCACAGATAGAATGAGCCCATTGATTTCCTTGTTTAACCAAAGATCCTCCCGCATATGGCTTTCAACATACTGCATTCGACCTGCAAAACTATTTATTGGCGTTGACCAACGCCTGGCCATTTATTTACTTGAGCATGGAGAGCCAAATAATTTTGTTTATTCTTCCAATTATCACCATTGGCACGAAGAATTCCGCCCATATCTGCTTCAAAATGTCCAGCATACAAATACATCTGAGATGCATTTCCCAAACTCAATTCCAAAAGTGCACCTACAAATTGAACGTATAGTTTGGTCCAAATTAAATGGATTTTCACTTTTATCAAAAAACTCAGTAACAGGGGGCTCCCAACATATTATTTATTTTCATAACGCACCACGATACTGGATACGAGCAATGGACTTTGCTCCCTATTTTTGGAATGAGCGCGATGGGGAGCACATTTCAACTCAGGTAAAATCTTTGTATTTCTTTTCAAAATTGGATGCAACAGTTGCGGTATCAAGTCTTAATAGTTCTCTCTTTTATTGGTGGTACATAGTCCTCTCTGATTCCAGGCATTTGAATATGCGTGAGATTGACAATTTCCCTATTGGCATTGATCAGATGTCAAAGCCATTAAAAGAAAAGCTGGAAGATCTTTCTAATAAATTGATGATTAGCTTGAAACGTAATGCAAGGCGAAAAGAGTGTACTTACAAAACAACTGGAAGCGTTGCTTACGACGAATTCTACCCTAAACATTCTAAGAAAATAATTGACGAAATCGACCGTGTCCTTGCAAACCATTTCGGATTTACAGAAGAAGAACTCGACTTCATCATCAATTACAATATCAAGTATCGGATGGGGCTAATCTAGAACAAAAACAATAATAACAAGCAAGATGGATTTAGTTGGTATTAGTTGCAACGATTCAGGTTATTTATTCTCCCTGAAAAAATATTTAAAAGAGAGTGCGCCGCAAAGCATTACAGCGCTAGGAAATCCCGACATTCTTGAAAACAGGTCAATAGCTCTTTTTTGCTCGCAAAAATGTCCGGGCGACTTAATCCTTAAAGTTTACGACCTCGCACAAGTCCTAAGGCATGCTTGTGTTACCGTAATCGGCGGATTTCATTCCCCGATGGAACGAGAGTGCCTAGCAATTCTCTTGCGAGGCACACAACCGGTCATTTTATGTCCGGCCAGAACCATTCAAAATATGAAGATCATGAAGGAATACAGGCAACCCCTTGATGATGGGAGACTGCTTTTCCTGTCCCCATTCGAAGAAAATCAACGGCGTATTTCCGTTAAGACCTCCCATTACCGCAATCTATTTGTTGCCGCTTTATCCGTTGTTGTTTTCGTTGCCCATGCCGGCCCTGGCAGTAAGACAGAAGCATTTTGCCAAGAAATTTTCTCCTGGAAAAAACCGATCTATACCTTTGGCAATGATTACAACAAAAACCTTATTGAAATGGGTGCACAGCCGGTAAATATGAACAATGTTTCCGAATGGGCAAAATTCCTAGCCGAAAGTGCTGATAAATAGAGAGGGGATGACTCATGGCTGAAAACGATACTGTTAATGTATCAGCCGCTTTTGAAATGTTGCTTGAGGATAGTGAAAGAGAAATCTCTTTAATCAACAAAAAAGTTTTCGTGCGTCTGAAAAGGGCGAATATGAACCGGCCTCCACTCTCCTGGCCAAAATAAAAGCACAATGGAAAGATGTTAAGCCCGAGTGTAAACGTGGTAGATCAAGACTTATGATATGAAATTTCTTATTGATACTAATATTTTTATCCCCCTCGAACCAACCCGCCTTTCTGAGGTTGAGGGTGGTACCACTAAAGCTACAAAATTTGCGCAACTTATAGCCATTGCCGGGCATCAGTTATACGTTCATCCCGCTGGGCGTGAAGATCTCAGGCAGGATATAGATAAAGAGCGACGAAATCTCAGAGAGATCTTGTTCAACAAATACCCTTTGTTGCCCGAACCCCCACCAATCTCGTCGCATCTTGCGAGTGTTCTCGGGCATCCAGAACCAGACTCAAATGATTGGGCAGATCACCAGCTAATTGCTGCTCTTTCCGGTAACGCCACAGATTTCCTCGTGACAGAGGATCGTTCCCTTCGTAAAAAAGCTGCCAGATTGGGCTTAGAAGGTCGTGTAACGACTATAAACGAAGCTATCTCCATTGTTCAAGATCTCTTTGAAAAGCATCCACCAACGCCTCCAGCTGTTCGAGATGTCAAGGCCCACGCTTTGGACGAGTCCGATCCCATTTTCCAAAGTTTTCGTGAGGACTATAGCGGATTTGATGATTGGTTAATCAAATGCAAATTAGAGCATCGGCAAGCTTTGCTGATTGAAGGAAAGGACTCCTATCTTGCTGCATTCTGTATTATCAAGAAGGAGAACTCGTTTGCGTTAGGCCTAAAAGGGAGAGTATTGAAGATTTGTAGCTTTAAAGTATCCGAAGAGTACAATGGATTTAGATATGGTGAACTCTTGCTTAAGACTATATTCAATCACGCTATTGTAAACAGATATGACTGGATCTACATTACCATGTTTGAAAAATATGGTGATCTGATTAATCTTTTAGAAGATTTTGGTTTTCAAAACATGAATATGAAAACTGAGATTGGAGAACCAATTTTCTCAAAACCGATGTCGTTCTCAAAAAAAGATCAAGATTCTTTTGACCCTCTCTCTTTTAATGTCCGATACGGACCCTTTGCTTTAAAGGTAAAAGGCATTCATGCCTATATTGTTCCGATCAAGCCACGATACCACCGACTTCTCTTCCCCGAGCTAGAAAAACAGCTTGAACTCCAACCAGGCTACCATCCTTTCGGAAATAGCATCCGTAAGGCTTACCTATCTAACGCATTGATACGAACCATCACGCCTGGCTCCAACATTTTCTTCTATCGTTCATCAGATGTGCATAGTGTGATGTCAATAGGAGTCGTGGAAAGCACCTTAGTTTCATCCTCGCCAACTGAAATAGCTCGATATGTAGGAAAACGAACCGTATATACGTTTTCCGAAATCGAGAAAATCTGCCAAAACGAGGTGCTGGCGATTCTATTCAGGCAATCGCGGATATTGGAGCTTCCAATAAATTTAAGAGAACTTAAAGAAAATGGCGCCCTTGCAGCAGCACCACAATCAATTGTTACTATCCCTAAGGAGGTATTGGATTGGATTCAATTTCGAATAAACGAATAGTACTTATCGCTATTCGGCCACGATTTGCAGAGTCAATAATGAAAGGTGAAAAGAAGGTAGAGTTCAGGAAGGTAAGGTTCCGTGAAAAAGTATCACACATGGTTATATATGCGAGTAAGCCGATTCAAAGGATTCTTGGCTATTTCCAAGTGCCAAATATTGAAGAGGATTCACCCGAGCACTTATGGGCTCGTTATCGTTATGTAAGTGGATTGAGTTATGATGAGTTCAGAGATTATTATGCAGCATCAAATAAAGGTATCGCAATTAAGGTTGGAAACATCTGGCAACTAAAGGAACCGGTGCCAATTTCAAAATTGGATAAATCAATTATTATACCCCAAAGTTTTGCCTACCTGACACATGAAATTTTTGAAATGATACGAAGGAAGTATGTGTCAGTTCCTGTTTTTGAAGTGGCACCGTCGTTATAAATTGCTTAACGTTCCTTGAGGCAGTAAATGAACGGTTTTGTCGGCGTCACGGATAATGATTGGTTTGCATACGTAATCCTACTGAAGCAGGTTTGGTCTAAGGCGCAGGGCGCAAGGCAACAAGATATAGTTGGGCAAAGTCTAATTGTGAAATTCCACATGAATAAGTTATTCGGGGAACACCATGCCACGCATTCAACAAGGCCCTGCGGTAAAAGGAAGCCAAAAGTGGATCCAGAAGTTCGTTAACGAAAGGCCGGATCTGCTCAATTCGTTCATTAAAACCCAACTCGATCTTCCAGGGACTGATACCATTACATGGCGTTCCCGCCTTGTAAGAGGGGACGCTCGTGCTGAACGTGCTTAACGTTCCT
>Ga0315548_1004461_pt1 | contig 10088 bp, 8 predicted proteins | sample SalMarSW160110MG_2_FD_202540 | JGI IMG/M metagenome (GOLD analysis project Ga0315548, IMG submission 202540) | Salt marsh sediment microbial communities from the Plum Island Ecosystem LTER, Massachusetts, United States - Salt Marsh Sediment SW1601-110 ... | reverse complement strand
TCGAAATCCAAAAAGAGAGGAGGTGAGAGGCGCCACAGGAAATGAATAGGAAGTAGGGTTTAAAACGGTAATGCGTGAAAACAGTAATAAAAAAAAGGAGAGAAAGAGATGCGAAAGATAGGTACAATAATGATAGCACTTGCAATGGTGTTTGCCTTTGCAGTGCCGGCTATGGCCCAAGAGGTATGCGAGCCGTGTGCCAAGTGCCCTGCACAAGCAATGGTTCCTCCTTGCCCGACGGGGGATCAAACAGGCATGACGTGCTCGTTTGGCGATGAATATTTCGTTGGTACACTTCCTCATGATATTGGTACTACGTATGCTTTGTGTCCGGTCATCTTCGACATATGCGATTGCGACGATCCTTCAGATTTTACCTCGGGCACAACAGTCGGTATCCGGCTGACATTGTTGGTCAACGGACTGGAAGGGGACCACGGGGCCTACTTTTCAGAAGCCTACACCGGCAATGTGATCATGGGCGACAGCAAGACTTGGCTCTGCGACCCGGCGCCCTGCGCTACTGAAACAGTTGTTCCAGGTGGTATTAGTTGGTGCGACCCCCTCAACGTTGGTGTAATAGACCCAGGAGAATTAGGAACCTTATATAAAGATGATAATTTCATTGCTACTGTTCCACTATATTATTCGCATAACGGAACCAATTATGTGTTAGAACCTTTAGGACCATCAGGGGTTTGTCCTCCCGCAAGAAATGTGGTCCGAACTATGAGTGCACCAACTGAGGGGTTGGTTATAGATTTAGAAGATGAAACATATAACATGTCTCACTGGGCGCTTGATATTCCCGGTGTGATCCTGACTACCGACATTACGGATTGCTCTACCATATCAGTAGAGATCTGCATGATGACGGAAGCCGGCGGGGGCATCTGCGGGGAGTGCTCATGCGTGTGCTCCTGTGTCTATGACCTGTACCGGGCATGCTGCGTAGCGGGCGCGGGGTGCATCCGCTTCCCTTATGTGGTTAGCACAGCCACGGGCTGGGACACGGGCATTGCCCTCATGAACGCCGCTCCGACAGCATTGCCGCTTGCAGCCGATATGACCGCCACGTTCACCTATGTCCAGGATAACGGCGCCGTCAGCACCTGGACGGATGCTAACTGGGACAGCAACCGCGGCCTGAAGGCCTATGCCTTCAGCACCGGTATCTTGCCGAACCTGGTTCCTGCCCCAACGAGCACCATCGGCTGGCTGCGGGTAGATACCAATTTCGATGTGGATGGTATGCTGTATCTTACCAACGGCGTCTTTGGTGCGGCGCATCTGGGCGCATGCTGCACAGGAATTTGTCATTAACATAATATAACCATATACTACGATAAAGGGAGGGCGGGCTTTTCCGTCCCCCCTTTTTCGTGGGGGAACATGTGCCTTTCACCGTAAGCTACAATAAATTGGTCCTTTTGATCTTGGCCCTTTTTTTTATCGGCCCTTTTACCGCCGTTTCCCTGTGTGAAGGGCAGGATGCCTTGCTGCCCACGGTGAGTACAGGCTTGAGCTGGGAGGTGAGTGTTCAGTATCGGAGCATAACAGCCAAGGAGGGTTGGCTTGCTCCCAGCAGGTTTCTCTATACGATTGGTCCTGCTGAAGGAGACGGGCAGCATATCCAGGTATCCGATCAAAAAGGGACCCTGATCGGCGCGATCCGGATGGAGGACCTTACCCTTTTAGAGGTTGACACCCTCAAGCGGGTTCGGGGGGAATGGGTACGGAAGACCTTGTTCTTTGATCAGGAAGGGCCGGTAAAGACCGCAGAGGCGCCGTTTCCCTTTGACTGGCCCGTATTCCCGCTCTCTCGGGGACGTATAAGGGAATTCCCGGCATTCATTCGCCTTGATGATGGGCTCACAGCCAGGAGGTTTATACGGCAAAACGTGGAAAAAGCAGCGGTTACGGAGCTTCCAGAGCCTGCAGAGTGGAAAGATGCCAAGGGCCCTGTGCTGAAGGTCACGTGCGTGGATAGCAGCGGGGGCCGTCTCTTTATCCAATACTGGGCCGAGGGGTTGCCGTGGCCCGTCTACGGTGAGAATCCCGACATGCGGTACTGGCTGGTTTCCCGGTGAGAAGGGATCTCCTGCTTATCGTTTCATTCCTGTGGGTGTGTATCCTCGCTGTTTCTTCAACGGCGCTCGGGGCCGTCTATGAGGCGGCTTTTATCCCATGGTCAGGGTACTGGTGGCCCTTTGTGGAAGGCGGCCTGGTAACAGGCGCTGGATATCGAGGCCACCCGGCCCCGCTTCAGAAATACGATTATGTGACCAGCGGAACCTATTACGGCCCTGCCACGAGCTATGGGAATTCCCGGTACTATGATCCCAATGCCCCATACTGGTGGGGTCTTTGCTTTGCCTGGGCAGCGGCCTCTATCATGGAAGAAGAGCCCGTTCATAAGGGTGTTTACAACGGAACCGTGTTCAGGGTGGGGGATAAAAAGGCACTTCTGACCGTGCTGTATGACGGCACGCGGTACAATGCCTACCATGTAAGGGATCCTGTGGAGTTCCAGCATGTGTTGGAGACCTTTATAAAGGGAAGGAACCAGCCGGTCGTCATGGACCTGGGCTCAGAAGAGGAGATCTGGAACTTTCCGGTTTACCGGTATGAGATCTCCTACTACACCGACCCATGGGACAAAAGGCATTACAGTACTACCATCCATTTTGCGAGCGATTCGGTTGCTCCCGACTATAAAGGGATCTCACCGGATTCCAGGACATACCATTACTGGTTCAAGCTTCAGGGGAGCGAGATTATAGAAAGCGGCTGGGAAGGGGCAAGCGTCGGCAACCCCCCGAAGGTGGCCTACGAGCCCCTGTATACGATACCCCGTAACGATGGGATAGATCCGGATACGGTGAGAGAGATCGTCGACTCAATCGATGACGCCTACGAGACAAACAACGCTTCAGGCGAGGCGGCTCTCCTCACCAGCGGAAGATACGATCTGCTGGCACTGGACCAGGACTGGTTCAGGGTAACGCTTCGGGAAGGGGATGTTCTCCGTGTCATGCCCCAGTGGGATGACGGAGCAGTGATCTCGGCGCAGCTTCTTGATCCGGGCCTGGATGTGGCGGCTGCGATGGCTGCCGGCAGGTGGACTTTGTTTTCTGCCCGGGAAAACGGGGACCACTCTATCAAAGTGGTAAGCTCCCGGCCTAAGGAAGAATACGAATATACCCTTTATCTTGTGCATGCCATGGGCTACGGGGCCCTGTTTCCCATGTACCAGCCGGGAGGATGGGCCAACGGAGTGGCCATGTTCACCGGGGAACTCGGAACCGCTGCCTGGAGGGTAGGCCTCTGCATTATGGGTGAGGACGGTATGCCCCGCAACGGCATATGCATAGATGAAGCGGCGGGACACATCGGCGGAATCCTGAAGGAGGATTTTTTGTTGTCCTCTCCGGAGTCCGGGTATCTGAGGGTGGACTCCGATAGCCTGATACTCGGGATGGGGATGCAGGTTTCAGGGCAGTATCTGGCATATGGGGCTGACCTGATACCCTTAAACGATGCCGTCTCAGAGCTTTTCTTCCCCCATTTTGCCGGTTACGCAGGCATTCCAGACCAGTGGGGCACCTATTTCGGCTTCATCAATACGGGCATAGACCAGGAAAGACTCCTGCTCATAGCCTATGACAGGGAAGGTGCCGAAGTGGCGGAGGATGAGCTTGTTCTTGGTCCAGGGGAAAAGCGGGAGGTAAATACCGGTCCTATGCCTGTGCTGAGCGGAGAAGCGGTATCCATGTCGGCCCGATGCATGAGCGGCAGGCAGGTGCTGGCCGGCTCCATCCGTTTTAGCAATCCCAGCAGCGGGAAAGGCCAGGCCCTCATTCCCCTTCCTCTGGAACGATCCACCTATCTCATGATCCCACACGTGGCGTCCGGCAGGGGGTGGGGAACCGCCCTTGCCCTTATGAACTGCGGGGATAGGGAGGCCCAGGTAGTTCTCAACGCATACGCTGAAGGCGGCTCCCTGGTCGAAACAAAGGCTGTTTCCCTGAAGGCAAACCAGAACTTTGTGGATATGATCTCAAGGATCTTTCCATACCATGCCGCCTCTATCAAGAGCCTTGAGATAATCTCCAGCGGAGATATACCCCTATGCGGCTTCAGCCTGTATGCAACATCCGATGGGAACTGCCTGGCAGGACAGCCCATTGCTTCACCCGGCCTGCTTCCCGGATATGTGCCCTGCACAGAGTCAACGGGCGGATGGGCGACCGGCGTTGGTCTTGTAAATCCGAATGGGAGCCCGGTTGACGTGAGGATGGTGTGGCTTGACGGAAACGGCCGTCCCGTCTCAGAGCAGAGCCTGTATCTGGAGCCTCGAGAACATTTTTCAGGCATTATCCAGGAGATGCCCGGCGCCGATCCCTCAGCCAAATATGTCAGGATAGAAGCTGATGGTGAGGCCGCTCTCGCAGGGATATATCTGATGGCATCAAAGGATGGAACAAAGTTGATAGGTGGGGTTATCAATTTCGCGCCGGACAGCCGGTAGCCGTGGCAGCGCAATAGGTCAAAGAGGTTATTTTACAGGGAGTAAACAGAAATGAGAACCATTTGTCGAAGCACTGTTGTAGGGTATTTTCTTTTTGTTTTCTTATATGCAGCCATTTCGTACGCGGCAAGCCCAGGCGAGAAGGCCGGCCTCACCATCCTCGTGAGCGGCAATCTGGAAGGGCATGTTGAGGGGCGCAAGGGGTGAGGCGGGAAGATCTCGGGCGGTCTTGCCCGGTTGGCCGGGGCCATCAAAGAGGTCAGAGAAGAGTGCGGAACTGATCTCCTCGTTGTGGAGACCGGAGGAGTCTTTCCGGAAAGGGGCAATCAGGCTTTTCAACGAGGAGACCTGGCGCTCAAGGTCATGGAACAGATGGGATACGATGCCGTGGGCCTATCCGGTAGGGACATCGCCCTTGGCTTTTCCTGCGTTGAAAAGGCGTTCAGGGCCAATCCAGAGTTTCCTATTGTGATATCTAACCTGGTGAGACGATCCGATTCGAACCCTCCTTTTGGCAAACGATATATCATCCGGGAGAAAAACGGCATACGGATAGGCATCCTATCGGTTGCTTCCGATACAGAGCTCGAACAAATGCTTGCCCGCAATGCCTTCGGCAAAGGGCTTCAGGTGATACCGCCTGTGGCCGCCCTTCAGAGCCTCGTTGAGGAGGTGAAAAGGGTGACGGATATTGTTGTACTTCTCTCCCAGCTTACGCAGGAGCGAACATTTTCCCTTGTGAAAAACGTTACAGGAATCCATGTGGTCCTTCTCGGGAGAACGTTTCAAGGATTTCAGAAACCGATTCCGCAGGACCTTGCCGCCAGATTTGCATGGGCGGCCCCCAAGGGAAACATGCTCAGGAGGATTGAATTATCTCTGGATGGGGATCGACCTATAAAAAGATTTGAGACGAAGTCGATTCACCTGGACAAAACCGTCCAGGAGGATCCCGAGATAGGGGCGATGGTTGCCAAGGAGATTGAAGATCGGCAGGGTAAGGAGAGGAGAGAATTTCAGGAACAGCAAAAGAAGATTCTGGGGATGACACCCGACCAGTACCTGAAATATCTGGAAGAGCAGGGCATGGCAGTACCCCTGGAACCGGGTGCGGCTCGAGAAAAGGGTGCTGCCGGTTGCAGCGACTAAGAGGGAATCGGTACACGAAGGAGATACTATGAAAAGAAAGACGGCGATCGTGATTACTGTATGCTTGTTTGTTCTCTGTTCGGCATGCGCGCAGTTTCAACTGGACCCCAGGGGCGAAGATGCCTTGAGAAACCGGGTCCAGACCCTTTGGGAGGCCAAAGTGAAAAATGATTGGGCTGCCGTGTATGATATGACAGCCGAGTCTTACAGGATGAAGGTGGACAAGAATGCGTTCCTGCAAGCGCCGAAGGCGGCAACCCAAGGATTTGTCATTAAAGAGATAGAGCTCGTGGAGCCGGGGAAAAAGGCAGTGGTCACAGTGGAATCCCGGATCGAGGTAATGGGTCGGCAGTTCCCCATGGCCATAAGAGAGACGTGGGTTTGGGAAGAAGGGGTTTGGCGCTTGAAGCTTGCTCCCGCTGCATTTCAGGATCTGTTTCAATCAAAGACCGGGGAAAAGCCGAAACCGTAACGCAGAGGCTCCCGAACCGGTTAGCCGTTGGTAGCTGCTGATGATGATGACAGCAAAGTGCAGTTCTTGTTCTATAAGGAGGTTGGATACTATGAGAAGAGCTCAATGCTTCTGGATTGCCGTATTACTCTTGCCTGTGCTGTTTTTTTTCTTGGACGGCGGGGCCGCGGCCCTGACCGGCGGGCCGGATTCCTATGGATACCGGTATACGGACAGCGAGGAGCCGGGTGCCGCGCCTTTTTCCTGGATCGATATCGCAAATACGGGAACCCGCTATCCCTTGGAGAATTACGATGTGAGCAACGACATACCGATTGGGTTCGGATTCAGGTTTTATGGCATCTATTACGATACGGTCCGATTTTCCAGCAGCGGGTTCATTACCTTTAAGAAGACCTCTCTGAGCGGTTCCGAGGGAGGTGAGCCCATACCAACGCCGGGAGGATTGGCGGACAATATGATTGCTGCGTTTTGGGATAATCTAAGTACGGGAACGTGAGGCGCAGATGTGCTTTACGAGACCAGGGGGGTCTCGCCGAACCGAATGTTCATCGTGAGCTATAATACTATACCATTTATCTACCCTGATGATATCCGACATACATTCCAAATCATCTTGTATGAAGGCTCCAATGATATCAAGGTGAATTATCGCGATGTGTCTCCGCGGGATACCTCAAAGCATACCACTACTGCCGGAATAGAAAACACTCAGGGTACGGCGGGCCTTCAGTATGAGAGATTTAATACTACCAGAAGGTACACTGACATCTATGTGCGCTACTATACGGGCAGCGGAGGAGAGCCCTATCCGCCGTCTCCGGAACCGGATCCTGATCCGACACCGGAACCCGGACCTTCTCCTGCGCCGGTCTCCGGTCTTTTTCCGGAAGGCTCTCTGTTTTTCCCTTATATCGTTCTTAACCCTGACTGGAAGATGGAGATATGCGTCATCAATCCTGATCCTGAACAAACGGGAGTTGGTGTTTTGAGGGCATATAACCAAAACGGGGGCTTCGTCGGGGAGGTGGCGCATATCTCGATCCTGCCCCGCGGGAGGCATTCCGCACCCATTGTAGACCTCATGGGCATGTATGGCTCAGCCGCCTATATGGTCTTTGAACCGGATCCGGGCTCACCGGATCTGGCGGGATACGAACGGTTTACAAAAGGCGATGAGCTCGGGGATGCCGTGCCGGCGGCTACGGAATCTTCCCGTTATGTACTGGACATCCCCCATATTGCATCGGATCTGCGTTGGTTCACCAGGGTCGTGCTTATTAATACGTCACCCGTTTCCCAGAATATCAATATTGAATTCGATAATGGTGAAACCAAGCCCATGGATATTGGGCCTGGACAGCACAAATCCTTTTTGGTCAGGGAGCTGTTCGAAGGAGATCCAAAGCCGGAGGTCCGCTCAGCGCGAATATCCGGCTCCGGTCTTATCGGCATGGAACTTTTCGGAAGAGCAGATGATGGACAGAGCGTGCTTTCATCGATCCTGCTCAGCAACGAGAAAAATGACGTAATCTATTACCCCCACATTGTAGAGAATGGAAACTGGTACAGCGGCCTGGTGGCCTATACCTACTCCTCCTCATGTGACTTGACCATAACCCCATTTACCGCCGTAGGCGAGGCCCTCCCGCTTTTGTATAAGAATATTTCAAGATCTTCCAGGTATGTCGGGACTTCCACCTCCCTTGAGCTGCCGCCGGAAACGGCATGGCTTAAGATCCAGGGTTCAACATCCCTCTCCGGATTCGAGCTCTTTGGGAGCAGTTATGGAGCGCTCGCTGGATTTGTCTGCACCGGGGAAAACAGAAAAACAGGTGTGTTTCCGAGTCTCAGCAGTGAGGATGTTATGGGAATCGTTATCATCAATACGGAAGATTCAGAGACGCACGTTGCCCTCACGGCCTACCGGGACGATGGAAGCATCGTAGCCGAAAAAACCTTGCCTATGGCTCCCTATGCAAAGATAGTGGGAACGGTTCAAGGCTTTTTTGAACAGGATATTTCCGGGGCCACGCATATGGACTTCTCCTCCGATACCGAGATAGTGGGCTTTCAGCTCACCGTTTCCATAGATCAGGGAAGGGCTGACGCACTTCCTAGTCTCTAAGGACAGTGTTTCATAGCTATGCTCGCGTGTTAAAATCCCTCCCAACCTCCCTTTAGAAAAGGGAGGGGAATTCCAGTATCCCCCTTTCAGAAAGGGGGATAAAGGGGGATTTTATTTTTAGAGAATGAGATTTTTACAAACCTCCTTTTTCTGTCATTCCGGGCTTGACCCGGAATCCACTAAGTATTTGAAAACACCATATTCCAGCTCCTGCCCTATACTCAGATACGGGGTTTGCCCAAACGACAAGGATGCACAGAACACTAACCGGTAGGAAAAAGTGACCAGGATTATTGATGCGCGGTGGTTTACGCCGGTCGTCATAGCCTGTGTTGCCTTTGCGATCTACAGCAACTCCTGGCATGCCCCCTTCGTATTTGACGATGACTACATAATCGAAAATAGCGAGCAGATCAGAGACTTGTCGAGCTTCTCATCTCCGGGAACGTTCCTGGGGCCAAGGGCGGTCGTCAACTTTACCTTCGCCCTCAATTACCGGTTCGGTAAGCTCCAGGTCTTGGGCTATCACCTGGTCAACATCCTGATCCACTGCGCTAACGGATTCATGGCCTATCTTCTGTCATTGGCGCTGCTTCAGAGGCTGCCTGCCGCTCCGAGAGGGGATAAGCTTCTGAACCAAGGTGAAAGATCAAGTCAAAAGGCTCGCAGGAAGAAAGGAAAAGACAAAAGGGCACAGGAAACGGCTGAAGGGAAAACCGTGGCGGACGACAGGCCGATGTTTTCAATGCACATTATCTCTTTTTTTGCAGCCCTCATCTTCGTTGCCCACCCCCTCCAGACCCAGGCTGTCACCTATATCGTCCAGCGCTATGCCTCTCTGGCGGCTTTTTTTTACATGGCATCGATCCTCTTTTATCTCAAGGCACGAACGTCATCCCAGGGCCTTTCCGCTTCAGCCTTCAGCCTTCAGCCTTTATTTTTCTTCCTCTCGTTTCTGTTCGGCGTTCTGGCCTTTCTAAGCAAGCAGAGCGCAGCAAGCCTTCCTCTCGCCATCGTTCTTGTGGAGGTCCTTTTTCTCGGCGGCTCTCGGAGGAAATGGGTACACAGGCTCCTGTGGGCGGCGCCGGCCTTTGCCCTGTTCCTGGTGTTTATCCTGTATGCCATGGGCCTATTCGGGGGCGGCGGAATCGGGGATATGCTGGAAGATGTTTCCCGTCTATCTCGTGAGACAAAACTGGTGAGCCGGTGGAGTTACCTGTGCACCCAGTTCAATGTCCTCGTTGTCTATTTGCGTTTGATCGTTTTCCCAGTAGGACAGAACCTGGACTACTACTATCCCTTCAGCACGGGTTTTTTTGACGGCCTTACCCCTCTTGCCTTCGCGTTTCTGGCGGGGCTCGGGATACTGGCGGTATGGCAGCGGAGGCGCTATCCCCTCTTTACCTTCGCTCTTTTCTGGTTCTTTGTAACACTCAGTGTTGAGTCGAGCATCATCCCCATCAGCGACGCCCTTTTCGAGCACAGGCTGTACCTTCCCCTCTTCGGTTTCTCGCTTCTCACTGCCTGGATACCGTTCCGGTTTTTCCCGAAGAGGCGATTTTTTGCCGTCATCATCTGTGCATCCATTATTGTGTCGCTGGGGGTCGCAACCTACGTAAGGAACCAGGTGTGGAAGGACGGCCTGACCCTGTGGGCGGATGTTTTGAAAAAATCGCCGAGAAACCCGAGGGCGGCCCTCAACCTGGGGAATGCCCTAGCTGCTAGGGGGCGCAAGGAAGAAGCTGTGCGGCTCTATACACAAGTTCTTCGTTCCAATCCGGACAGTGCTGCAATACACCATAACATGG
>Ga0315548_1004459_pt1 | contig 10089 bp, 9 predicted proteins | sample SalMarSW160110MG_2_FD_202540 | JGI IMG/M metagenome (GOLD analysis project Ga0315548, IMG submission 202540) | Salt marsh sediment microbial communities from the Plum Island Ecosystem LTER, Massachusetts, United States - Salt Marsh Sediment SW1601-110 ... | reverse complement strand
TGTGATATGCTTTTTTTTTAATATGAGCATTTTTTAGTGCATTTTATTCCCTCACTGACAGTTCTCTTGTCCATTGGTAGCCCTGAAAATCCTTATCTGTGATTCTCCTTCAGAAGTCAGCCAGTGTCCCACAATTTTATCCTGCTGTGGCTTTGCAGCAAATGACAACAGAATCAAACCGGTAATAAATGCTATTCTCTTAATAGTATAAGTTTATTTTCTCACATAGGTAATATATGAATATGAAAAATCTCTTTCCTCATCTTTATGGTCTTCCCTTTCAATCTCTTTCCACTCATTGTAATTAAGTTCCGGGAAAAAGGTATCACCGTCAAATGATTTGTGCACTCTGGTTATATACAGCTTTGTCGCATATTTCATAAACTGCACATATATTGTTCCTCCTCCTATTATGAAATTCTCTTTTGAATCATCACATTTATCCATAGCATCCTCGACAGAATAGGCCATTATACAGCCTTTGAACCGGTCATCCCTGTTATCTGAAATTACTATGTTTTTCCTTCCCGGCAAAGCTCCTCCAGGCAATGATTCATATGTTCTTTTGCCCATTATGACGGTATGGCCGAGTGTAATTCTTTTAAACCTTTTAATATCATCCGGCATATGCAAAAGCAGTTTATTATCCTTTCCTATAACATTATTTTCTGTAACAACAACTATTATGGATATGCTCTTCATAAAAAACCTTATACTGATATATCCCCTTTTATATGCGGATGCGGATTATAATCCCCGAGTGTAAAATCCTCATATCTAAAATCAAAAATACTCTTTATATGTGTATTAATCTTCATAGTTGGCAGTTTCCTGGGTTCCCTGGACAATTGCAATCTGACCTGCTCAATATGATTTGAGTATACATGTGCATCACCCAGCGTATGAATAAACTCCCCGGGGTTGAGTCCGGTAACCTGGGCTATCATGAGCAATAAAAGTGAATAAGATGCAATATTAAATGGCACGCCCAGGAATATGTCGGCACTTCTTTGATATAGCTGGCAGGACAGAGTATTCCTTTCAACGTAAAACTGGAATAACACATGACATGGAGGAAGTGCCATATTCCCCAGGTCTCCGACATTCCATGCACTGACTATATGGCGCCTGGAATCGGGATTATTGCGTATCGAGTCTATCAGTCCCGATATCTGATCAATATACCTGCCATCATATGTTGGCCAGGAGCGCCACTGGTAGCCGTAAATATGTCCCAGGTCCCCTTTTTCATCGGCCCACTCATCCCATATTGTTACCCCGTTGTCATTAAGGTACTTAATATTGGTGTCTCCTTTAAGGAACCACAATAATTCATGTATAATAGATTTTAAATGCAGCTTTTTCGTCGTAAGCAGGGGAAATCCGTCATTAAAATTGAACCTCATCTGGTATCCAAAAATATTTATTGTCCCTGTGCCGGTCCTGTCTTTCTTTCCTGTACCGTTTCTCAGAACATGATCCAATAAATCAAGATATTGTTTCATAATTATGTAAAATTAATAAAGTAGCCCTAATAATAGCAAATGCTAAAATTAAAGTTATTTACATCTGTTGATTACTTTTAGGTTATAAACAAGAACCAGCGTAGCAAAATTTAGTATTTTTAACACTTTGTAAATAACTTATGAGCCAGACAGCAAAATACATTTTTATCATTGCAGGAATAATAATTTTGGGATTTATACTCTGGTTTTTTAAAAGTATTGTCGCTTACATATTTATTTCCCTTGTACTTTCATTAATAGGCCATCCTGTTGTTACGTTCCTCGGTAAACTAAGAATAGGCAGGGTTGCAATACCAAAAGCACTGCGTGCACTTCTGACATTAATATTGTTATGGGTGGCTTTCTTTGCGTTTTTCAGGATATTTGTACCGCTTGTTGCAAACCAGGCCAATGAGTTTTCCAAAATAAATATAGAGCAAATAGTAAATAACCTTGATGAGCCTATAAACAAGATTGACAGATTTATCAGCAAATTTAAAATGTCATCCTCAGGGGAAATGTCGGTCAGGGATTATTTTACTGACAAATTAGCATCGGTCTTAAATATAACCCTGTTTACCAATATATTTTCAACAATAGCAAGCCTCCTGGGAAATATCTTCATTGCAGTATTTGCAATTTCATTTATGACTTTCTTCTTTCTGAAAGATGAAAAGATGTTTACAGAAACTATAGTTTTACTTATACCTGACAAGCATGTAACTGCGTTCAGGCATGCTTTGTCATCCGTGCAAAAATTATTGATGAGATACTTTATAGGTATTATAGGCCAGATAACAGGTGTTATCACACTTGTGACCATAGGACTCACAATAGTAGGTATCGGATTCAAACATAGCCTGCTTATCGGATTTCTTGCAGGAATCCTGAATGTAATACCTTATCTTGGTCCTTTGCTGGGCTCCATACTCGGCATAGTGTTGGGTGTTGCCACTCACCTCAATATGGATTTCTATTCCGGACTGTTGCCATTGATAGGATATATGATACTTGTCTTTGTAATTGTACAGATTATTGATAATGTTATTTTTCAGCCCTTTATCTATTCAAGCAGCGTAAATGCGCATCCTATGGAAATACTGCTGATAATTATGATTGCAGGAAGCCTTGCCGGCATTCCGGGGATGATACTTGCAATACCAAGCTATACTGTTTTAAGGGTGTTTGCCAAAGAATTTTTTAATAAATTTAAAGTTGTAAAAAAGCTGACTGAAAAAATTGAGTAGCTACTTCAGCAGGTATGTTGAAAAAAATTAAAATATTGCTTGTTCTGTTAGTTTGCCTGACTATGGATAATATTTACGGTCAGTATAATTTTCAGGCAGATATAGTTGAGGGTTGTGATGCACTTACAGGCACACGTTTCTGGCTCGAAACCCCTGCTGTCAGTGATAGTATTGTATTGATAAGCTGGGACTTTGAAGGAGGTAATCCGCCGTATGACCTTACACCAAACAAAGATGATACCATTACGGTTGATTATAACAGTCCGGGCGCCTACAGGGTATTTGTGAACATTACGTTTGACTTTTCTGATACAACAATTGATAAACCTGATTATATTAATGTACACCAGACCCTGCCGGCAGTATTTACATTTTCAGATACCCTGGAAATAGCTCCTTACAGTTGTGTCTTCAGGCATACCGCAGAGCCTGTCGACCCATCCGCAACCTATAGCTATGACTGGGATTTTGATGATGGCACAACAGACACAGGCAAAGTTGTGGTGCATACATTTCCGGGTCCTGACACATACAACGTAACACTTACTGTTACCCATAGCTATGGATGTTTAGATACGTATTCGGCCAACGTTTCTGTTGAGGAACCTCCTCCTCCGTATTTGATTACGGCAAGCGAAACCGAAGGATGTGATTTTCTGCGGGTTAAGTTTGGTTTTATAAGAAATACTCCGGCTGACACAATAACTTCAATATACTGGGATTTCGGCAATGGTGAAACAAGTTCATCCTTTGACCCTGATACTGTGTATTATACTGAGGGTACTTATTCTATAAACTACATTCTGAATGGCGGCGATGATAATATACTGATGGATACCATCAAAGTTCATGCTACTGCAGATGCATTTTTTGTATTTTCAGACACTGCCCAGATTGCTGACTATGCCCTTGTATTCCGGCAAAACTCACAGTTGTATGATAATGCTGCGACATATAGTTTTGACTGGGACTTTGATGATGGCACCGTAGATACAGGACAGGTAGTTATTCATACATTTCCGGGTTCCGGCACATATGATGTAAGCCTTACTGTCAGTGATAATTTCGGATGTTCAGGTTCATATATCGCCAGCGTGCCGGTTACAGAACCTCAACAAATATATATAACAGCGGACCAGACCGAAGGTTGCGACTCACTCAGAGTTAAATTCGGACTTACAAACCTGGATACAGATACAATAACTTCATTATCCTGGGATTTTGGTAATGGCACTACCGGTAACGAGATTGATCCTGACACCGTTTTTTATGAGAATACAACCAGTGCAAGAAGAGCATTCGACATTACTATTATAATAAACGGAGATAGTGCAAACGCAAAAGTACATAATGATTTTATTACGGTCTACCGGACAGTAACTGCGGGTTTCATATGTGCCGACACACTTACAACAGACGAAGCATTGAACAAGGTATGCTGGAATACTGATCATCAGTATAATGAATTTTCATCATACGGCTTTCTCTGGGACTTTGAAGGAATAGGTGAAAGAACCGACAGGAGACCCCTGTTATCATTTCCTGCAGTGGACGATACTATTACTGCCAGCCTGATAATTACGGACCTTACACATGGCTGTTCTGATACAACCGTCCGCGATATTATACTGGCAACTTTACTGGAAGTACAAAACTTCTTCACACCTAATGATGACAATATATTCGATGATTTTGTTATTGAAGGCGGAAGCATGCCTCTGCATATACAGATTTACAGCCGCTCAGGTACCCTGGTATACGAAGCCAAAGGACCAAAAACAATAAGATGGGATGGCACCACTGAATCGGGACAGAAGCTGCAGCCCGGAGTATATTTTTACATATTGAGGGCTCTTGAGGCAGATCCGGGAGGAAGATATACCAAGAATGGATTTATCCATCTCTTCAGATAAAATCTGTTGATATGCCGTCATTTTAAATACAAGATATTTCTGAAATGGCCGGTAATATTATAAAAAGGGTATTTAGATTCTATTTTGACGGTTTTAAGAATATGACTTATGGCAAGACATTGTGGGTCATAATTCTGATAAAGCTTTTTATCATATTTGTTATCCTGAAACTGATCTTTTTCCCCGATTTTTTAAAAAAGAATTTCTCTTCTGATGATGAACGCAGTAATTACATTATTGAACAACTTACCAAATAGTAACATGGCAAGATGGATGCAATTGACATATCACTTGTAAACTGGTCAAGGGGACAGTTTGCTCTGACAGCAATATATCACTGGATTTTTGTGCCTCTTACCCTGGGACTGTCCTTTATCATTGCCTTTATGGAAACCATTTATGTAAGAACGGGCAACGAAGAATGGAAAAGGATCACAAAATTCTGGATGAAGATCTTTGGAATTAACTTTGCAATAGGAGTTGCAACAGGTATTATTCTCGAGTTTGAGTTTGGCACTAACTGGTCAAACTACTCCTGGTTCGTCGGTGATATTTTTGGTGCCCCCCTCGCAATTGAAGGAATAATGGCTTTTTTTCTGGAAGCTACTTTTATTGCAGTTATGTTTTTCGGCTGGAATAAGGTAAGCAAAAAATTTCATCTGGCTTCAACCTGGCTTGTTGCAGCAGGTACAAACCTGTCCGGCCTATGGATACTTGTTGCCAATGCATGGATGCAATATCCTGTCGGAATGCATTTTAATCCCGATACCGCCCGTAACGAAATGCTTAACTTCTGGGAAGTCTTTCTCTCCCCGGTAGCTATTAACAAGTTTATTCATACCATAACTTCAGGTTATGTGCTGGCTTCAATTTTTGTTATAGGTGTTAGCTCATGGTTCCTGATTAAAAAACGGGAAATATTCATGGCAAAAAGAAGCATGTTGATTTCCTCTATATTCGGAATTACCTCATCAATTGTCCTTATTTCTTCAGGTGATAGCTCTGCACGTTTCATAACGGACATACAGCCCATGAAACTTGCTGCAATTGAAGGTTTATATGAGGGCAAAAAGGGGACCGGACTAATATTGTTGGGTGCGTTGGGCAAATCTGAGAATTATACAGATGATAATAAAACATGGAAATACAGCTTCAAAATAGAAATTCCGAAGCTTTTGTCATACATGGCTCACGGGAATTTCAATGCCTACGTACCGGGCATCAATGACCTGGTTAACGGGAATCCCGAGTATAATATCATATCTGTGCAAGAAAAAATTGAAAGGGGCAGGTATGCGCGTAATATTCTGGCGGATTTAAAAAAAGCAAAAGATTCGGGCAATACTTTAAAATATGAAGAATTAAAAAAGAAGTTCCACGATCCCGATTTTAAAGAGAACTATTTCAGGTATTTTGGATATGGTTTTTTAAATAATCCCGGCAGTATTATCCCAAATGTGCCCATGTCATTTTATAGTTTTCATATAATGGTAATGCTTGGATTCTACTTTTTTTTATTCTTCATAATCATATTAATATGCCTGTTCACCGGGAAAATTGATAAGTGGCGCTGGCTGCTGCGCCTGGCAATTATCAGTGTCCCGTTATCTTATATAGCATCACAGGCAGGCTGGGTCGTATCTGAGATGGGACGCCAGCCATGGGTCATACAGGATTTATTGCCTACTGTAGTCGCTACTTCACATATTGATGCCAGCACGGTACAGGTGACATTCTGGATTTTTGCCGTTCTTTTTACGGTGCTGCTTATAGCCGAATTAAGAATTATGTTCAGGCAAATCAATATAGGACCTAAATATGGAGGGAAAGAACATGTTTGAATCATTATCATACCTCACACTGCAACAGTACTGGTGGATAATCATATCTTTGCTCGGCTCTGTTCTTGTATTTCTTCTCTTTGTCCAGGGAGGACAGACACTTATTTATACCCTCGGGAAAAATGAAGATGAAAGAACAGTTATAGTAAATGCCCTTGGGCGTAAATGGGAATTCACATTTACTACCCTTGTGACCTTTGGAGGTTCATTATTTGCTTCTTTTCCCTTATTCTATTCAGCAAGCTTCGGAGGGGCCTACTGGATGTGGATTATCATTCTTTTCTGCTTTGTTATCCAGGCTGTGGCTTATGAATTTCGTTCAAAACCGGGTAATCTGTTAGGACATAAGACATACGAGGCATTCCTGCTCCTTAATGGCATATTAGGGACTACGCTTCTTGGGATTACTGTCGGAACTTTTTATAACGGTTCTCAATTCTCGGTAAACTTCAGCAATATTGTTAATCCCGGAAATCCGATAATTACGAGATGGGAAACCCCTTATCACGGTCTTGAAGCAATTATTAATCTTCATAACCTTTCGCTGGGATTTGCTGTTTTCTTTCTTGCAAGGACTATAGCTTTATTGTACTTTATCAGAAGTATTGAAAAGGCAAGTATCATAAAAAAAGCACGTCAGCAACTGATAATCAATGCATTGCCTTTCCTTGTCTTTTTCATAATATTCATAACCATTCTGTTTATTAAGCAGGGCTTCGCCTATAACCCCGAAACAAATATTGTAACATTGGAAAAATATAAATACATACATAATTTAATAGAGATGCCTGTTGCGGGTATTTTGTTTGTTACAGGAACCCTGCTTGTCGTTTTCGGGATAGGTAAGTCGGTACTCTCAGAATATGCCGGCGGCATATGGTTTACCGGGCCCGGAGCAATAATGGCAGTATTCTCCCTGTTTATAATAGCCGGATTTAATAATACGGCCTATTATCCCTCAATATATAACCTGCAAAACTCGCTGACAATAGAAAACAGCAGTTCCAGCAAATATACACTTATCGTAATGAGCTATGTATCACTATTAATACCATTTGTTTTTGCCTATATATATTATACATGGAAGGCAATAAGCAGTAAGAAAATCAATGATAGTGAGATAAAAAAAGAAACACATATATATTAAAAAATGTATCTATCATCCATAATAATGCTTTTATCATGGCCTTTACTGGTCGGTGCAAGTTATCTGATTATTTTACTTGCCTTGAAAAAACTTGAGAAAAGAATAAAAGATAATTAGCCGCAGATTATTCCAGCTTAAAAATCCAGTTATTAATCAGGGACAATATTATATATAGTGCAATTATCGGGGCCAATCCTTTAATTCCGAACAGAATTATAATCAATGCAGATAGTAATAAGAAAATGTAACGTATACCATTCCCCTTAAATCCTGTATTTTTAAACTTTAATGAAAACATACGGATATTTGACACCAGCAAAAAACAAATTACAACTATTAATGCTATCAGGGTAACCAGGGAATATATATTATATACATTTTCATTATTCTTGAATAGCAAAAAATAAATATCGTGATTAATACCAATGGAAGCGATCAGAATAGCACTTGCCGGTGTCGGCAATCCCTTAAAGCAAGTCTTTTGCTCATTATCAATATTAAACCTGGCAAGCCGTAAAGCAGAGAAAACACCGATAAGGAAAGCCGAATAAAGTATCAGTTCATTCTCAATGCCGGGTGAGTCAATATCTAATCGTGAACCGTGGGCTGTGTTAACAAGGGTGAACAGTATTAACCGGTATAAAATCATTGACGGTGCTATTCCAAAACTCACAACGTCTGCAAGAGAATCAAGCTGAACACCAAAATCCGATACTGTTTTAAATAATCTTGCAAAGAAACCGTCAAGAAAATCAAAAATTGCCGCAATGATAATAAAATAGCCTGCATATACCAGCATCTCTTTCTGCAGTGAATATACTATTGAAATAGATCCTGAAATAAGTGACATACATGTGAGCAAAGAGGGTATAACTTTTTTCATAAGTTGTAAATTGACTTTTTGGTAATAAAATTAATAAAATTTAGAAACATGTTGATAATTAAGATGCCAATTAACATTATGTTCATGTTAATATGAAATAGAGGACCAGTTAATATTAAATAATTAGTATTTTTGGGGAAATTTATTAAATATGAAAATTGCTGTTGATTTCGACGGAACCATTGTTGAGCACAGATATCCGCAGATCGGTGAAGAGAAACTTTTTGCATTTGAAACACTTAAACAATTGCAGAAACTGGGACACCAGCTTATATTATGGACATTCAGGCATGATAAAGAGCTGGATGAAGCAATTGAATACTGCAAAAGAAAGGGCCTTGAATTTTATGCCGTCAATAAAAGCTACCCCGAAGAAGAATTCGACCCTGCAACAATCAGCAGGAAAATTGATGTGGACCTTTTCATTGATGACAGGAACGTTGGCGGATTTCTGGGATGGAGTGAGATCTGGCAAATACTGAATCCCGACTTTGCTGATAGTGAATACAATGAACTGGGAAACCTTGCCAGGGGTTCAACAAAAGTTGGCAGCAGACTGAAAAAACTGTTCAGGTAAATGTTAAAGATTCTATGAATACTATCTTTTACAGCTTGGCTACCCCCCTGAAATATATTCTGCCCCTGTACGTTATTCTTAGTCTCAACAGCTGCAAAGAAACAAATTCAAACAATACTTATTCTGCCAGCTCAGACGGAGGCCAAGGAAAGGGGTTTATCACTGCCATTAAAGCCCCGGACATTAATGAAATTTTTATATGTGGTGATACGGTTAAGATTATATTATCTGTAAAGAAGAAAAACATCATAATTGATTCTGTATATTATTTTATTAATAATTCACTAATCAATACAAAAACAACAGGTGCAGAAATCGTGCACTGGAATTCAAAAAATGCAAAAGTCGGACAAAACACTGTCAAAACAGTTATTTATTATAACGACACATTAAAAGAAAGTCATTCGGTATCCTTTGTTCTGCTTTCCGATATAATACCGGTAACTTATAATTATAAAGTCGTGAACAAATATCCTCACGATGAAAATGCCTATACCCAGGGATTGGCATATGATGCCGGTTACATGTACGAAGGAACAGGGAAACAGGGCCAATCCTCACTGCGTAAGGTTGATATAAAGAGCGGAATCCCGGTTAAAAAGCTAGACCTTGACCAGCATATCTTTGGTGAAGGTATAGTAATAATAAATGATCATATTTATCAAATTACCTACAAAACACAGGTTGGATTTATTTATGATAAAGAAACCCTTGATCTTATCAGAAAGTTTGATTACCCGATAAGAGAGGGGTGGGGACTAGCAACTGACGGTAAGAAAATATTTATGAGTGATGGCAGCTCAAATATTTACATCATAGATCATGAATATTTCACGCAAACAGGCCAGATCGAAGTATTTGACAACAAAGGAATAGTATCAAACCTGAATGAACTGGAATTTATCAATGGGAAAATATTTGCCAATATCTACGGGGATACAAAAATTGTTATTATTGATCCCGGTACGGGCAAAGT
>Ga0315548_1004458_pt1 | contig 10091 bp, 11 predicted proteins | sample SalMarSW160110MG_2_FD_202540 | JGI IMG/M metagenome (GOLD analysis project Ga0315548, IMG submission 202540) | Salt marsh sediment microbial communities from the Plum Island Ecosystem LTER, Massachusetts, United States - Salt Marsh Sediment SW1601-110 ... | reverse complement strand
AAAAGCGCTCGTGGTCAAGGAGGGTGGGCGTGAGGACCAATTGTCACGCGCATATATCGGCATGGATCGATTCCGCATCAGGGCTATCGTGAAGTTGCTGGGGAGCGGGATGCTTACCCATGCACAGCAAAGGAAGGCCATAGAAGAGCTATCGGTCAAGTGCAGGATATATGGCGAGGGATGTATGAAACGAGGAAGGAAAGAGGAAGGTTCATTCTTCCTCTGCCTGCCCGAGCGATTGGCAATCGGAGAAGAGCTCTCATCAGAGTTCATCGGACCTTACACCTGGGGGGATGAACCATGTGTTTGATCTATATATCTTCTGCCTGCCTTAACCTATATAACCATCAAGGATGGGCATTTCCAGGTGCAAGGGGGCGGGGAGCAGCTACGGCTTTTCCAGGACGATCTTATTCTCCACGAAGGAGATCATTTTTATGCGGGCTTCAACGGCCTTTTGATCTCCGAACAGATTTACCATCCTGATCACATCTCCTTCCCTGTGTAACTCATCCACGTTTTCCAGTATGAGCTCCTCGTTTCCGTCTTGAATCAGATATGCTGATGCCTCACACATCGTGTTCTTCTCCTTTTATGATCTCGATGACCTTATCGATAAGATGGGGCAAGGGTTCGCCTGAAAGGCCCATGATCTCGACCCGCTCCTGGGTCAGCGGAATCAACACCTTCAGGGCCTTGCTGGATCCTATGGCCTTTGACATATCCGGGGTTACTTCCCCCATCATGGCATTGGCAATGATAATGCCAAGTGGACCGATAATGATGTCCGCCTCGATGGCTGTTCTCACAATGGCGTTCTCGCCGGTGGCTCCTCTATTTGCGCCTGCCTTCATCATCTGAGAGGTAGCCAGTGAATTGGTGCCAAGGGCGAGTATTTGCATATCCTCGCCAAAGGCATCCCGTAATTTCCTGATGATAGCCCTCCCTATTCCGCCTCCCTGGCCGTCCATAACCATTATTACACTCAAAGGAACCCCCCTTTATATAGAATTGGATTGCAACCGTGGATAAACCCTGTTAGATTTCAAACGGTTATCCGAATCCGGATGAAAATATCGTGTACTATTTCGGACTCGCCTGAAAAAAACGTGTTGGTTTGTCAGATAGGAATCGTCTATGCCCTATAATGCCCGAAGGCATAACTTCGTGTAATCACTATATACCAGTCTTTATAAATATAAAAACATTTTTTCGGGTTATAAGACAGTGATGGATATCTGGAGCATTTTCATAGCGCTGGTGATAGGAGCATATCTGTTGGGCTCAATCCCCTTTGGCCTTATGGTTGGGAGAAGAGTGCAAGGAGTGGATATCACTGAGGTAGGCAGCGGTAACATCGGGGCCGCCAATGTTGCCCGCGAGGTTGGTCTCGCATGGGGGGTTGTTACCCTGCTGGCGGATGCCTTTAAGGGATTCATCCCGGTTGCTTTTGTCCCCTGCCTCTTTGGCGCATCAGGGGAAATAGCTGAGGCCTTGAGGGGATTAGTTGGTTTAGCAGCCTTATTGGGTAACCAATTTCCCGTGTACCATCATCGCAAAGGAGGAAAAGGGGTGGCCACGTGTCTCGGGGTTTTTTTGGCCATCTCCCCGGTCTCCTGTGTCTTTTCCGGCGTTCTATTCATTATCGTGGTCGCGATGAGGCGGTATGTCTCTCTGGGCTCAATGACTGCTGCGCTGAGCATGCCCGTGTGGTTATCCATAGGCGGCTACTCGAATTTTTTAATCATCACTTCGATAGCAATGTCCCTTTTAATTGTGCTCAGGCACAGGGACAATATTTGGAGGTTAGCCAAAGGGAATGAGAGGAGGTGGCACATCAAAGGGAATCACAATAGTCGATCTATCAGACGATCGAATTCCCCATCGGAATAATACTCTATGATAATCCTTCCTTTTTTACCCTGTTTCGTGATGGTTACCTTCGTACCTAAGGATCGTTGGAGATCCTTGGCCAGGGAATTGAGGTAGTGATCGGCTTCAATCCTCTGGCTCTTTGGCTGGGTCTGGAGCTTTTTTGCGAGGGATTCCGTCTGCCGGACGGAAAGTGCCTTCTTGATGATGAGATCCCTAAGCGTGCGTTGCACAGAAGGTGATTCGATGCTTACGATAACCCGTGCATGTCCTGTGGTCAAACGGTTCTGTATGAGGTCCTGCTGAAAGGTTTGAGGAAGCCTCAGGAGCCTTAGAAGATTGGCAATAGTAGAGCGGTCTTTACCGATCTTTGCTGAGAGCGCCTCCTGAGTGAGATCGAACCGTTGCATGAGTTCCTGGTAGGCCGATGCTTCCTCGATGGAATTGAGATCCTTGCGCTGTAAATTCTCGACTAACGCCAATTCAAGGGCCTCGGAAGGGGATGCATCCCTTACCCATGCGGGGATTGTATCGAGCCCTGCCTTTTGGGCTGCCCTCCAGCGCCTCTCACCCGCTATGAGCTGGAACCCATCCTTTGTCCTCGACACGAGTATGGGCTGGATAACCCCTTTCTCCTTTATGGAGTTTGCCAATTCGGTTAACTCGGCGTCGCTGAAATCCTGGCGCGGCTGGTAGGGATTCGGCGAGATGGAGTCAATGGGGCAGAAGAAAAACCCCCGCTCATCTACCAGGATGGTCCCTTCTGGAATTAAGGCCGATAATCCTCTTCCGAGAGACTTACGTTTGGGCACCGCTATTTCCTCCTCGTGCTATTATTTCCCTTGCGAGCTCGAGATAGCTTTGAGCACCTTTCGATCGAATGTCATAAAGGATAATTGGCTTACCATAGCTTGATGCCTCGCTGAGGGATACGTTCCGCGGAATCACTGTTTGAAACACAGAGCCTTTGAGATGGTTGCGTACTTCCTCTGCCACTTGATATGATAAATTGTTGCGTCGATCGAACATGGTCAGCAGAACTCCGAACATGGAAAGGGACGGATTCAGCCCCCTCTTAACCAACTTGATGGTGTTGAGCAACTGGGTGAGGCCCTCCATGGCGAGATATTCGCATTGGAGCGGAACAAGATAGCAATCCGCCGCAGTAAGGGCATTCAGCGTGAGGAATCCAAGCGAGGGGGGACAATCCATGAATATGTAGTCGTAGTGGTTCCTCAATCTGGATACAATAGTATGAAGGAGATATTCCCTGTTCTCTTTGGAAAACATCTCTACCTCAGCGCCATACAAATCGGGGTTTGCCCCGATGAGTTTCAGCATGGAAATCTCCGTATCGAGGATTACCTCTTTCTCGACCTCTTTGCCTAAAAGCAGGTCGTAGATGCTGGGGTTCAGGCTCGAGGGATCTATGCCTAACGAGGTAGTGGCATTTCCCTGGGGGTCACAATCCAGGAGAAGGCACCGTTTCTCAGCCACGGCGATCGATGCGGAGAGATTGACGGCCGTTGTTGTCTTGCCGACGCCCCCCTTCTGATTCACAACGCATATTATCACGCCCATGGTTACACAGCAGTTTTCGTAATGGGATTTACATGCCCCTGAAAAAATGTTTCACGTGAAACACTTCGCGATCCGTGACCCTCGGCCAGTCGTTTTTCTTTGATTACTTTCCTGCCTTTCCTGTGAGCATTTTTTGCAGAGCAAGGAAATTTACGAACTATTATGGTTTGTTTGGTTAAGAACATACACTGAAGAGAGAATATTCTCAAATCAAAAATACCCCCCGTGGGGGCATTCCTGGCCTCCGCTGCCATGCAGGACTATGCTAAGGGAACTGTTCAACAGCGGGATGTTGCCTAGCCGGAAATATGATCAAGATGGTGGTGTTAGAAGGCTATATAGTGGAGGGATAGGCATTCAGAAACAACTGGTGCGCCCAGCAGGATTCCCTTCGGCAGGATCAGGGCAAGCTCACTTTGGGACTTGGTTAGTGGTCACTGAATGCCGTGGAGTTTCAGAACGAACTGGTGCGCCCAGCAGGATTCGAACCTGCGACCTACGGATTCGTAGTCCGTTACTCTATCCATCTGAGCTATGGGCGCATGCGGATTACTAAAGCGCTTCCCTAACTGGCGGGATGGCTATTCCTGATTTCTCTGTGTCGCGAGCATGCTTGCGACCCGTCGAATAATCTCCGTGGTGGAGATGCCGGGAACAAGGGGGATTCGTTGTACCTCGCCCCCTGCCTGCTTCACGATATCGGCACCTACGATCTCATCTTCAGGCCAATCCGCGCCTTTCACCAGGACCTGCGGCATGAGATATTCGATCATAGCCAGGGGATTGTCCTCATCGAAGATTACCACACCATCGACAAAGCAGAGCGCCGCAAGTAATTCCGCCCTTGCCCTTTGAGGCAGGAGCGGGCGGCCTTTTCCCTTGATGGTACGCACGGATCTGTCGCTGTTGAGGCCGACAATCAGGCACTGTCCAAAGGAGCTAGCTTCGAAGAGGTAATGGATGTGGCCATGGTGAAGGATGTCGAAACACCCGTTCGTGAACACTACCCGTTCACCCTGTCCTTTCACCCTGTCGACGAAGGCTTTCATATCCTGTTGGGGCTTTATCTTTAAAAGGAAGCCTTCCATTCGAGAAACCTTTTCACGTAGCCACCCATCATTTGACTCTCCTTAACCTTGAGAATCCTCGCGTATGCCTTGAGAAAGCCCTTGAGATACACAAGGGCTGGAAGCTCATCAAAGCGCTCCTCCTCAATATCCTCCAATGTCTTTTTCGGTATGTTTGTCTTTCCGTGTATGTCTTCAATGGTTATTTCTCTTGCGATCCTCAGTGCCTGAATATCCTTGCCCGTTACTTCCGAGTCGATGTCAATGAGGGCAAAGCTTTCTTCCATGGAGGGCATCGGGCTCTCAGTTGTTTTCTCCTCGGTGAGCAGGCTCTCAAGTTTGACCTCCCTCAGGTTGCCGTTGATGGCATCGGGCTTCTCTAATCGGAGAGGGCCAAGATCTTCAGGGAGCATCTCCCCATTCTCGAGCAAGAGCTGGTTATACTCAGCCTTGAGACTGCCGTTCGTGAGGGTTTTGTAAGCCTCGACAATCCTTGAGAGAATAAGCTCTCTCTCCTTTTCGGATAAAAGGGAATAGGTGGCAATCGAGTCAGCGGAGAATAGGTTCATGGCCTGGTCATATGCCCATCGAACCTCCTGAGTTGAGGCGTGAGGAGAGATATTGAGTAGTTCGTAGTGGTTTTGCTCGGTTATTCGCTTCATTGTTTACCGCTTCGGAGATTGTGGTGTGCCTAAGAGAAACCCAGCCCCAGTTGATGCTGAGGTGATATTTTCTCAGTAATTTCAAGCAGTTCCTCAAAGACCTTGGCATAAGGATAGTATGCCGTAAGGGGTTTCCTTTGGAGCAATCCATTCCTAATTGTATTATCATAGCTCACACTTCCCAGGAAATCAATCGGGATACCGAAGTATTTTTTGGCTGCAAGAGCCAGGTTCTGTGCGATCATGCTATCCCTGTTGTTCCTTACCTGGTTGACAATCAATTTGATATCCAGGCTCGAGAGGTAATTTTCGATGGTATCTCCAAGGTTCGGTTCCAGCCTTTCAATGACTTCCAACAGATCGAAGACGGTCTCGAATGTGTGTCCTCCCCTCTGTTTGACTCCCTTATCGATAAGGGATCGTACCATTTTTTGACTGACCTTATTTCTCAGATAACGGAAAAGAAGACCCTTCATAAAGCGGTAGGTATTCTCAATAGAAGTGGGTTCGGGCGAGGTGATGAGGATGCCGCAATGGGAGATGAGAAAGAAATCGAGGATGTTGAAAGAGGTGCCAGGCCCGAGATCGATCAATATATACTCATAGTTCAGGCTCTTGATGTTGTTGAGTATCCTCACCTTTTGTCCGTAGGTGAGGTTCGCCATGCCGATCATGTCCTTTGTGCCCGAGATGAGCTTGAGGTTATGTATGCCGGTTTTGGAGATGACCCCAGTTATGGCCGATTTTTTCCTGGTGACAAAATCTGATAGGCCTAATGGCGGGGGCTCTAAGCCTAAAAAGGTGTGCAGGTTAGCCGCTCCCAAATCGGCGTCTACGAGAAGCACATCATTGCCCTTATCGGCTAGGCAGATACCGATACTCGCGGTGATGAGGCTCTTGCCGGTACCACCTTTGCCTCCGCCTACGGCTAGAATACGGTTTCCGACTGTATGCCCTTTTGGTGTTGCCCTAGCTTCAGACATCACGAGCCATTGCTATTGAGGTGGAAACAAAGTAACAGGTGATGAGGTGGATTGCAACTTCTTTCTCTGTCTTCAAGTGCTGATCTCGTTTTAGGGCTTCTCCCATTCAATCGCCAACGGTTCTTGCAAGGGCGAGACAAATTACCTCGAGCGCTCCGGATTTTTTCAGCACTTTGGCGCATTCGTTGAGGGTGTACCCGGTGGTGAGGACATCGTCGACCAGCAGCACCTTTTTTCCCTTGAAGATCGCAGCTGAGGTTACTGAAAAGGCGTTCGCAACGTTGCTTCTCCTCTCTTTCCTTCCAAGGCCTGTTTGGGATCTGGTGTCTCGCTTTCTGATGAGTGTCAGGCAGTCCAGGGGGGTTTCAAGGCCTGAGGAAACGACCTTGGCCAACAAGAAGCTCTGGTTAAATCCCCTCTCTCGCAATCTGCGCCTATGGAGGGGCACGGGGACGGTCACGAATTCCTCCGGATGAGACAGTACAGTTTTCGCAAATCTCGAAAGCAGGTCCCCAAGGGGGGAGGCGAGATGAGTTTCGGAGCCATATTTGAACCTCTGTATCGCTCTCATGAGCGGTCCCGCGTACAAATATGGAGCCCTCATGAAATCGTACCAGGGTGTGCTTCGAAGGCAGTTTTCACAGGGATGGTCCGGGCCGCTCGAGGTGGAAAACGGCATGCCGCACACAGTGCACAGTGGATGGGTGACAGGCGTGAGGTTCTGTACACAGGGATCGCATAGATACCGTGAGGGGAGATGCTTTTCGTCGGAGGATAGGAACCGACCACAAAGGGCACAGCGCGGAGGGTAGATTATGTCAAGCAATGGTGAAAATGCCTTCATAAAGGGTATTATACCCTATTTCGCCCCGCCGAAGATCAAAAAAGGGCGGCCCTTTTTAAGGGGTCGCCCCGAGTTTATGGCAACAATTTGAATGGAGCTTACATCATGCCGCCCATGCCGCCATATCCACCTCCTGGGGGCATAGGCGGTGCTGCCGACTCCTCCTTCGGCTTCTCGGCTACCAGGACCTCGGTTGTCAACATGAGCGCGGCCACTGACGCGGCATTTTGAAGGGCAAAGCGTACCACCTTGGTGGGATCAATGATCCCGGCCTTGACGAGATCCTCATATTCACCTGTTTCGGCATTCAACCCAAAGGCGCCCTTTTCAGCCTTGACCTTTTCGACAACTACCGAGCCCTCGAGGCCTGCATTGTTGGCAATCTGCCGGAGCGGGTCCTCAAGTGCCCTCTTCACTATATTGAGGCCAAGCTGGTCGTCTCCCTCCAGTTTCAATTGAGAGATTGCATCGATGCTTCTGAGCAGCGCAACGCCACCCCCGGGGACGATGCCTTCTTCCACTGCAGCTCTGGTTGCGTTAAGGGCATCTTCAACCCGAGCCTTCTTTTCCTTCATCTCCGTCTCGGTGGCGGCTCCCACGTTGATGACTGCCACACCGCCGATCAACTTGGCAAGTCTCTCCTGAAGCTTTTCCCTATCGTAATCCGATGTAGTGTCCTCGATCTGGGCCCTAATCTGTTTGACCCTTCCCTCCAGATCACTCCTGCTTCCACCGCCATCTACGATGGTCGTGTTGTCCTTATCGATATTGATTGTCTTTGCTGTTCCCAGGTCATTGATGCTCACGTTCTCCAGCTTTAAGCCCAGGTCTTCGGATATTACCTTGCCGCCAGTGAGAATCGCGATATCCTCGAGCATGGCCTTTCGTCTATCCCCAAAGCCGGGTGCCTTGACGGCTGCCACCTTAAGAGTCCCCCTCAGCTTGTTGACCACCAACGTGGCGAGTGCCTCTCCCTCCACATCCTCGGCGATAATGAGGAGCGGCTTTGCCATCTTGGCAATCTGCTCGAGCAAGGGAACCATGTCCTTCATGTTGCTGACCTTCTTCTCATGAAGCAGGATGTAGGGGCCTTCTAAGGTGACCTCCATCTTCTCTGGATCGGTGACGAAATAGGGGGAAAGGTAACCCCTGTCGAATTGCATTCCCTCGACGATCTCCAGGGTCGTTTCCATGCTCTTGGCCTCCTCGACGGTAATAACCCCCTCTTTTCCGACCTTAGCCATTGCCTCGGCGATGATGTTCCCGATCGTGCGATCGTTGTTCGAGGAGATTGTTCCGACCTGAGAGATCTCCTGCTGCTCTTTTGTGGGTTTAGACATCTTCTTGAGTTCCTCTATAACGGCATCTACCGCTTTTTCGATTCCGCGTTTCAAGGCCATTGGATTGGCTCCTGCGGCGACGAGCTTCGAGCCTTCGTGGTATATCGACTGGGCCAGCAGCGTGGCGGTTGTCGTTCCATCACCTGCAACGTCTGAGGTCTTTGAAGCGACCTCTTTCACCATTTGAGCGCCCATGTTCTCGAACTTATCTTCTAGCTCAATCTCCTTGGCAACGGTAACACCATCCTTGGTAATGGTAGGGGATCCCCAGGATTTCTCAAGAATGACATTTCGTCCCTTGGGGCCAAGCGTTACCTTAACCGCTTCTGCCAGTGCATCAATACCTCTCAATATTGCCTCCCTGGCCTTGCTATCGTATTTGATCTCCTTTGCAGCCATAATCTTATCCTCCTCGAATGCTAGATTTGCTATTTAACGATGGCGATAATGTCCTCTTCCTTCATGATGAGGTGTTCCTCGCCATCTATGGTAACCTCGGTTCCCGCATACTTGGAAAACAGCACCTTATCCCCCTCCTTTACGTCCAAAGGCGTTTTTTCCTCACCTTTGCCCTCGCTCTTTCCCGATCCCACAGCGATGATCGTTCCCATTATTGGCTTTTCCTTGGCGGTGTCGGGGATAATGATACCCCCTTTGGTCTTGTCGTCTTCCTGAACCCTCTTTACGATTACTCGATCATGCAATGGTTTAATCTTCATCATCTGCCTCCTTTTACCATATGGTTTGCACGGAAAAATTCTCAAGCGATGAAGATAATATCGAAAACTGAAATGTCAAGGGCACGTGGTTAAAAAAAGTTATCGCGAAAGGAGCTGATTCTTCATCGAAGATTGCCCTGTTGAAGCAACTAATCGGAAAAACATAAGAGATTTCTTGACATTAGGGATAAATATATTTTAGCCTACTATTGTTGTGCGGGCTATGACAATTCCCTAACCTGCGAGGAGGAGGAGCCATGCCAATCTTTACCTACGTCGGCAAGAGCAAAAAAGGGCGAGTTTTAAAGGGAGAGCTTGAGGCTGCGGATGAGAGAATCGCGCGTGTTCAGCTAAAGAGAAAGAATATCGAGGTCACGAAGCTCAAACAGAAGTCCAAGGATATCTTCGGGAGCATCTCGTTCATGCAGCCAAAGGTCACCAAGAAAGACCTCGTGATCTTCACCAGGCAGTTCTCGACCATGATCGATGCCGGCCTTCCTCTTGTGCAGGGACTGAACATATTAGCTGAGCAGATGGAAAACAAGACGTTCAAAGGAATGCTCAAACAGGTTACAAAGGATGTGGAAGGTGGGTCGACCCTGGCGGATGCCCTGAATAAACACCCCAAGGTATTTGATGCGTTGTACGTCAACCTCGTTGCCGCTGGTGAGGTCGGCGGGATCCTGGATACCATTTTGCAGCGCCTCGCTGCTTACATTGAAAAGGCCGAAAAGCTCAAATCAAAGGTGAAGGGTGCCATGGTCTATCCCATCGCCGTCTTGATTATCGGCGTCCTCGTGATGGCCGTTATTATGGTGTTCGTCATCCCTGTATTCCAAGAGATGTTCTCAAGCTTTGGGAAGGGTCTCCCGGCGCTCACCCAATTAGTTATCGACATCAGTAATTTCACCAAGGGCAACATTCACTTTATGATTATAGGGCTGATCGCGCTCATCTGGGGCTTTCGGAGGTACAGGGGGACGAGCTCGGGAAGGAGAGTCATAGATATAGCACTGCTCAAGA
>Ga0315548_1004457_pt1 | contig 10092 bp, 4 predicted proteins | sample SalMarSW160110MG_2_FD_202540 | JGI IMG/M metagenome (GOLD analysis project Ga0315548, IMG submission 202540) | Salt marsh sediment microbial communities from the Plum Island Ecosystem LTER, Massachusetts, United States - Salt Marsh Sediment SW1601-110 ... | reverse complement strand
GGTATAGGTAAGTGACAATTTGCCGGAAGGGAAAGATACTGTAAACAGCCAGCAAAGTGATTAGCCCGATTCCGCCCAAACCCCAGGCCTTTTTACGTTGGAAAGAAAACAAGCTGGCCAGTAAGAACAACAGGGGTAAAACGCCAAGATACAGGTCCGTTTCGGAATAATTAAATGGCCCCCAATAACTTTTCCCAAAGAGAGCGTTTCCATAGATATTAGGTGCTACCAGCCTGACAAGTTGGGAATAAATCTTAAGGAAGCTAGAAACGCCCAGCGCAACTGTTCGCTGAGTTTGAAAGTATAGTTCGATTGTCGGTAACAACTGGGGTGCTGCCAGACTTGCTCCAAAACCAAGGGCGATACCCCCGTAACCCAAGGGACGCAATGATGCATATATCTCTTTATTCGATAACCAAACAGTAAAACTGCGGTAAACCAGATACAAAACCAGCGTGATAGCTCCATAAAAAGGCCACAAGATGCTTCCTGAATAAATCTGCATCATAAATCCCAGGGCCCCAACCAGCGCCCAGCGCCCATCCTGCTTTTTGAGTGCTCGTTCGACTCCAAAAAACACCATTGGCAACCAAACCATTGAGCCAATGATGTTTGGAAAAGATAGCCATCCGATCAAATATCCGTTGAATTCGAAGGTCAGGCTACCAACCAACGAGCCAAAGTGACTTGCTCCGATCTGGCGAAGGTACAAATAGGTAAATACCCCGGCGATCAGGAGATCAATTACAGCCGACCAGCTGATCCCCCTTGCTACTGATAGGAACACACTCGATAAGTTGAACAGCGGGTTTGAGAACATTTCCCCCCGCGCAAAAGCAGGAGCTCCCGAGAGTACATAAGGATCCCAAAATGGGATCCCCGTTTGCCAGGATTCTTTTGCGTAGGTTGCCATCGGATAGAACTGCCAGATTGCATCTGTCACAACTGGATTCCACAGGGGGCCATAGAAAATTTCGGGGCTTTCACTATGCCATGGTTCAGCGGTATAAACAACGTCGAGAGGTAGAAGCACCTTTCCTAGAAAAACTACCCGCCACATAAATATGGTTGTCACCACTGCCAGAAAGGCCAGTGAAAACCAATCTTTTTGCCTTTCCGAGGAACTCTGATTGGCAAACCAATTTGTGATGGATTTCAGATACAAACCTATTCTGGTCGCACTCATATCGAGGACTTATACTACGCCTGGAAAAATTTATAATGAAGGGAATTGACCCGAGAGCGGTTCAATCAAGGCAGAAAATGCCACATCGCTTCATGGCAAGTTGGCATTAAACCTGAACTCACCCGAATTGCTGTTATTTCCTCAGGATAGAAAAAGGTCCAGTCCACTGGATAACGTGGACTGGCGGGTTCACAGAATACTAAAATTATTGCAAATTAAATTCTGGTCTTACTTGATAACCACGGGTAGAAATGTTAGACGAAGGTCCTTCACTACCTTTATTACTACCGTCACCCTTTGGCTGCCAGCCTCCCCTGCGTCAATGTCGATAAAGCCCTGGTATTCCCCGGGTGCTAAACCATTGATATCCACTGAGAAAATCAGGCTGCCCACTGATTGAGTATCGCTATTAGGGGTATCGATGGTGATCAAATTCGGGCTGCCGCTATTTGCTGTCCATGTCATCACCCCTCCACCGCTGTTAATAATCGGCAGGCTCCCCCGATTTACCTGGAGGTTCAACCCCACTAAAACTTTAAAACTCCCAGGGACTAATAAAACGGGTGTCCCGCTGTTTGCAGTTGCAATTACCCCACCTTCTTTGGTAATCGCATAAAAGTGATATTGGGTCTCAATGCTAGATTGTACTTGCACCGATCCAGAAGGTGTGGTTGGGATCACCACTCCTTGATCGAGGGCTGCGTCAAGAAACGTGCCCGTTATAAGATCCCAGTTTATCGTGGTGGTCGTTCCGTTTGTTGACACGCTTAATGCAGCTGAGGGAATTTGTGCTTGAATTAGGTTGGTTTTATAGGTTTTTCCATTAATAGCTAAAGTGTGTTCCCCAACCGTTGAGGTAGGCTTTACTCCGCTAGAACTTGAAAGGCTGGACCCATCTAGGATGGCTGAACTACCGCTCCAGGCATATCCCAGATAGGAGGTTGTTGGCATATTGGCTTCGCCAGCTGCCCCGCTGGGCAGGATCAAGGATGGTACCGCCTGGATCGTTCCTAAAATAGGCCTACTGCTGTACTGGGAATTGAGAGATTCCGATTTCTTGGTTGAGATCCCATTAGCCCGCACTATCATTACGCTATTTAATCCTGGTACATCCTGGGATGCTGAAAGACTATCCTTATATACCTTATCACCGAATGTAGTCGCAAAGAAATAATTTGCGTTGTAGTGCACATCGTTAATTGGCCCATTGGTGCGATCGTCATCGAAGATGGGCATGCCTTTATTGTCGCTAAACACGCTATTTTGCACCGTGCCGCTCACCTTCAGCTGGCGAACCTCATCAGGGCTGGTGAAGAGGCCAGCTCCAAACGAGGCGCTTTCCCCTTCAGCCACGCCAGGACTTACTTCATTCCCTATAAAATTTGAGTCGTTAATCGTAATGGCTGAACCTTGGACGAAAACGCCGCCGCCAAATAGACCGCTAGTATTGTTCGCTAAGGTTGTGTCTTTTATATCCGCCAGGGAATTGAAGAGGATGCCAATCCCCCCTCCCGATGCCGAATTACCCAAGGCATCCGAATTTATAACAAGCGAGTTCTCAAGGGTTAAATGCGCAACCGCTACTAGCAAAGCCCCACCAACCCCAGAATTGGGTGGGTTAGCAGCCACATCACAATCGTACAAGACCACATTTCTGATCGTGACTTGAGCTCTATTCTCCTCCACAGTTCCCATATCTGGGATAGATGGATCGCCATCTATTCTATTTCCATCACCGCCGACGAAAACACAGCCCCCAGTTTGAGCTACCGTTGAAACCGAACCATAACGCCCCTGAATCAATGTATCTTCTACCGTAAGAACGCTGGCAGGCCAGTTATTGCTGCCATTGTCGGCGCCATCCGCTGAATTGACCGAGATCGATCCCCCAAAGCTGGATTGGAATATAGTCCCATTAGCCCTGTTTCCTAGAAATGTACTATCTTTTATGGTGACATATGCCCGGTAAACATTCACTCCCCCTCCAATCATGGCACTGTTGGTTACAAATCGTGAGTTGTAGATCTGCAAACGACTTTGGTCTTCGGTGTTGATCGCGCCGCCCTCGGTCGGAAATGTTTCATTTACCGATGGATCACGAATAGCTTGATTGTTGATGAAGGTGCTATTTGTGATGATCACATCTGCTTTGGGCAGGTTCAATGGTGTCTGCCAATTTCCAATTGAGTATAACGCCCCTCCGTAAGCCCCCGCCTGGTTGTTTTCAAAGCGCGTATTTGATATCCGTATGATTGAATTCCCCAGGTTGATAGCACCGCCAGATGAGCCACGATTGTGATTTGGCGGATTTGCGATATTGTGAATGAATTGGGAATTATGGATATATACTTTTGATCCACTCCGCACCCCTAAACCACCACCGCCCAAACGAGAGGAATTGTTCTGCCAGATGTTGTTGATGAAGAAAGCTGTGGAATGCTCGGCGACATAAATTGCTCCCCCAACTGTGGTTGATACTTTCGACACATTATCTTGAAAGCTACAATCCAAAAAAATGGCTTGGGCTTCGTACATGGTCACTCCCCCCGCGGCTCCTTCCGTCGCAGTAAACCCATGGGCGAAAGTCAATCCTTGTAAAAGGATTGGCCTGCCGCGTGAGGGGTCAGAATTTTGAAAACGAAGGATATTATTCTTGCCTTGGCCATCTAGAACTACCGTCGCCCCGCTGGCTGCTCTTATAGTAAAACCCTTCTCTAGATTATTCATCCTAAATGGGCCGTCAGTTGAGTAATACACACCCGCCGCCAGCTCGATAACCTCACCATTTTGTACCTGGTTGATCGCTTCCTGGAGACCCCCCACATCCCCAGGAACGTGAATGACATTTTGACTGGCCAGTGAAGTTGTTATTGAGTAGATCGCGGTCTTATCGACCTGTTCTTGCCGCGATCCCGCCTTCCCGACTCCCGCAGTGATCGGCGAGAGAAATACGGTAACAAGGATCACTCGAACCAGTAAATTAAATAAATTTCGCATGGTTACTTCGAGATATCTATCCTTTCTGTGCATTTTCGTACAAGATGTCATCGATTTTCTCTTATTTGAATTTACTTGGTCAATGAGGCAAAAGTACTAGAAAATTCCTCATGACTTGTTAATCGCGCAACCCACGATGCTCGTCTTCTGCAAGACAATGGGCCTGGAAAACCAGGCCCACCATAAGGGGATATAAAGGTGAATTCGGCAGCCTGGCGATCATAGCAATCCTGTAAATCATCTTTAGACCCATGGCTTTGCGTCACTGGTTTTCACCAGTTTTGCCTTTATCGAAGACAGCGGCTTAATGGCAGGTATAAATGCAGGCTGATAGCCGGCTCTTATACCACTATAAGAGACGTAGTGTTATCGTGTACGTCTGATGTTTTTCAAGTATATTTTATTGAGAGTTGAGCAGCGAGTCAACCGCCAAAAATGTTAAGTTGGGGTCAACTCCTATCAATCTATATTTTTTGGGTTTTGAGTCTGTTCAAAACCCACGGACCATGCTCGTTCGGAAAAGGCTCCATCAACCGCCTATTCTCTTTAATAAACCATATCAACAAAGGCACCAGAACTCTATGAGCGTATACCGCATTAACCCTTCGAGATAAGTCCCCTTCGCCAAAAGTCCCATGAATAAGGCCTTTATAGAAAAAATAATTGAGAACTTTCAGGTAAAGCATATCGAGCATGCTACTCGGGGTCCACTCGTATGCGCTGAGTAAATGTTTCACCTCATTTTCCAGCCATTCGGCGCTTTTTGGAGAATAATCTTCGAACAGCCCAATCATTCGCCAAAAGTAAGTTTGGTATGGCCATCGTCTACCGATGATCTTGTGAGTTATTTCTGGATATTTCTTGACCAAGACACATGCCATTAATCCCGTAAGGTATTGCCTTTGGCAGAAAGTCCAGATGTTATGGTAATGATAATGGTATCCCACCAAGACCGAAGAATAAATAATCTTGAGTCCATTTTTCGATAAGCGATAAGCAATTTCGGCATCTTCTAAAGCGGCGAAGCGAAAATCTGTGTCGAACCATTTCTGTTCTTTTTGGATGAAGTCGCGCTTGAGTGAAACGTTAGCGGTATATAAATGCCGGAAATCGTATTCCTGACAGTCCTGAAGATAATAGTAGCTAAATTGTTCGGCTCCAATCCCATCGATATGTTTCATGAGGGTATTGACGGGCATATCTTCCGGCCACTCGACCCGTCCCAGAATCGCAGATTCCTCCTCCTTATAGCGGCGGTGAGCGGTTACATGCCCTCTGACCAGATCTGTCGCCGGCAGGATATCATCCCCGACAAACAAGATAATTGGGCTTTTGGCTAAGGAGATACCCTTATTTCGTGCTGCCGCGGGTCCCTGATTGGATTCGAGGCGCTCAACCCTAAGTTCGAAAGCATTGGGTTGGTATGAATTGAGCAGATCGTAGGTCGCATCGCTGGAAGCGTCATCCACTGCAATCAACTCAAAAGGTTCGCCCACATCCTGGAGGTCATAAGCCCGCAAAACTTTCCCCAAATCATGGGCGCGATTGTGGCAAGGCATCACCACACTTATGGTAGACATACTCGTACCTCACAAACCATCTTTAATCGATCCATTTTTTGAGCCACGCCGCCGTATAACGGATCCCTTCAGGAAGCGCAATATTCGGTAACCAATTCAAGATCGACTTCGCCATCTCGATATCGAGTTTCAATCTTTGCACATCAAATTCTCGGGGACTTTGATGCTCAAGAGTTGCTTTCAATCCTAAAGTTTCCTCGATCAAAGTCACTAATTGATTTAGAGAATAGGCCTCTGATCCACCCAGGTTGATAACCTTGTTTATCGAGGCTGGCTTATCGAGAGTTGATACGAGTGCCTCAACCAGATCCCCGATGTAGAAATAATCCCGTAATGTCTCGCCATCGCCCCATATCTGGATGCGTTCCTGGCGCATAATCTTATGGATAAATACGGAAACTGCACCCTGGCGTCGGCGAGGGTTTTGGCGCGGTCCATAAGGCACCGAAGGTCTGAAAATTGTGTAATCCAGGCCATACAGGTGCTGGTACATTTGTAAATACTTTTCCACCGCCAGTTTAGTGATGCCGTAAGCGTTAATTGGATTGGTTGGGTGATTTTCCTTGATAGGGAGACTCGCCGGTGGGCCATATACTGCCCCTCCGGAAGATATAAAAATAACTCGATTCACCCTGGTTTCCCTGCAGGTGTCCAACAAAGCCACGGTGGGAATCAGGTCCTGCTGGATATCAGCTACCGGGTTTTTCAAAGAAGTTTCATGGATGGTCGCCCATGCCAGATGATAGATAACCTCAATGCCTTGATCGATGAGGGTGTGCCGAACCAGGCTGATATCTCTTAAATTCCCCGGGATGAATGTCGCTCCGTCAGGTAAGGGTTCATAGGATCTGGGGTAGAGATCCATCACGACAACATGATGTTGACCTGTGGATACCAATCTATCTACCAGGTGTGACCCAATAAACCCATTACCACCAGTGATGAGGATATGCATGGTTTGAATTCAACAGGAAAAGGAAGTAGGTAAGTTTATCACCTTGAGAGCCACCGCCAATTGTGCATCCCCTTCATTTCTTGTCCTGGTTTTTCATTTGACGGATAAATGGCTATCGGAAAAATGATATAAACCGGTGCAATATTCTTCCCGGTTTTCCAAGCCTGGATAACCCATTCTTGCCAACCTCCTTGATTTCTACCCGGAAGTTAGATTTCGATGGCTCACCCTCTTTGGGAGCGATCTTCCACTTGATATATTCAAGGTATTTCTGCCGTCGTACATCTTCTGGATCGAGTAGTTCTCGCGCTACAGAAGGATCATCAGATAATCCCTGAATAAGCATGCCGCTAAGCACCTGTTCACATCCATAAGTGTAAATAGAATTCAGTAATTGCTCTATTCGCTGGTCAGGGGTATGGTGCGCATAGAACTGCGCATCTGCAAAGTGTCGGGGCAAATGCACTGCCAGGCACCAACATATTTCGAATATCATCGCTTCCAGGTTTTCCCGGATCGTATTGCTCTCGTGAACTCGATAACGCATCAACGCTTCGGGTAACAAACCCAAACCTGCAACACCCGCCACTCTAAGAGCGAAGTCCCAATCGTGAGCATAGCGTAAAGCCCGGAACTCGCCAATTTTTTCATAAATTAGGCGCTTGAAGACGAAGTTCGAAGTCGTCGCTAAGAAATTTTCAGTGAGTAAAGCTGCTCGCAGGTCTGAGTCTGCCCGGAAACTCCTCTGGGGGTTTTCGATAGACCATGGTTCGAAGTCCTTATAGCCGTGTTTAATCCCCAGAACTTTATTATCACGATCGATGATCTCGATAAAAGATCCCATCAATCCGAGTTGCGGGTCCGCCTCGAGAAACTTCCGCGACTTTCTTAATCGCTCGGGGTGATAAGCATCATCTGAATTTAATATAGCCAGGTATTCCCCTGATGATTCTTTCAATCCCCGGTTAATCGCTGCATGAGCTCCTTGATTGGTCTGGGTGAGGATGGTCAAACGCTCATCCGAAAATCGTGAGATCACATCCAAACTATCGTCGGTCGATCCATCATCGACCACAATCAATTCCAGATCACCCTCGGATTGACCCAACACGCTCCTGACCGCATCTGCGACAAATGCCATGTGGTTATAGGAGGGGATTACAATCGAAAACTTAGGCACCTTTATCCCCCAATAAGACCTCCCGGTATTGGTCTGCGATAACCTCTATCCCAAAACGTGACAAAATGGCCTCGCGCACCTTATCTGGTTCAGGGGGCGACTCGAGCATTTCGGTCACACCTTGCATCAGGCCTGCCAGGTCTCCAACCTTGGCTACAACCACACCTCCACCAGTCATTTCTAAGACTTCGCGATTGTTGCCCACATCCGTTGCGACCACCGGCTTTCCCATCGCTTGAGTCTCAGCGATGACTAATGGCATCGCTTCATATTCTGATGGCAATACCAGTACGTCCGAGATTGCGTAAATGTCGCTGATCGGTCGATAGAATTTATGGCGGAAGAAATTATCCAACTTTAAATCGGCGATTTGCTCATCCACCATTTTACCTATGGGTCCGTCACCTACCATCAAGAACGCAAGGGAAGTATCTGACGAAAAACGCCGGGCTAGCTCGACAAAATCCATTGGACGCTTCTGTGGATGCAACCGGGCAGCAAAGGTTATGATTTTCTTTTCATGCGGTAAGCCCAGCAAGCTCTTGAGAACCCCGATTTTCGATTCGGAATAATCCGCCGGATTCACTTCTACTGGATCAATCCCGTGCTCGATAAAATGGACTTGCTCTGATTTCACCCCCAGATCGATATATGCTTGGCAGATTTTTTCATTGGCGCCGATGTGGGCATCTAGATTTAGGACTGTCCCCAAATCATAGCGGTTTATCCATCCGACTTGATGGTCATATACCTGGTTGACAATCCTTAAACTGGGAAAATGCACCTTAATATCTCCCAGCGAATCATACAGCCAGTTTGAGCCATTGGCGATATAAAGCGTGATTGGTTGATATCGTTCGACCAGATAACTTAAGAATGAAAAATTTAATGAGGGATCGAGGTAATCGGGAATTGTATATGTGAATGGTGTAGCCTGACGAAAATCATCTGCTGTAGTCCCCAAAGCAGAGTCGAGTCTTTCCACAGCCAGCACGATAAAGCGAATCCTATCGCTTAAATTCCGGATGATATGTAAGGCAAGTCGCTCAGCGCCGCCAACTGCCAGGAATTGCATTGCCAGTAAGACCGTAGGTAAACTGGATGGATACGCCGCCATAGGCAATACTGAATCAACCGGGTGCAACCCTTGAAGCGCCAGTTCCCAAGGGATATCAGTTTGTGGACGAATAAGGATTCTCTCCCCAAGCAGGATATAATCCATTTCCGGTAAGCGCTGCTCAAAAGGAAGCGCTTTTTCAGTTTCGCGCTCATTTGTGGTTTGCACAATGATCTTTCCTGCTGCCCCAGGAAATTGGTCCTTATCCTTGATCCAACCTGAAAGATCCAGAGAGAAGCGCTCCTGCACACAATCCTTGCGGACGATCTGCCTCAACAAAGGTGAGGTATCGTCTCCAGGCAACAACCCCTTCTGCATCTGCTCCCTTGCAAAGTCGGAATTGCCCTTTAGATTGATTGTGAAAGCGAGCGATTCGGTTTCCAGCGCTAGTAGATTGCGTTCCAGGTAAGTTTCGTCTTGGTTAAGTAAATCGTGACTTGCGATACAGATATATTGCCCTCGCAGCCCCTCGCGAAGCCCATCTATATCTGGAGCCTCCCAGCTTATTTCAATCTGATCCAATATGTATGCAATTCCAGATACTTTATCCCATACAACTACCTCTACGAAGGGAATGGTTTGGTTCTGAACCCAATCGTAGATTACGTTTTCGTAGGGAGGCGAGATCGAATTATCCCGGACTTTAATCACGCTGATAGCGGGAGTAAGGCATTTCACGCCCTCGATAATTTTCGTCGCTAGCTTTGCCCCCTCCTGAAGGTCAACGGGTGGAATAGTGTAAAACCGCTCTCCTTTTAATTTCGCGCCTCCGGACCGGAAAATTCCTCTGACTAACGCCCCCACGCCTTCATTTTTCAAAATACGCAGGGCCCGGACGATTGTCCTGAGGAAGTTCTCTCTCCTGCTTCCTTGTGGCAGAAGCCTTAAACGAATTCTGAACAGCAATTGCATTATTTTCCAGCCAGTGCTGTTCATTATTTCATTATAAAGGCCATAGATGTGCTGGACTTTCGCATCTCTTTCAGCTAGCTGCACTTTTAAACTATCTAACTGCTCCCCTAAACTATCTAACTGCTCCCCCCGGAAATTCATTTGTCTTCTGAGCTGCTGAATTTC
>Ga0315548_1004454_pt1 | contig 10094 bp, 8 predicted proteins | sample SalMarSW160110MG_2_FD_202540 | JGI IMG/M metagenome (GOLD analysis project Ga0315548, IMG submission 202540) | Salt marsh sediment microbial communities from the Plum Island Ecosystem LTER, Massachusetts, United States - Salt Marsh Sediment SW1601-110 ... | reverse complement strand
AGGTAAGGTTCTTCGCGTTGCCTCGAATTGAACCACATCCTCCACCGCTTGTGCGGGTCCCCGTCAATTCCTTTGAGTTTCATCCTTGCGAACGTACTCCCCAGGCGGGGCACTTAACACGTTAGCTACGACGCAGACTAAATCGCCTACGTCAAGTGCCCATCGTTTACGGCTAGGACTACCGGGGTATCTAATCCCGTTTGTTACCCTAGCTTTCGGACCTCAGCGTCAGTCTTGACCCAGAGAGCTGCCTTCGCCGTCGGTGTTCCTTCTGATATCTACGCATTCCACCGCTACACCAGAAGTTCCACTCTCCTCTGTCAGACTCAAGATAATCAGTTTTGGACGGCGGCCATCCGTTGAGCAAATGGTTTTTACGTCCAACTTAATTACCCGCCTACGTCCTCTTTACGCCCAGTGATTCCGGACAACGCTTGCCACTTCCGTATTACCGCGGCTGCTGGCACGGAATTAGCCGTGACTTCCTATCTAGAGTACCGTCACCTTGAATATTTATTGGATATTCAAGGCATCGTCCTCTTTGACAGGGGTTTACAACCCGAAGGCCTTCAATCCCCCATGTGGTGTCGCTGGATCAGACTTTCGTCCATTGTCCAATTTTCTAGCCTGCTGCCTCCCGTAGGAGCCTGGGCCGTGTCTCAGTCCCAGCGTGGCCGGTCACCCTCTCAAGCCGGCTACCTATCAAAGCCTTGGTGGGCCGTTACCTCACCAACTAGCTAATAGGACGCGAGCCCCTCATCAAGCGATATCTTCCAAGGAGAGGACATCTTTAACCATCAGGCTTAAACCTTCAGGCATTATTGGGAATTACCCTTGATTTCTCAAGGCTATACCTAACTTGGAGACAGGTTACTCACGCGTTACTCACCCGTCCGCCGCTGAACTTCAGCAATATAAATCGCTGAAGCTACGCACGACTTGCATGGCTTAGACACACCACCAGCGTTAGTCCTGAGCCAGGATCAAACCCTTCGTGAAAAGAGTTTATTTCGAGAACCCTGACAACTATTCAATTATCAACGAACTTTGCTATATAATATAAGCTTTTCTTTTTTTGTCAAGGTCTTTTTGAGCGATTTTTTTTATTATTTTTAAAAGAAATAGCCACGAAGGCACGAATACACGAAGAAAAAGAAATTATTATGATTTTTGAGATATAGCTACCAAGTTACAAAGAACACAAAATAAAATAATTTGGTTAAGTATTTTATTTTGAGAGAGATAACTCTATAGGAGTAAATATATAATTAATATATTTTGTTGTTTTAATTAGATGTTGGGGAAATGGTTTTTAAACAAATTAAGAGATAGATTGGGTGTGGTAGGGCTTTGTGTCTTAGTGTCTTTGTGGCAGCTTTATGGTATAAAAGAAATTGAGATTGTTTCGCTTAAACCTTGAGGTCCGCACATTATAGTACCAAGAGATATGTTTATTTTGCTGTATTTTATGTTTATTCCAAAAGAAGTCCCTGCTAAACTAGAAGTCTCTATATCAGTCTCTGTGGCGCTAAATTGACCTATCCTGCTGTTATAGCCGACAGTGAGCCCGAATATTTTGTTTAAATCATAAGAAATAGAAGAACACATGTCCATAAGAGTGCTGTACTCCACGGAAAACGTCATTCTATCGGATTTTAGGAGTCCTCCAAACCTTGATTCTACCGGAAAACTCTCTTTTTCTGTCACAAAAGCCTTAATTTGTTTACCGAAATTTCTTACATAAACAGAAAAAGACAATAGTTCATTCAGCGAATAGATTCCGCCGATATCCATACCCAATCCGTAACTTTGATACTCATCGACAGTTATATATGGAAAGAAAACTTTTGCACCTACAAGGAATTTATTCATTTCCATATTTGCCGCTATTAAAGGAACTGCGGATTGGTAATAAAATACACCTGTTGCTTCACCCATTTCGTTTGTTATATCTATGCCTTCAGAATGAAACAATTGGGCTCCTAAACCTAAATTATAAGAATTGAATTTCCATATTTTACCAAAAGATCCAAAAATAAGACCCGAATAGTTAAAGGCTGATGCAATATATGCATCTTTTCCCATTCCGGCAGGGTTCCAGAAGAGATTTTCCGGCGCTTCTTTATTTGCGGAAAACGCTGTACCGGAGGAAAACACCTTCCCATAATAGGGCATAGCTAAATCTGTATATGTAGAAGAGAGTAGTATTAATATAATCATTCTACAGTAACAGATTTTGCCAGATTTCTTGGACGATCAACATCTCTTCCGTTTAAAACTGCTATATGGTACGCAAACAATTGCAGGGGTATGCTTACCAGGATAGGAGATAGGTTCTCTGTGCATTCAGGTATATAAAACACATCGCTTCCTAACTTCTTGATTATTTTATCGCCCTCGGTTCCTATGACTATAACTCTTGCCTTCCGCGATTTCAATTCTTCTATATTGCTAAGCATTTTATCGTAAACGGAAGATTTTGTAGCAATCGCTACAACCGGACTACCTTCCGAAATCAACGCGATAGGACCGTGTTTCATCTCTCCTGCGGGATAACCGGTTGCATGAATATAAGAAATTTCCTTTAGTTTCAAGGCTCCTTCGAGCGCAGTCGGATAATTAATTCCTCTTCCTATGAACATAAAATCTTTTGAATCTTTAAATTTTTTTGCCATCTCTTGTATTTGGTTCTCTTTTTCGAGTATTTTATTCATTTTTTTTGGTAGAGCTTTTATTTCCTTTATCTTTTTGTTTATTTCGGAATCATTAAGAGTCCATTTAAGTTTTGACAGATATAAAGAGAAAAGATATAACTGAAAAATTTGAGAGGTAAAGGCTTTTGTTGAGGCTACTCCAATTTCAGGACCCGCATCTAAGTAAATTGTGCTATCCGATTCTCTTGCAATAGTGCTTCCCCTTACGTTAACAAGCGAAAGAATTTTTATAAACTTCGCTTTTGCTTCCCGGAGTCCCGCGAGAGTATCAGCTGTTTCTCCCGATTGCGTTATTGCCATTACAAGAGGTTCCCCATCCATTATAGGGTTTCTGTATCTGAATTCGGAGGATATATCGATTTCCGTACGAATACGCGCAAAATCTTCAAAAAGATACTTTCCTATGTATCCTGCATGCCAGGATGTTCCGCAAGCCTGTATTATTATATGAGATAAATTCGCGAGCTCTTTAGGAGAGAATCCAAAATTTTCGCCAAAATTGAATTCTTTTCCTTTGATTTTGAGATCGATATTATCCTGTATAACCTTTGGTTGTTCGTGAATTTCTTTCAACATGTAATGAGGAAAACCAACTTTTTCAATACTTTCAGCGCTCCACTTGATCGTTCTCTTTTCTTTTGTGATTTTTTTACCTTCATTATTGAAGAATTCAACTTTATTCTTTTGCATTATACCTAATTCACCGTCGTTCATTGTAATAATATCCTTGGTATGATCAAGCAGTGCGGGTATATCGGAAGCAACTAGATTTTCATTTTTTCCTATTCCAACGATCAAGGGACTACCGTATCGATAGACTACTATCTTATCAGGTTCTTCTGTACAGATTACTGCAATAGCGTACGAACCTTCGAGTCTTGACACCGTTTTAAGAACACTTTCTTTTAAATTACCATTGTAATTTTCTTCTATCAGGTGGGCAATTACTTCCGTATCCGTATTGGATTTAAAAAAGTGTTTTCTCTTTAAAAGCTCTTCTTTTAGAGTATAATAATTCTCTACAATTCCGTTGTGAACTAACGCTATCTGATTTTTGCAGCCGACCTGAGGATGTGCGTTCTGATCAGAAGGTTCTCCGTGAGTTGCCCATCGGGTATGTCCTATTCCAATATTTCCTAAAAGAGGTTTATCGGCAAGCCTTTCCTGGAGATTCATTAATCTGCCTTTTACTTTCCTGACATCCATATCCCCATCCATTACGGATGCTACTCCGGAAGAATCATATCCTCTGTATTCTAACCTCCAGAGTCCAGCCATCAAAACAGAGTTAATGTCCTTATCTCCTATATAGCCTACAATTCCGCACATTTATTTTACTCCCCCTGAGATTTTATAAGATTCACTAATTCTTCAGCTTTTTCCAGGGTTGCTGCTTCTGCTATAATTCGCAAAATCGGTTCAGTGCCGCTCATCCTTATATGAACCCATCCGTCGTTTTCTGTAAACCTGATTCCATCCCTTAAGTCCATGTCCTTATTTTTATTTGTATTTTTTATTTTTTCTAATAATTTTTTTCCTTCGCCGGTATTTTCCATTTTTACTGCTTCTTTTACCATTTTGTATCTGGGAAGGCCCTTAACTATGTGCGATAACGTATCTTCCTCTTCTGCCAGGTACTGTAATATAAGAGCCATGGCTCCCATTCCGTCTCTCGTATACTGTAATTCGGGATTAATGACTCCACCGTTGCCTTCTCCGCCGATGACAGCTCCTTTTTCTTTCATTGTTTTAACAACATTTGCTTCTCCTACAGGAGATCGGTAAAACTTTACTCCGGCTCTTTTCGCTATGTCTTCGACACTCTTAGTAGTAGATAGATTGACTACAACAGGACCCTTTTTCTTGCTTAAAACTGCTTTTGTAGCAAGAGCTATAGTATATTCTTCTCCTATCGGAATACCTTCATCCGAAACAATAGCTATTCTATCACCATCGGGATCAGTAGCAAAACCTATGTCGGCACCGGATTCCTTGACCTTTTTTGCCAGACTTTTAAGATTTTCTGCTCTGGGTTCGGGTATTCTGGGAAAATCCCCTTTACCGTCACAGAAAATAGGATAAAGTTCGACGTCCAAATTGCTTAAAAATTCCGGGTAGGCAAATGAAGCTCCTCCATTGACACAATCTAAAGCAACTTTAAATTTTCTTTTTTTTATTAATTCTGTGTTTATTCTTGAATTCGAGAGTACTCCATCAATATGATTTTTTACAGCTTCCTTATAAATTTCTAATTTTCCATAGTTTTTTGCCGGACTCCAGGAAATTTTTTCTTTTTCCATCGATAGGAAATTTTCGGCTTCATCAGCGTTTAAAAACTCTCCCAGAGGGCCTACAAGCTTTAAAGCGTTCCACTCTATAGGATTATGTGAAGCTGTAATAACTATACCTCCGGAAGCTTTCATTTTTTTTACATTATATAACAATGTGGGAGTGGGGGTGAGGTCTATATCTATTACATCGATTCCGACACCTAAGAGACCGGATATTACAGCGTTTTTAAGAGCAATTCCGGAAATCCTTGAGTCCCGACCGACTATTATTTTCTTTTTATCTGTAGATTTGTGAGAAATTAATTCTCCGAATTTGGCGGCAAATTCCAAAATAATCTTTGGATCAAGTCCGTCGCCTACAATGCCTCTAATTCCCGAGACGCTTTTTATAAGCATCTATTCGCTCCAATAGATTTTCAAATCCTTCCTTTGTTTTCGCAGAAATAAAAACAGCTTCAGGATATTTTCGCTGTAGATGTGTAAACAAAGCCGGTTCTATTATCTGATCTATTTTATTAAAAGTAAGAATATTATTGGAATCACTGATTCCCAAAAAATCCATTACTTTTCTGGTTTCATCAAGTTCTTCTTCGATTTTTTCAGATGAACTGTCAACCAATATAATCCTTAAAGATGCATTCTTAGCTTCTTCAAGAGTTGATTTAAAAGATGACATGATTTCTGTAGGTATTCCTCGAATAAAGCCAACTGTATCGACCATCAAGAATTTGTTATTATTAGGTGTGTTTGCAACCCTTGTGAGAGGATCAAGTGTTACAAAAAGCTTATCTTCCACAGCAGCATTACTGTTGGTAAAAGCGTTTAAAAGTGTTGTTTTTCCTGAATTTGTGTATCCAAGTAATGCTACACTAAAAACTCCTTCTCTGTTTTTTCTCTGTATATCCCTCGTTTTTTCCACCTTTTCTAATTCTTTTTTCAAATGAGTAATTCTTTTTCGTATTTTTCTTCTGTCAACCTCTAATTTTTTTTCTCCCGGACCGCGCGTACCTATTCCGCCCCCGAGCCTTGAGAGTTCTGTTCCATGTCCGGTTAATCTACTTAGACGGAAATTAAGCTGGGCAAGTTCCACCTCAATCTTCGCCGATTTTGTCCGCGCGTGTTGAGCAAAGATATCGAGAATTATATCCTGTCTATCGAGTACTTTTTTTTCAGTTATCTCTTCGAGATGCGATATTTGAGCAGGGGAAAGAGGTTCGTTGAAAAGAAGGATATCTACGTCTATATCTTTTAAGTAATTAGCTTTACCTTTTCCTATATAAGTAGCGGTATCAGGTTTTTCTTTGATTTGTATGATCTTTTCTACAGTTACAGCTCCTGCTGTTTTTGCAAGAGATTCTAATTCTTTTAATTCCTCGATTTTAGTTTTCTTTTCGTTGCTTTTTTTTACCAGACCTATTATTAATGCTCTTTCTTTTTTGTTTTCTTTTAAGGTAAACATTTACAAATCTAACATAGAATCAGCAAAAAATCAAGTTAAGAGAAGGATAAATATTAATAAGCTTTACCAAAAATCACCTTTTGCTTAGTCGGTTTTCCGGCGAACAAACATTTTCCCTCTTCTTTATCGTTCTCATATTCGAGTGGAATACAGCGTATAGATACATTTAAGTCTTCCTGTATCTTTTTCTCGATTTCTTCATCTTCTTCAAAATAAGCGAGTACAAAGCCACCGTGTATTTCAGGTTTTTCGGCGTTTTTAGGAGTAAAAAAATCGTAAAAATCAGCTTTAGAATCTACTGATTTAGTATTGTCTTTCAATAGCTTATTGGCATTATTATAAAGTGAATCTTGAATCTCGGTTAGTAGTTTTGGGGCAATTTTGACAAATTCCTCTGTCTTCATAAGTGAACTTTCGTATGGAGATTTGTCTCTTCTGCTTACGGTCGTTTCACCTTTTTCTATCTCTTTTGGTCCAATTTCAAGTCTGATGGGCACACCTTTTTTTACCCAATCCCATTTTTTTCTTCCTCCCGAAATTTCGCTTTTATCAACCTCGACTCTTAAGTATGAGTTATCGTAAGTAATTTTTGAAAGCTCATTTTTTATTTTATCGCAATACTCAAAGATTTTATTTTTAGCTTTATCATTAGCAGCTACTGGCAATATTATTATATGTAAAGGTGATAATTTTGGTGGTAAAACAATGCCGTCATCATCACCATGAACCATAATTAAGCCGCCTATTAAACGTGTAGATACTCCCCAGGAAGTAGTATAGGCGTATTTTAGCTTTTCGTCCCTGTCCAGAAACTTTATATCCGAGGCTTTTGCGAAGTTCTGTCCGAGATAATGGGAAGTGCCTGCCTGCAGCGCTTTACGGTCCTGCATCATTGCTTCTAGTGAGTAAGTTACATCTGCTCCCGGAAATTTCTCGCTTTCGGTCTTCCTGCCTTTAATAACAGGCATTGCCATAGTATTTTCCATGAAATCGGCATACACGTTTAACATCTTAGACGTTTCTTCCATTGCTTCTTCTTTTGTCGCGTGAACCGTGTGTCCTTCCTGCCATAGAAATTCGGTTGTTCTAAGGAACATTCTGGTACGCATTTCCCATCGTACTATATTCGCCCACTGGTTTATCAATAACGGGAGGTCTCTATATGACTGAACCCATTTTGAAAACATTGCTCCTATTATTGTTTCTGAAGTAGGGCGTACAACCAATGGTTCTTCGAGTTCGCCTGCGGGTACGAGTCCGCCATTTTTTCCTTTCTCAAGACGATGATGTGTTACAACCGCGCATTCCTTGGCAAAACCTTCCACGTGTTCCGCTTCTTTTTCAAGGAAGCTTTTTGGAATAAACAGAGGGAAATAAGCGTTTTGATGCCCTGTTTCTTTGAATCTTTTATCTAAATCACTCTTTATATTTTCCCAGATTGAAAAGCCCCAGGGCTTAATTACCATGCATCCCCGTACAGGTGAGTTTTCGGCCAAATCAGCCGCTTTTATCGCTTCCTGATACCATTCCGGGTAGTCTTCGTCACGTTTCGGTGAAATCGCGTATTTTCTATTTTTCATTTGTATTTTTCCCTCATTTTCGCTTGAATTTAACAGTTTAAAGAGAATTGTCAACACCCGTTTAAAACTAATATCAAACAGAGCCACGGAAAGCACAGAGAAAAACAACAAAAAATATTTATGTTTGTTTGAAAGCCCCACTTCCCCAAAATTAGAAACAACAAATCACACAAATAGCACGAATATTTTACTGTTTTTTTTGACCAGTGACGAGCGACCAACGACTAGAGGCTATTTTTCCTAAAATCTGAAATGTTGACAACAATGGTACTTTTAGTTATAATGCTGATGGATATGGAGTCACCCAGAAATATTGAAATTGGTTTGTACGGCTTAATAATGGAGTATTTGTGATTGATATTAGTACATATGAAATATGTTAAGGCAAAAAATAATACATGAAGCCTCATGAATATCTTAATAAAAGAAATTCTTCATCCAAGGATTATAGAACACTGTGAAAAACTTTTTTGTGATGGGCACTATAAACATGTAGCTTTTGAAGCGATGATGCAAGTTGAGCTTGCTTTAAAGGAAAAGTCTGGAATAAATGATAAATATGGGGTTAATCTTATCTCTAGCCTGTTTGGTAAGCAAAAAGGATTAAAATTAAGAATTCCTTTTGGAGAAGATCTTCAAAAACATGCTCATATATGGTTCAAAGGAGCATTTGCATACCTTAGAAATTATGCGGCACATGATGGTAGTAAAATCAATAGAGATTCAAGTCTGAGAATTATGGTTATAGCAAGTGAATTATTAGAATTAATAGGTGCCTCTGTCAAAAGTTTTGCTGATATAGGTGGTATAAAAGGATTGATTCAAGCCAATTTATTTAAGGATAAAAAATCAATTATAAAACTATTAAAAATACTTGATGGATATCATCTACCAGATCATGTCTGTGATGGATTTTATGAAGAGTTAGCAAATAATGGATTTGGCGAGGATGAAGTAGTTGCATTAATTGAAGTGGGCCTAATTGAATATAAGTCGCAAAAATACATTCCTTCGGAAGGCAATATAGAAGATACATTTGATATACCTGATGAAATTGGTTGGTTTGAATTAACACAAATGGGGAAAAAAATAATAACGTGACATTTTCTTGATATGATAATTGCCTTGACCTAATCGCAGCAGCTGTGCGGTTTCCCAAATTCGGAAATTTACATGTGGTTTATTGCTTTTTCTTAGTGTGTGTCTCGTAAGCTTGTGGCAGGTTAGCCAAAACCTAAGGTAGTCATAATCGAAAACAAAGGAGAAAGTGAATATGGCATTTAAGAAAATTGCTTTTAATTTAACAGAACATATGAAAATATCTGAAGCAATATTGGGTAATAGCTTTAAGGAAGTCCATCGTTATATGGATGGTAGTGGTGGATTTCATCACCGAGAAAATCATGGGCATAACAAAATAGCAGAACAAGAAATAAGGCAAAAATATGGAGAAGAAGGAGTAAATGTTTTTATAATTCATCTTATATGTGATGAGCTTCATAAAACATATTTACAAGATAAAGTAATACCTGAAGTAAAAAAGAGATATGAAGAAATAAAAAATGGAAAACGCCGTATACCATATTTTGAGAAAAGAGAGGGGTTATATTGTCAAGAAATTCTAAATCAAGAAAGCAGAGGAGCTGATCCTCAAGCAAAAATTACAAAAATTCTCAACAAATGTGAAATTTGTAATGGTGAAGAAAATCTATATTTAGTTAATATGCATGCAATCTGTAATGAATGTTTTGAAGAACGAGGTTTAATTATATGTATTAACAGGGTCAGACCTTCTTTGAAAAGTGTCAAGGGGTGGGGTTAAATTAATCTTTTTTTTACCTCCTGTTTAAATTAACATTAAAATATATCTGGGTAATTTTTTCTGTTTTTTTCTTATTCTTCTTTCGATGGCTTTTACATATAGTATTGTATAGAAGGCCGGTCCCCTATTCTTGAAAAGAGCGCGAGGTAATACCTCCGCTAGGCCTGACAGAGGGCAACCGACCTTTATTATTTATCTTATATTCTTCGATGTATGGTCTTTTTTCCT
>Ga0315548_1004452_pt1 | contig 10095 bp, 9 predicted proteins | sample SalMarSW160110MG_2_FD_202540 | JGI IMG/M metagenome (GOLD analysis project Ga0315548, IMG submission 202540) | Salt marsh sediment microbial communities from the Plum Island Ecosystem LTER, Massachusetts, United States - Salt Marsh Sediment SW1601-110 ... | reverse complement strand
GCCGGCCGGTATGACAATAGACGCCAATACGGGTGTCATATCGTGGACGCCTTCTGCAGCAGTCGATGCCAACGTAACCGTCGAGGCCTCCAATACGGCAGGCAGCGACAGCCAGAGCTTTACGATAACCGTAAGCGAGGTTCCTCAGATTACCTCAACGCCTGTAACTGCAGCAACCGTTGGCCAGGCTTACAGCTATGATGTCGATGCTACCGGTGTTCCGGGGCCTTCATATTCACTTATAACATCACCGGCCGGTATGACAATAGACGCCAATACGGGTGTCATATCGTGGACGCCGTCAGCAGCAGTCGATGCCAACGTAACCGTCGAGGCCTCCAATACGGCAGGCAGCGACAGTCAGAGCTTTACGATAACCGTCCTGCCATCAGATAACTTCGATGATAATAAACGAAGCGCAATGTGGCGGCTGTTTGTCGAAGATTATGATAGTATGTGGGTAAGTGAAGATACTAACCAATTAAATGTGCGAGCCACAGGTGATGTAAACGACCTTGTCGCTCTTTACGTAGCTAATGGCTGGAGTTTTGACGTTAATGAAAATTTCGCAGTTGAGGTTGATTTCCACTATAGTAAAATCAGCGAGCGAAATGGATGGGTCGGAATAACCATTGAAAACAACAAAAGCTATGTTTTAATCTCAGCTGGTTCCGACAGCAATGAATCGTATTTCTACTATGAAACAATCGTGGATGGCAATACGGTATCTGAGCAGGAACTTAGAGATTCTAATGATGGAACGCTGTATATCTGGTATGATGCTGACTCGAATAACGTGTATCTAAGCCATATTGGATACGGAGATGTAAATGCCTACAACTGGCAAACGTTATCTAACCCTCTGCAAATCAATTGGACATCGCCAGTTGATGTGGCTATTGGTGGTGGTTCTGACAGAATCTCTCTTGGACAGGACAAGGCGTATCTCGATAACTTTGAAATTACCGCAGCAATGCTGCTTGGTTGGCCGCCCGCAACCGACCTCGATGGCGATGGTTTCATCAGTTGGGGTGATATTGGAATAATGAGTGAATATTGGCTTGCTGACCCCAATACAAAGCCAAATATTAAAGGTGATATAAACGAAGATGGAATTGTAAATTTCCTGGATTTTGCTGAACTTGTTCTATCATGGTAAGTTCTATAGTATCCAGGGACTTAAAATTATTGTTTGTTATATCTTAATGTGCATGGTGTACTTACTGAATCCTGCCCAAGCTGGCCTTGAAATATGTCATTTACGATAGAGCGGTCCATTAAATCTACGACGCTATCACAGTTAACGTCACAATCACGCAAAGTTAAGAGTCCTATAGAGCCGAGACGCCAAAAGGCATTGACTAATACGCGGTCCTGCAGGTTAACAACGCCATTATTGTCAACATCACCAAGAAGAGCTATGCCAAACCTTATTTCAGCTGTAGCCGTATTTCTGTAATCATTGCCGGTAACAGTTACCTTAACCGTAAATGCTTGGCCTGAATCGGATAAGCCCTCCGGTTCACCACAGGCCTGGGCTGCAAAGGTCCAGAATGTGTCGTTGATTCCACCACCATTGACAGTTGTGGGAGCTATACTAACGTTGGCTGGAAGCATAAATTCCCATTCATAACTATAGCTGCTATTACCAAACGGGTCGTTAGCAATTGAAACATTCACAGTCAAATTGGAGGTTGTTGTATTTGGCAGGTTCTGATACATCCAGGAGTTGTCTATAGTCAAATCAATAATCAGGTCAGTATATGTAGTGTCCATAATGGTCAGTGCATATTCACCCATTTGGTCATTGTAACCAGCCACTCTTATCAAGTAAGTTTGCCCTGCGATCAGGTCAATCGTAAGCTCCGATTGTAAATCGCAATAATCATCATTACATGCTAATTCAATTCCCCCACACGAATCGAAAACGGCTAAAGTAGTATCAAACTCACTGCCGCAGAGACTGATTGTCACGGTCTTGTTTCTTCTCGGCGTAAGTGAGTACCATACGGCGTGTTTATCATTGTAGCCGCAGCTACTTTCGCCTATACAAGTAGCCTCAACAGTCGAGCCGAAGTACACCACATTATTTCTGTAGACCACAATAGCATTATCTACACATTCGTATATGAAAAACATTGTAGCGGAAACACCTGTAGTCAATATCAGAACTATACTAGTAATAATGACTATGGAAAAATTACGCATATACCTTCCTTTGCACCACCTTAAACCAGATGTATTTTTATCGGACTGAGTTGGAGATGTCAAAGAAAAATTTCAGTATTTTTTGTGTTTTGTGTCAATTTGGAGAAAAAGGGCTCAATGCAAACCAAAAACGATGTATCTAAAATAATGATAGGTTTTTATAGGATATCCAGGGCATTTTTGTGCCTGAACATTATGATAGTAACGTATCTTATGGCAAAAAAATTGAGAAAAGATTTGACATAAAGCGTAATAGTTTATAAAATAAGGTGTTATGCAATATGTTGCATATATAAGGCAATAGGCCACATTCTACGTAAAAAAGAGGGATGATATGAGATACGCACGAACAATAATTGCGGTTATTTTGCCGGTAATTACGATTAGCCTAACGGGTTGCTTTTCATCTCACCCCAAAGATATAGAAGCATTTCTAAAGCCATACGAGGTTAACGTAAATGCCAAAAGTTATACTTTGCAGCCGCCGGATGAAATCGAGGTACAATGCTCGAAGGTGCCGGAAATTCACCTGCAGCGTCAGCAAATTCGTCCAGATGGCAAGATAAGCTTTGAGTCCCTGGGTGAGATAGAGGCGGCGGGCAAAACACCCAAACAGCTTGCAGAGATTATATCTGAGAAAGTTATGCTATTGTATGCGTTGACAGGGGAAAATCCAATTGATGTGCGTGTAGCAGTATACAAGAGCAAAATGTATTACGTTTTAGGTGAAGTAGATAGGCCAGGTCCCCGGGTTTGTACCGGACGTGATTCAGTTTTGACGGCATTAGCAACCGCAGGACCTACAGTTTTGGCTTGGAAAGAGCGCATCCAGGTAATAAGGCCGTCAGGGGATAAGAGTATCAAACCTAAAATTTTTGAAGTGAACTTTAACCGCATGATTGCTCATGGCGATACCAGCAAGGACGTTTTGCTGCAAGAAGGTGATATAGTTTATGTTCCGCCAACAGTGTTGGCAGCTATAGCAATGAAGATAGAGGAATTCGTACGACCGATTGGTCGAGTTTTCTCGACGGCATATGCTGTACAGCAAGTAAACACGGGAGGGCCTTGATACTACACTTTTCTGTAGCCAGATGTGTGTAAAAGTTGGATAGATAAATTGCTCTAAGGTTGTGGAGGAAACACATTTATGTCTGTGCGCCGCATATTCATATTGAAGTTAATGCATTTTGTCAGCACGGCCTGGTTTATGCTGTGCATCGGCTATATTCTGGCTTTAACATTACGACAAGCAGGCGTTCGCTGGTGGGTCATATTTTCTCTAACGGGGCATTCTGTAGTAATAATTCTGCTGCTGATAAGTATCTATTTGTTCGCCATATTCAAGGGGATTAGCAGAAAGCAGGAAGTAGTAGAACATCCATTAACCAGTACAAATTACTATATGTTCTTGTACGGCGTGAGCCCTTTTTTGGGTGCCATGGCGGGCTGCATAGGGATGATAGGCGTAAATAATAGAGTTAGCCAATACCTGTTGGGAATCGCTCTGGGGACTCTGGGGGCAACCTTTTTGGTCTGGGTGCTTGTTGACCCCGTGACGGGAGTGCTGGAGGTATTATTGCTGCCTGTAAGCCGAAAGCACCGTTCTGAACGGCTGGCCCAGGCTAGAGCACAACGAGAAGAGAAACAGAAAGAACGCAAGCGTTTATTGGCAAAAGTATTAGCGGAAGAGCAATCAGCCCAGCGCAGTTGGCAGCAAGTATTAAAGCCACATGCTGAAAAACTCGCTGAACTTTTGACCGCTGAGGGAATCGACTTTAGAAAAGCAGAACGTGAAGCGATTGATGTAGGCGTCAATGCGTGGCAAACAGGAGGGCTGAGTTGTATGAGACAGCTTCGCGATATGGCAATAGAAATTTGCAAAAAGAAGTTTCAAGGTTCGATGATTGTTGATTACGTTTCAAGCTGGTGGGATGGGATTGGAAACTGGCGAAATCCATCTTTTGGTTAAAAAATGAAGCACCGAATACAGTAACAAAACCGAGATTTTAATCAACTCGTTCTGGCATAGGCACCAGCCGTAACCAGAAAGGAAAGGAATGAGGGTGGATGACTTAAGAATCCTGTTAATTACAGTGATTGTCTTGTGTATTGCTTCAATTTCGAATGCAATCGATGTTATTTATGTGGATGTTAACGGCCCGAACGACCCCGGTAGCGGGACTTTTGTTGACCCCTTTCGTAGAATTCAAGATGCAATTGATGTGGCTAATGCAGGCGATATCGTTGAAATACGAGTTGGTATCTACACAGCAGAGCCCAATAACTATAATCTTGACCCGAATGGTAAGAGCATAACTATTCGCAGCATAGACCCGAACGACCCCGAGATTGTAGCAAGTACAATTATTGACCCAAATGGAGCAGGCCGAGGTTTCTATATTCACAGCGGTGAAGATGTAAACTGCGTAATTTCCGGGCTTATTATTAGAAATGGACTTGCTGAAGATGACTCTGGTGGTGCGATTCTCTGCTATGAGAGCAATCCAACAATCAGCAACTGCATCATAAAAAATAATGTCGCAGATTGGTACGGTGGAGCTATATTCTGTTACTCCAGCAGCCCTAAGATTATAGGTTGTGCAATCAGCAATAATTCAGCCATAGATGGTGGTGCTTTGGAATGCTGGTCGGTCACAACTGTAATTCAGAACTGTGTTATCAGCAACAATGACGCCAATGATGCTTCAGGAAACGGTGGTGGAATTGACTGTTACTGGGAGGGACAAGCTGAATTGAATAATTGTACCGTGGTTGAAAACTCAGCAAGTTCGGGCGGGGGTTTGCACTGTGTTGATAACGGCAAGGCAACCATAAGAAACAGCATCTTTTGGTCAAACGATGCAGCTGAAGGTGCGCAAATAGCCCTTGAACATTCACCCTTTAGTACAAGCGAAGTAACAATTAACTATAGTGATGTGCAAGGTGATATTTCAGCAGTTCATGTAGATCCTTGCAGTATACTAAACTGGGGCAGCGGTAATATCGATATTGACCCATGTTTTACATCATTCGACACCAACAGCGACCCGAACCTGTGGGACTTTCATCTTCAAAGCGCTTACGGCAGATGGGACCCGAATAGTCGAAGCTGGGTAACGGATTCAAATATGAGTCTGTGTATTGATGCAGGCGACCCCAATTCAGATTGGAGTGGTGAGCCGTGGCCGAATGGAAAACGTATAAATATAGGAGCATACGGGGGAACAAATCAGGCAAGTAAAAACGGCAATTTGGCGGATTTCGATATCAATGGGTACATCAATTTTGTAGATTTTGCCGGATTCGCTGATAAATGGTTTGCTCAGGGGTCTTGTATTGAGGACCTGACTAATAACGGCGTAGTTGACCTTGCCGACCTTCGCACTTTTGCAGAGAACTGGCTCTGGCAATTGGAATAACTATACCAGAAGCGGATTAATTAAAAAAAGCAAAGTTATTTGACTTCGCCTTTTTACTCTATACTTGTTTGTTGTTAAGCCATCGCGTTTTTTTACAAAGTCCTTCGTCTTCTCAGCCAGCCGACAAGGCCTACACCAATACTGCCCAGCAAAATAGCGCCGGGCGCTGGAATTGGTGTGGAATCACCGTCACGGACAGCCCAGGCGTAGGCAGGACCACCCCACAAACCGGGCAGCGACTGGTAGCCGGAATCGAAAAAGAACATCCACTGCAAGTTATCATGAGGAGGTTCTCCACTCTCTGCATACCAGTAGTAATCCTGTACGTTAATAAAGGGATCAGTCTTAGTCGGTGGGCCGTTGAGCGGGTTCCCCAGATCAATATAGTAGAGATGTCCCATTTCACTGTCGTTAACAACATATGGGCCGCTTCCGATGAACGGATAGGTTGAATCGGGGCCCGACCCATCCTGATTCAGGGCCGAGGGTAGCCGCCAGTCGTCATAACCCTGATATACCAGGTCTTTGGCCCACTGTATGGCGTCTTCCGGCGACATCATTGTACCGGCATAGTTGGCATTCTGAAGCCAAGTTATGTTCAAGTCAGTGTCATAGATGAGGCCACCTCCCCTGTCGGTGAGCGCGGCAAATGCAGAACGTGCAAGAAGAGATAAGGTTAACGCCCCTATCAGCAGCAAAAACACCTTTTTTTTCATTGTTTTATATCTCCTTTAACGGCCAGTTAGCTTCTTTAAAGTGTTCTTCGTCTTCGCAGCCAGCCGACTAAGCCTATACCGATGCCACCCAGCAGAATTGCGCCGGGTGCGGGAATTACAGCAAATGTGAAATCATCAGCTCCCCAGTTGCCACCGGGGGTGGTGAACGCGACTGAACTGAAACCTGCAGGGTCGGTTTCGGTAATTCCAAGAAATATGTGGGATTCGCCAGCGAAGATAGTCGGCATAGTAACTACCTGACCATCAATTTCGAAGTTAATGGTCGTGTCAGTAGTGGCTGCAAACCAACCGCCTACTCCAAAGAGTAGTGTAGTACCAGAAGTAACCATTATCGTGTCCGGTTTGCTGTTGTAAATATTAAAAATACCATATCCTCCGCTATTGGCCCATCCAGCATTGGTGGTCAACCCACCACTTGCAGTAGTCCAAGTTACATCCTGAGCCGTTAAGGTCGAAACGTAGCTGGGATATCGGGTAACATCCCAATCAGCACCTTCAAATCCGTCGACGATCACGTTAAGACCAGCTATAGCACTTAGGTAATCGTCTTCATCTGTATAGATTGTGATCGCGCCAAAGCCAATGGCAGGTCCAAATAAGGCTACCATCACACAAATTGTTATTAACTTTTTCATATTTTCATCTATTTTTTATGACAAGGATATGTCACTGCAAACCACTCTTCTCCTTCAAAAAGCATTAGATAGGCAGGAAGGACGCTTGTAACGTCCTTCCCGCTATCCATTGCAAACTTAAAAACTTAATAAACAAGTAATCTCCTATAGTGTTCTTCGTCTTCTCAGCCAGCCGACCAGGACTATACCAATGCCGCCCAGCAAAATAGCGCCTGGAGCGGGAATTACAGAACCTTTTATCTCAACAACAAGGTCGTTGTAATCACGGTCAGAGTAACGGCCTTTCAAGTCCTCCCAGAAGACTACCCACGTAGTTAATCCATCGCCAAGGCCTGTAATCTGATAGGTAATCATGTGGTCAAGTCCGTCGTTGTTAGAACCAGAATACCACGTGCCACCCATGCCAGAGCGCACCCACTGCCAAGTCGATCCCGGCGTAAAGTTCAAGGTGCCAGAACCAGAGACCGAAAAGCTATTTCCGACGACATCAAAGACCTTGGTATAACCTGAGCCTGTGTCGTAGCCAAACTCCTGGGAGAATCCAGCAAATCTAGCTTCCGCTGTGATATTTGCAATACCATCAGTCCAGATTTTATCAGCAGCTGAGCCGGGAGTACCGGAAACCAAGTTGAGAAGTCCATCAACCGAAAGATTGTCATCTATCCGCGTAGCTTTGATGCTACCAAAAGTATACTCGGTCGCACCTTGTTCGTGATGGTGATCGAAGTCACCGTTAGTAGTGCCATAAATTTCGTCGAGTATATCGGTCATATATGCCTCACTGCCAGGCGGATTATAAACATCTGTAAAATCCGCTTGCGCAGTGTTTATACACAGCAGCATAAGCACAATAAACAAAATCAATTTTTTCATAGTTGCTCCTTTCTGAATCCGTCAAAAAGCAGGATATTTACCCTGCCCTTGAGTTGCTTTTCCTGCTGTCTACAAAGTATTTCTTCTTCGCAGCCAGCCGACAAGGCCTACGCCAATACCGCCCAGCAAAATAGCACCCGGCGCGGGGATTACGGGCGCTGGTTCGTCTATGTAAAAATTGTCCATTCCAAAGCAATATGCATTCTCTGAACTCAGCGTAAACGATGTAATACTAAGGAAATTACTATCCATCCATAACCTTTGTATGCCATCACCTTGTGCTCCGTAGTAAGTATAGTCAAGACCCCAGTCGGAAGATGGTAGGAGCAACGAGTAACCACCATTGTTTGTGATGTACGATAGTTCGTTGCCACTTGCTAAGTCGCCACCAGTCTCAGTGTTCGAGGTCATATCTACATAAGTGAGATCAAACGATGAACCATCCGCCTTTGAGAAAACTATATCAATGGTAGAAAAGGGGTGGGCATGGATTACACTGTTTAGGTAAGCGGGGCCTCCACCCGTTCCTGCACCGGTTGAATAATAATCTCCTATAATCCCGTTGCCATTGACGAAATCTATGAACATTCCGCCCTCCTCATAGTAATCTACATCATACCAAAGACCACTGTCTGTTGTAGTTACTTTAGTACCATCGGAAAGTGTTGCTGTGCCACCAGCAAAGTTAATCACGACACCAAAGGATTCGCCTGACGTTCCAAGAATAAACGTCATAACGGTTATTCCCATTAAAATTTTCTTAATCATATTTAAAACTCCTTTACATTTAGATCTTTTATTTTAATCCTTTATTACTTTTCCTGTAAAAAAAGGGAGTTTCCTAACACTAATAATTCAAACCTAAAGAATGTTTCGCGAATACACTCCTATGGGTATGAAAAACAGTTCTCAGGCGAGTTTAGGCGGGCCACGGGCAAGATGAGCAAAAATAAATGCAGGTGAAAAAGAAATAAACCGCTCAGCTCCTGAAGCCAAGCAGACAAAAAGCGGATTTAAACAAGTCCGCAAGAAGATAATGGCAGGCTGAGATGTATATGTGTATGTAGCTTTATGAAGATAACGATTCTTAGCAACAGGTATTCCAGCTAAATGGTGAAGCAGACCTATGTATTGCGTACCTTCAATATCACTGCGCAGCCGCTGTGAATTTTCAAGGTAATGTGGATAAGTAAGTTCTGCACAGAGCCGCTGTTTGCTGTGAGTGCCGTGTCCAAGCAGCAGAGCCAGCTGGGGAAGAGCCTGGATACCGGTTTGACCTGCCCATAATAACCCTGCCAGAGCTGCTAGCCAAACCCGACGGTCTCTAACTAATGAAATGCAAAGAAATCCAGATAAAACCATAAAAATCGCTGCTGGCACTGCAGGTAAGGGTTTTACATTGTTGCCCGTAGTATTGCCCGCAAAGTTTACCGGTGGCTGTAATAATTCGGCGCCGAGATTAGCCAGTTTGGCATCAATGGGTCCGACAACTTCTTCGATGGGTGCTATCACTGCAGTGGTGTCTGATTCCATCTGAACGGCAGGCGCAATGGAGTTATCAGATGCTATTGTAGGCGCCCCACTTGCGGCTGTAGCTGCTAACAGCAGCATCACTATAAAAAACGGTTTGTTTCCTTCCACTAAGGACACTTTGTGCCCCTTCTCCAATTAAAAAGAACCCGCAGACGTAAAACAGACATTAATCCTTGTTCAGTCCGTTGGTTTTCGCAGGCAAGTACAAACCTCCGCGACTTTCTGGCAGGATCCCTCCTTGCCGATTAATAGACGCGATGTAAGTCATATAATGCACGGCGAAATATACAGATTAGAAGGATGTAAGCTTTTAGTCAAGCATAAAAAGTAGAAAAAATAAAAATTTCTGAAAAAATGTAATTTTTCTAATTTTCGCCGCGCATCATACTAATCAAGGTCATTTGACTATTACTTTTGGGGTAGACCAAAAGTAGAAAGACCTCTTTCGTGGTGCACAACTTTAAGATTACTTATGATGGAAATGAAAGAAAAACGAGAAATAAACTCGTGTTACGTAGCGAAGCTTCCGGCCTTCGCAGCCACTTTCATCCTTGGCCACCGACAGCTAACCTCATTTCCTAAGGATGTTTGACGTCAGCGAAAGTGGCACAGATTGAGACATTTAGTTAGGAGAGGGTTTCAAGAGGTTTCCAGGGGGGAAGGAAACCTCTTGAAATCGGCGGTTTC
>Ga0315548_1004447_pt1 | contig 10101 bp, 8 predicted proteins | sample SalMarSW160110MG_2_FD_202540 | JGI IMG/M metagenome (GOLD analysis project Ga0315548, IMG submission 202540) | Salt marsh sediment microbial communities from the Plum Island Ecosystem LTER, Massachusetts, United States - Salt Marsh Sediment SW1601-110 ... | reverse complement strand
AGGGGCCTTCATCGGCCGGCGGACGTTCCTCCAGATAGAACATGGCTACTTCGCCTACCGGCTCGCTGTAAACATAAATCCGGGCCGACTGCCGCCATCCCGTGACCTTGAATCCCTCGCTCTTGTAAGTCTTCTCCTTAAAGGTAATCCTGGCGCAGGTGATATCCGGGTACTGCCAGGAATGGGGTAAGAAGTTTACCAGCTCCTCCAGCAGATTGTCGAGCGAATTGAAGTGGCGCTCGGCCAGCTGCGATATCCCGTAGAGGCAGTTTAGCTCCTTGATGCGCTCGCGGAGGGCTTTTTCAACCTTGGTTAACTCGGTCTCGTCGCTGAACGGGATTCGCCAGAGGCGGGCCAGTTCTGTGCTGGGAAACCGTACGTCGCCGGTATCGCCGGGGATAACCCCCTTTTTAGCCATAAGCGCATCCTTTTTGCCTATTTTTTGTAGGCATTATACTGGCAATAATTTAATAGTATATATAACCATATATCATAGGCATTATACACGTATTTATTCCGTATTTATTACCCATAGATTACCGCATAAAATAAGTAAAGTCAACTATAAATAGTTGCTCCGGTTTTCTCAAAGGAGGTTCCCATGAAATCTTTAGCGTTAGATTCGATACTGAAGGGACGCAGCAGCCAGCCTCATCAGCTGATTGAAGTGCTGCAGGACGTGCAGGAGAGTTACGGGTACATACCCGAGGAAGCCATGAGAGAAATATCCAGAGTCCTCGGCGTGCCACTTATCGAGGTATACCGGGTAGCCTCCTTTTACAAGGCCTTCAAGCTCAAACCGGGCGGCAAGTACGTGATAACGATATGCAACGGCACCGCCTGCCACGTGCGCGGCTCGCAACTGCTGCTGGACCAGGCCATCAGCCAGCTGGGCATACAGCCCGGCGAGGTAACCGAGGACGGGCTTTTTTCCATCGAGTGCGTTAACTGCCTGGGGGCCTGCGCCCTGGGGCCCATCGCCTCGGAGAACGGGACTCTCGGCCATCACATGACCCCCGCCAAGCTCCGCAAGTTTATCGAGGAGATCCGCCGCCAAGAAAAAGAGGAGGTCAACCATGCCAATGCTGGCTACGAAACAAGACCTGGAGTCTATGAAGGAGCGGCTTCTCCTTGATAGAAAGAAGATAGACAAAACGGTTATCGTCTGCGGCGGCACCGGGTGCAAGGCGTCGCACAGCCAGGCAGTTATCGACGCCATCAACCAGGAACTGCTGGCGCAGGATATGGATACCACGGTGCATCTACGCATCACGGGGTGTCACGGCTTCTGCGAGCAGGGCCCTATCATGGTGATAGAGCCGGGCAACATCTTTTACTGTCATGTCACTCCCGAAGATGCCCATGAGATCGTTACCACAACCCTGCAAAACGGCGAGATAATCGAAAGGCTGCTCTATAACGACCCGGTTTCCGGTAAGAAAATCCGTACCGAGGCGGAAATTCCTTTCTATATCGCCCAGGACCGCCAGTTACTGTCTCAGAACAGAGAGATTAATCCGTGCTCTCTGGAGGACTATGTCGCTGCCGGCGGCTTCTCGGCGTTATCAAAGGCCATCGGCAGCCTGGCGCCCCAGGAAATCGTTCACGAAATCAAGGTGTCCGGCCTGAGGGGGCGCGGCGGCGGCGGTTTCCCTACCGGGCGCAAGTGGACGGAGTGCTACGAGGCGGCCGGGGACGAGAAATACGTCATCTGCAACGCCGACGAGGGTGACCCCGGCGCCTATATGGACCGCTGCGTGCTGGAAGGCAATCCGTACCTGGTACTGGAGGGCATGATGATTGGCGCCTACGCCGTCGGCGCCAGCAAGGGCTATATCTACGTCCGCAACGAGTATCCGCTGGCGGTAAAGCACGCGCGGCTGGCGGTGCAGCAGGCCAGAAAGTACGGCCTCCTCGGTGAAGATATCCTGGGCTCGTCGTTTTGCTTCGATGTCGACGTCGCCCGGGGCGGCGGTGCTTTCGTCTGCGGCGAATCGACGGCGCTGATGGCCTCGCTGGAAGGCAAGGTGGGCGAGCCGCGCCCCAAGGACGTTCATACCGTTATCGACGGCCTCTGGCACAAGCCGACCACCCTCAACAACGTCGAAACATGGGCAAACGTCCCCTCGATAATCCTCAACGGTGCCGGCTGGTTCGCCTCCAAGGGGACCAAGGGGAGCAAGGGGACAAAGATTCTGGCCCTTACCGGCCGCATCAAGAACACCGGGCTGGTTGAAATCGCCATGGGCACGCCGATACGAGACGTCGTCTTCGGCATCGGCGGCGGCGCCATCGACGGCAAGGCCATCAAGGCCGTCCAGACCGGCGGCCCGTCCGGGGGCTGCCTGCCGGTGGCTAAATTCGACCTGCCGGTGGACTTCGACGTGCTCTACGAGGCCGGCTCTATGGTAGGCTCCGGCGGCATGGTGGTCATGGACGAGAGCTCCTGCATGGTGGACGTGGCCAAGTACTTCCTTACGTTCCTGCAGGACGAATCATGCGGCTTGTGCGTCCCCTGCCGCCTGGGAATCGACCGCATGTTAGAAATTATCACCGATATCACCGAGGGCCGCGGCACCCTCGCCCAGATAGACCTCCTCGAAGAGCTGGCCGACACGGTTACGCAGACATCCCTCTGCGGGCTGGGGAAGACCGCGGCGAATCCCGTACTTTCCACGCTGCGTTATTTCCGCGATGAATACGAAGACCACATTATCAAAAAGACATGTCCCGCCGGCGTCTGCAAGGCCCTCATCGAGTACTCCATCGACGCGGAGAAATGCACCGGCTGCGGAAGGTGCCTGCGGGCATGTATCCACGGCGCCATCAGCGGCGAGAAAAAAGAGCCGCACGTAATCAACCCCGAGCTGTGCCAGAAGTGCGGCATCTGCCGGAGCGAGTGCCAGCAAGAGGCGATTCTGGTTAAATAACGAGGTGAAACATGCTGCATTATGTAACCCTTAAAATAGACGGCGCCGATATTCATGCCCCCAAGGGCTCCAGCGTGCTGGAAGTGGCCATAGAATACGGCATCTGCATCCCCCACCTGTGCCATGTCCCGGGGCTTTCGGATATCGGCGCCTGCCGGCTCTGTATCGTCGAGAATATTACCAACGGCCGTTCGCAGGTGACTACATCCTGTACGCTGAAAGTGCAGGAGGGCATGGAGGTCAGGACCAATACGGATAGAATCAAGCGGCTCCGCCACAATATCGCCGAGCTGCTGGTTGCCGAGGCGCCTAACTCCCGCGCTATCCAGGACATCGCCGTCCGCTGCGGCGTCAAGGAGGTGCGCTATCCCTTCCGGAATAATAATTGTGTATTATGCGGGCGCTGCGTGCGCGCCTGCGCCGAGATTTGGCACGCCAACGCCCTCGGCTTTGTCGGAAGGGGTAAAGACCGCCATGTGGAACGCCCCCTTAATATGCGTGAGGAGTTCTGCAAGCAGTGCGATTACTGCATCCAGCTCTGCCCCATGACCATCACGCCGTGTGACGGCCCCATGAAGGACGGGGAAGAATATCTCTGCGGCAAATGCGAATCACAGCTGATGATAACGGAAGAAGTGCCCGACAGCTGTGCCTGGTGCCGGCTGGGCGAGGGCTTTAACTGCGGGCGCTACGCCGGGTTAAAAGCGGTGAGATAATATTTTAGTCCACACGAGCTGATATGCCCAGGTTCTTGAAGTGGTGATTACTCAGTTTTCTTCGGCATTTCCGCCCGTGCCAGGGCCGTAACACGCCGGATAAAATCGGTCTTGGCCTCGGTATAGCCGTCCCGGTCGTACTCGTATTTTTCCTTTAGCTCCAGCTTGAGCCGGCCGTACTCCGCGGCGGTCTCGGGGTGGGCCAGCAGGTAATCTCTAAAGTAAAGCTCGTCCCAGTCGCCGCGGTACCTCACGTGGACGTGAAAGGCCTGCCCCTGGAAGCCTTGCTCGGTATAGCCCTTGATGAACATCATGTGAGGCGGCGGGTTCTTTGGCTGCTCCAGGTATCGGTAGCCTCCCCGCTGCATGCCGGCGATGAGCCCGGCGGTATCGGTAGCGTCTTTGATTTCAACCAGGATATCTATGGTCGGCTTGGCGATTAATCCGGGCACGGCGGTGCTGCCGATGTGGCTCATCCTGACGATATTGGGGGAGCCGATGGCCCGCGCCACCACGGCCCTTTCCCTGAGGTAGCTCTTTTTCCATTCCGGCCTGTATTCGCTGAGGATGACCGGGAAGAGCCGCGAGCGTTCCTCATCCGTCATTTCATCCAGACTTTTTCCCATCTATGTAAGTGAACCTTCCCTATAAAGCTTAGAGTCAAGGGGTTAAAGGGTATTTATAGTTTATCAGGGCGATGAAGAAGACATTGATAAACAGGTGGATGATAAACGCCGGCCAGAAAGACCTGCCACGGTAGGCGACGTAGCCGAACAGTATCCCCGTGAAGATAGTGCTTATCGTTTCCAGCTCCGGCTTGTTAAGGTGAAGCAGGGCGAAAGGAATCATCTGTAAGAGGATGCTGCCTGCCCCGAATTTCTCCTTCAGCCCGAAGATGAGAAAGCCCCGGTAGAGAAACTCCGACGCCGCGAGGGCGACGCAGCTCGTGAAAAAGAGTCCGGCGAAGCTGAAATCCACCTCCCGGTAATAGTCCTGCAGCGAAGGGCTCAGGGAAGACGCGTAGAGAACCGCCGCCGCCACGAGGCAGATTATCAGCACGTAAAACCCCCATATGCGGGGGCTGCCCCAGCGCAGCCCGAAATCGAGGGGGTTTTTACGCATGATTATAAGGATTACCAGTATGGGGAAGACGGCGTAGTAGAGGAAATCACTCACCCAGTCGCTCCCGATGGGGTTGTACTGGTTGAGGGTGATGAATAGAGTGGCCGATACGATGACAATGGTCTCGCGGCGGTACTCCTTCAGGAACCGGCCGATGCCGCCCAGCTCCTCTTTAAGAAAATGCATCACCCTATGAGTGTAGCGGCTGGGCGCACGGTAAGGCAAGTACGGCCCGGCGGGCCCGGCGGGTTTCGTGGCGGGTGGTGGGGAGGAATTGGCGCTCTAGGATACGGCCCGTTTGGCGCGTTTCCGCCTCATGTTGTCCCACCACACGATGAGCCCCGGCATGACCGTCAGCGTAATGACCAGGCAGAGGAAGACGCCGACGACGGTGGCGATGCCGAAATCGCGAATCATCACGAAGTTGGAGACAATCAGCACGCCGAAACCCCCCAGCGTCGTCAGGGCGGTGGTGACGATGGCCCTCCCTATCTTGGCGATGGCCGTCACCATGGCGTCCCGCGGCGGCAGGCCCCGCTGCTTCTCTTCCTCGTAGCGCCCCAGCAGCAGCACCATGAACTCGGTGCAGATGCCGATGATGAGCACCCCCAGGATGGCCGTGAGGGGATTGAGGGGGATGCCGATGAGGTACATGTCCAGCGAAGACCAGGCGATGACGGCCCCCACGGGGACGATGGTGAAGACGGTGCTGCCGATGCGCCGGTAGGCCAGAATCAAGACGACGAAGACAGCGCCCAGGCAGATTAAGTTCAGATTAAGGCGCTGGCCGATGATGGCATCGACGATGCTGGCCCCCAGCACGAAGCTGCCCACGGGCGCGACGCTCACCCCTTCCGGCGGGTTCATCTCATCCTCAAGAGTCTGCAGCAGCCCGTGCATCTCCTCCATGGAGAGGTAATGCACGCTGAAGGAGACGCTGGCGGTGAGGCGGTCGGCGGAGAGGAAGCTCTCGCGGTAGGCCTCCGGGGTGCCAGCCAGGATGGCGTCAATCTGCGCCTGCGGGGGAATCACGCCCCCGGTGGCCTGGGTCACCAGCGTGGCCGGGCTGGCCGCCATGATAAGCTCGGGGTGTTCGGCGATGGCCCCGGTCTGGTACTCATCGAGCCAGCTTAAGATTTCCGGGCTGGCGATATCGCTCTCGGCCTCGATGAGGAAGTTGAGCGTCCCGCCGGTGCCCAGAATCTCGCGCAGCTCCCGCAGCTCCATCAGCGCCGGGGTGTCCTGCGGCATGAGCTCCTGGTAGTCGGTATTCGTCGGCAGCCAGTGGTCGACGATGCCGCCGCCGACGGCGAAGACGACCGCCACGATGAAAATCCATAACGTCTGGCCGACGGCCAGTTTCCCCACGCGCCCCAGGATACGTTCGATACGGCCGCTGGCGGCCACGGACTCGTCCTTGAGCTTCTTTATCGGCACCCGCCGGTCGCCCAGGTGGACGATGGCATGGAGGACAAAGAGGCTGACGATGAAGCTGATGACGATGCCGACAGCCAGCATCATGCCGAAGTCTTTTATCATGGGGACTTCGGAGATGTAGAGGGTGATAAAACCTATGATGGTAGCCAGCAGCGCGATGCCGACCACCGGGAACATCCGGGAAGCTGAGGCAACGATGGCCTGCCCGACGCTCCGGCTGCGGGTGAGCTCCTCCTGGTAGCGGTTGTGGAACTGGATGGAGAAGTCGATGCCCAGGCCGATGAGTATCGGCAGCACCGCCATGGTGGTCATCGTCACCGGCACGGAGAGGTAGCCCATCAGCCCGAACGTCCACAGGGCGCTCAGGCCCACCATGAGCAGGGAAAGCAGCCGCCAGCGCACCCGGAATATCAGCATGAGGATAATTATCATCACCAGCACGGAGAGGCCCAGCAGCAGGGTGATGTTGCCGCCGATGCTCTGGCTGATGGCATCCACCAGCTTGGAAGAGGAGACCACCGAGAAAATAGCCCTGTCCAGGGGATTGGAGGTAAAATACGCCTCGATATCCTGGCTGGCCCTGAGGTTCTCGTCGTCGCTCAGGCCGCCCTGGGGGGTAACGATAATCAGGGCGTGCCACGGGTCGGGGACGAGCGGGGCCAGCGCCGGGCTGATATTGCCCTCGGCGTCATAGAGGACGGAGGCGACGAAGGCCGGGTCGTCGTAGGAGGGCAGCCCCGCCTCCATTTGCGCCGCCCGCAGCACGTCCAGGGGGCTTGAGATGGCGCGGTAGCGCCCGTCGGCGGCGAACTGCGCCTCGAACTCGGCCAGGATAGCCAGGTTGGCGGGCGAGAAGATATCGGCCAGCCGCCCGGTGAGCAGGATGCTGATGGGCTCCCCGCCGAACTCCGCCTCGTAGCGGGCCGTATCCCGGGCTATCTTGGCCTCCGGCGATACCAGGGCATCGAAGCCGGTATCCGTTTCCAGCATGGTGATGCCGGGCACCGCCGCCGCCGAGAGGGCCACGGCGATGACGATGAACAACCAGGAGCGGCGCACCACGAAGCGCGCCAGCACCTCCGCTATCCTCCTCACGCGGCGATACCTCCGCCCGTCTGGCTCATGATATTCTTATAGAGCATGCGGGCCACCTCGGCGCCCTTCTCCAGCTGCTCGCCCGTCAGGCCATCGAGGAGGCGCTCTATCTGGAACTGCCCGGAGAGCCACAGCTTGTTGATGAGCCCCTGCCCGCGGGGGGAGAGCGTGGCGATAACCAGCCGGCGGTCCTGGGAGTCGGTCTGGCGCGTGACCAGGCCCTTCTTCACCAGGTTATCGGCGATGCCGGTGGCCGTGGAAAGGGCGACATCGAGCTCGGCGGCGATGGCGCTCATCCGGCTGGGCCCCCGGGCGTGCAGCACCAGGAGCAGGCGCAGCTGGGCCACCGTAAGGTCCAGGGAAAGCCACTCCACCGGGACGGCGATGGGTATGGCGTTGAAGATGTCTCCGGATAGCTTCACAATTTCCTGTACTACGGTCTCTTTATTCCGGGACATACCGTTAATTACCTCCCAATCAATAATTACTACTTCTATAATATTTCGTATGCACCAAAGTATATTTTATACCCGTGCCCCCTTTTTGTCAACTCACAAAATCATCACCGTTTGACCGGCGGCCTGGCCCGGTGCTATGATACGGGCGAAAACACACCGGGAACCGGCTCCAAAGCTGTAATACCTAAACCCGCGCGGGCACGGTATGCAGCCGGTGGGCGTAAGGCCCCGACGTTGCCACGGGAAACGGTGGCAATTCCCGCCATTGGAAAGGAGGCATCATGGTTCGTGCCAGATATTCTATCACTCTATCGTTCCTCACTGTTTTATTTCTTGTCTTCATCACGTTTTCCGGCCCGTCCTGCGGCACCCCGGCCCCAACCCCACTGAGTATCTTCGCCGCCGCCGGTGCCAGGCCCGCCCTCGACGAGGTCTGCCGCCTCTACGAGGCCGAGTACGGGGCCGGGGTCGAGGCGGCCTACGGGGGCGGCGGCGAGGTGCTCTCGCAGATGGAGCTTTCGCGCTCCGGCGACATCTACGTGGCGCCGGAGCAGAAATTCATGGAGACGGCGGTGGCCAGGGAGGTGGTCATGCCCGATACGGTGACCGCCGTCGCCTGGATGGTGCCGGTTATCGCCGTGCCGGCGGGTAACCCGGCCGGCATCCAGACCCTGGCCGACCTGGCCCTCCCCGGCGTGCGGGTGGCCGTTACCCGCGGCGAGACGACCCTGCTGGGGAAATACGCCCCGGAAATTTTCGATAAAGCCGGGCTCGCCGATGAAATCGGCGCCAACATCGTCACCGAGGCGGCCCGCCCCGATAACCTGCTCACCATGTTCGTCATGGGCCAGGTGGACGCGGGCATTATCTGGAACTTCTACGCGGTGCAGGCCTCGGACGATATAGAGGTAATCTATCTTTCATCGGAGGAGCTCACCGGCGTGGGGGAAATGCGCGCCGCCGTATCGGCCTTCACCGGGGACGAGGCGCAGGCCCGCCGTTTCCTGGCTTTTCTGACCTCGCCGGAGGCCAAAACGGTCTTTCGGAACCTGGGTTACATCACCAGCCAGGAGGAGCTAGAGCACTACTGGCCCTGAAACCGGTATTATACATCTGAAAACGCCCGGCGAAGGGCCTTTCCGGGGGCCCGGCGGGGGGCTATTTGGCCCCGTTTTTACCGGAATTCCGGGTTGGGAAAGCCCGAGTGGAAATGTAGATGAAGTACTGGTAAAATAATCTATCATTATTATTGACAAAACTGCTTATAAATTATATGATGTAGTACCTTATGCAATAAATCTGGTATCATAGATAAATTGTGGTTACCAGCAGCTTAGAACCGGGAAGTCCATATTTTAGAAAGGAGCAATCATTATGAACCATTTCAAGAAGATTCCCCACATGCTGGCGGTCGCCATACTCTGCGGCATCCTGATATTTACCGGGGTCTACCTGGTAACCTCGCCCGCCCCCAAGGCGACGGCAGCCAACACACCGGCCGCGGTGACACTGACACCGGCCGAAGCAACCAACCCCATCAAAACGCAGCACACCCTGACAGCCACGGTAATCGACGCCGCCGGCGACCCGGTGGCCGGTACCGAAGTTGAGTGGATTCTCAATCGTTTCCCGGCGGCGGTTGGCGATATCGTCCAGGTCAGTAATGGCGATAAGGTCGATAATTTCTACGCCATGTCAACCACCAATTCCGCCGGTCAGGCCACGGTGACCATCACGGCCACGCGGCCCGGCGATACGGATGTCACCGCCTTCGTCCCCGCTATTACGGATGCTACTAAACACAAGGCGTTCGCCGTAAAGCACTGGGTTGACGTAGACGTCGACTGGCCCGGTGACGATGTTAACAAGATCGGCACCGACCACCCCATGACCGTCATGGTCTTCAAGGCCACCGACGGCACACCTCTGGCTGGCATCGACATTACCTGGACAATCACCGATGACAACCCCAACGCCAGGTTCCAGGGGCTGAGCACCGCCATTAACACCACCGCCTCGGTGACGGATGCCGCCGGCGAAGCCACCATAACCCTGCAGCAGGTAATCGCGGTAGCCGGCGAGAATACCGTCCACATCGAGGTCAGCCAGGCCGGCATACTGCTCTTCCAGCACGATGCCGTCAAGAAATGGCTGTCGCCTTCGCTGGATATCTCCAAGACCGGCCCGACCACTGCCGAAATCGGCAGCACCGTCACATTCACCATTGCCGTAACCAACGACGGCGATGAGAGCGCCAACGGCGTTACCGTGGTCGACCAGATTCCCAACGGCCTCAGCTATCTCGACTCCACGGCGGCCGGCGTCGTCGCCGGTAAAACCGTC
>Ga0315548_1004443_pt1 | contig 10105 bp, 6 predicted proteins | sample SalMarSW160110MG_2_FD_202540 | JGI IMG/M metagenome (GOLD analysis project Ga0315548, IMG submission 202540) | Salt marsh sediment microbial communities from the Plum Island Ecosystem LTER, Massachusetts, United States - Salt Marsh Sediment SW1601-110 ... | reverse complement strand
GACCATCTTGAGGACGAAAATGGTCAGCGATGTTCAGTTCAGCCAGGATTTTGATGCGTGAAATGAGTGCTCGATGTACACTCATAGGTAAAGACATCGTATCTTGAAGAGTGCCATCTATACGGTACCGTATTCGCACTCTATCTTCTTGTGGCTCGATATGAATGTCGGATGCTCGGGCTTTGATTGCCTCTTCAATTATGAGGTTGAGAGCCTGAACCAGCGGAGTATCAGTAGCAGCACGAAGGGCAACCTTTTCATCAGTTTCTTCAGCCGGGATGGAGATACGAGAAACCTGCTCTTCAATTTCGCCAAAGGACTTATAATTGAAGTCAATAGCGTCCCTGATTTCCTCGGCGGTGGCGGCCACAGACTTAATCCTCATTCGGCTCTGGGCGGCAAAAGCCTCCAGGGCAAAGATATCGGTCGGGTCCGCCATGGCCACTTCCATTGCCTTACCGGATATAGTCAGGGGGATGGCATTATACCTTCTGGCCATTACTTCGGGAATCAACTGTAATGCCTCAGGCTGGGGCATCTGCTTCAGTAGCTTGGGTCGAGGCTTATCTAATTTAGCTAGCTTCTCCCCTGGCGGGCCAGGCATTTCTTCGGTCACAGGTTCAGAAACTAGTTTTTGATTCAACTCAAAGACTCTTATCCCCTGGTGCTGGGCAAATTGTCTTGCTTCAGAGCTAATCCCTGGGGATACGACAATGACTTTGCCATCAGTTTCAGCATCGTAGGCTTTAGTATCAAATAAGATTACCTGTTCCAGGCTCACTTCTTTCTCCCCATCCAGGAAATCTATACCCAGGATATGACCAACCTGACCATTGTTAGTATGAGCCAGGATATCAAAGGTATATTCAAGTCCCGACTTGCCTTTGACTTTGGCTTTCTCCTCTACGGTATAGCCCAGGTCGACTAAAGATTTAAGCAGTTGCTCCTTTGTCTCAAACTTAACCGGTTCCCTGGGCTTAACTGATTGCGTGGGTTTCCAGCTTAATAGTGTCTCAATTAGTTCTCCATCGATAACCTTTATTCGCTGCCTGCGAGCCAACTCTTTCGCTTCCTGACTGAGTTCAGGGACGGCAATAAGAAGCCTGTCAATGATGCCACAATCGTAGGCTTTATTAGCAAAGTTGAAAATAGTGCCCATTTCTGTATCCTTATCACCACCAGCAGCAATGTCGATAGCAATAGTGTAGTTGGTAAAACCATCGTCTTTTTGAGCCAGCATTTCAAAGGTATGCTCAATCCCTGACTTCCCGAGAGGCTTGGCTCCCTCGGTTACTTCATGCCCCTGGTGCTCCAGATAGCCCCTAATCTGGGTCTTTAGCTCCGGACCGATTTCAATCTGACACGTCTGCTTAGCCATTTTCAATTTTCCATAATTCAGGTAAAGTGTAATCCACCACCTGGCTCAAGGCAAGGTTGTTAACCATGCCTTACCCAAGTTAACCAGGGCGCAATAATCTCCTCTCCCAGAACATAAATACAATTTAGCATATCTGATTAGTTTGTCAATAGAACTTTTGGGGGATACGGAAATAGTCAGGAGTCAGTAAGGAATCTTCTGAATTCTGACTACTGGCTACTAATTTCAGAATTTGGTGCGTAGGATTTATTCCTATATAATGACATGCCCCGCAACGACTTTAGCGTCACTATCTCTGGGAATACTATTATTGCTTATAAAGCGGCATTTAAATTTCATCAAAATCTTCTAATACCTTCCGTGGTTTTGCTTCTGGTGAAATCCAGCCGCTATGCAGGGCGAGAGCAACAGCGTGGGCTCTATCATTAGCATTTAGCTTACGAAGGATGGCACTGACATGATTCTTAATTGTTTGCTCGCTGATTTCTAGGATACGGGCGATTTCTTTATTTGAGTTGCCTTCAGCAACATAGGTTAGAATCTGTGTTTCCCTGTTGGTAAGGGGAGCGACTATGCCTTCCATAGTTCTCCCCATACCACGAAATTGGTTTAATACCTGCCTGGCAACCCTGGGTCTGGTCATCACGCTTTCATTTATGGGGTATTCACCTTTGCGGGCTCGTCTTATAGTGCTAGCCAGCTCGTCGGCAGTGGCGCTCTTACTCAAGCAGGCTACGGCTGCAGTTTTAATGACTTCAAAAAGCTCTTCATCATCAGGGTCAGGGCTTAGCACTACTACTTTAGTATTTGGGTAGTATTGAGCAATTTTTCTACCCAACTCAATCCCGCTGAGGCTGGCTAGGTCAGAGCCAAGTAGAGCAACATCAGGGAGATTAGCTTCAATTAGCTCGAGTGCATTCTGAGTCGGGTCGCATTCTAATATCTCCAAGTCAGGTTGTTGAGACAGTGTCTGACACACCCCGGCTCTGAAAAATGCTTGCTCATCAATTACCATCACTTTGATCTTATTCATCAGCCACCTCCTGGTGAAGCTTTACATCTTTAATTCAAACACCTTCCTGGTTATGTAGATTTAGCTCCAGTGATTTATCGTATCGTATAATGTAATCACCCCAGATGTCAATAGTCCATATTATATCACCCCGCACTGTCAAGTATTTGGGGGCTTGACAAGCGCCATTTAGGTAGTATAATAGTAGTAGGCCAAAGGTAATACATATTGGGATGGTATAATGAATCGGCGAAGGTCTAATATAGAGATAATAGCTGATATGCTCAGGGTTGGGGAAAATGGCGCTGGCAAGACGGAGATTATGTACAGCGCCAACATGAGCTATGCCCAGATACAGAAATATCTCGGTTTCCTCTTGAGCCACGGGTTCATTAACAAAGTGAAGGTGGGAAATCCCTCAGTTACCTATCAAGTAACGGACAAAGGGGGAGAGCTGCTCAAAAATATAAACTGCATAGTTGAAGTACTCGAGTTCCGAAATGGCCATAATGGCAATGGAGCTTGAGGCCGGAACGTTGTGGAGTTATAGAGGGGTGCCTGGAAGTAGAGTGAGGTCACCCCTTATTTAACATAAAAATCTAAGGAGTGTTACGTATGAGAGGAGCGGTATATGTCTGAAAAAAGGATGCTAATAGTAGATGCTGAGCTGGTGAAAAAGGTAGACGACAATCGTGGTGATATGGATCGGTCTGACTTCATCAACTTTCTTATTGAGACTCAGTTGAGTGAAAAGGAAGAAAGTAAAAAACAAGGCAGCATAACCCGAGAAGAATTTCACCAGTTTCAGGAAGGAACGAAAGAGCTATTGCGCAATTTTCTGGAATTCTTTATCAGCTATGGGTTGGAGCTAGGCAAGCAACCTGGCGATAACGAATTCGAGCAATTAGCTCAGAAACTGCAAAGTCTAGGTAGCTCGGCAAAAGTAAAAAGCTCCTGACTTTCTTTCCTCGCATTTTCCTCCACAATCACATTCTCCACAGCTTCAAATAGAACTATCTTCTAGAACATAATCTCTTCCCAAGTTATTCCCAGCCCTGTCATACTATCCTCAGGCAAACGATTTTTCCTTTTGTCATTGTGAAGAGCTACAGCCTCTCGCAATGACAAGCAGAGACGGAGGTAGAGCTATGACAAAGCCAGTGGATTTGCTGCGTCAGGGCAGAAAAGAAGAACTGTGGCAGATGTGTTGCGGCTTTATTAACCTCAGCCTGGAGGAGTTTATGGCTATCCAGAAGAGGCTGCTTCTGGAGGAGATTGAGCTATTAAAGAACAGCGAGCTGGGCAGGAGAGTGATGCGTGGTGCCATGCCTGAGACGGTGGAAGAATTCCGAGAGCAGGTACCTTTGACCACCTATTCTGATTACTTGCCTGAGCTTGTGGAAAAAAGGGAGGACTTATTGCCGACCAAGCCTGCCATGTGGGTGCATACTGTAGGCAGGATTGGTGAATATAACTTCAAATGGACGCCCTTATCTGAGAGGTTCTTATACGAGTTTGAGCGGGTGGCCGGTGGCGTTGGACTTTTGAGCACTTGCAACCGTCAAGGCGACTTTTTAGCCAAGGGTCATTTGCGGCTTTTGGCCACCATGGGATCCCCCGATTATGGGTCAGGCATCGTGGCATATCTGGTTAAACAGACACTCGACTGTGACATCTTCCCTTGTAATGGAGTGGAAATGACATTTCAAGAGAAGATGGAAGCTGGCTTTAAGGAGGCTTTATCTCAGGGGCTTGATACTCTTGGCGGTGTGTCCTCTGTCTTAGCCTATGTCGGTGAGGTGTTCAAACAGAGAATAATCAATGTCGATGCCCATTTTCTATTGTCTCATCCCAGGGCGTCTGTCCGGTTGATGACGGGATTGATCAAGAGCAAGCTAGCTGGGCGCCCCATGCTGCCTAAGGACATCTGGTCACTCAAAGCGATTATTGGTGGCGGCGCAGACAGTGCTACCTTCACAAAGAGAGTAAAGGAACTATGGGGAAGGGAAGTTTTGGAGATATACATTGGCACCGAGGGTGGTATATATGCTACCCAGATCTGGGACCATGAGAGTATGACTTTTATTCCCAACCTCAACTTCTTCGAGTTCATTCCTGAAAGAGAATGGTTCAAATGGCAATTAGACCATTCCTATCAGCCGAAGACTATCTTGCTGGACGAGGTAAAGGCTGGTGAGAAATATGAGATAGTCATCACCAATTTCCATGGTGGAGCCTTTGTCAGGTATAGAGTTGGCGATTTAATTGAGATAACCTCACTCAGAAACGAAAAGTTAGGTATTGATATTCCCCAGATGATATTTCATAGCCGCGCTGACGACTTCGTTGACGTTGCTTCTCTTGGTCGGCTGACAGAGAGAGTAATTCGACAGGCGATGGAAAATACTGACATTCCTTATGTTGATTGGGTAGCACGCAAGGAAATAATTGATAATAATCCTGTGTTGCATTTCTATCTTGAACTTGGAGACGGTTATATTGCCGGTGAAGGAAGCTTGGCAACAGCAATACGTGAGCAATTTAAGAAATTAGACAGGAAACATCGCTGCAACCTTTATAACTTTATCGGAGATATGGAAACTACGTTGGGCTTAAAGCCTGTAGAAGTTACTTTGCTTCCACAAGGCGCCTTTTCCAGCTATTACGCCCGACGCCAGTCCGAGGGAGCTGCTGTAGAAAGTCTGAAGCCGCCGCATGTTAATCCCTCTGACGAAGTGCTTTCCCTATTGGGAGCTCCTAGGGTGGTGGTGGAAGCTGTTCCAGCAACTGAAGCCGAACGTGCGGCTCCTCGATAACACTAGCATAGTTTAGAGAAAAGAGGACGCCTTGCCAAGGCAAGGAGGGTGAGGTTTTAACCTCGCCCTCTCGCTTATCGCTTTAAGTCCTTCGCAGATTCTTCGCCCCGACAAACCGGGGTCCAGAGTGAAAAAGGTGAAGCCTCAAACTCGCCTTATGCTGGTAGAGCTGTGACTGAGAATGCCTGGTACCTTTTGGGGATTACCATAGTCCTTCTTGACAGTTTCCAGATTTATGTCAATAATAGCTTTATTAAAGTGATTTACAGAAATGGTGACACAATGGTCATTGCAAGGCGCTTTCTTCTGTCATTGCGAGTCCCGATTTGTCGGGACGAAGCAATCCCGTGGAGGGGCTCGGAATGACAGGTAAAATTGTGTCGGGATTTATGTGTTTGATTATACAAGGGTGATATTATGAATGTCCAGGTCTTAATTCCCTTAATTGCTACCATTGCTTATATCCCTTTATTTGTTATTTTGTTATCTAACCGGCCGTGGAATAGGAAGCAAAGGTTCTTCTTTCTGTTTTTAATTCCCGCAATCTTATGGAGCTCTATTGGTTTTCTAGGTTACAGCGATTTGTTTGCCGGGGGCAAGTCCTTCGCAGTTAAATTTGGCATATGTACTGCTATTTGGATGCTAGTTCAACTACATTGCTTTGTTTCCTCTTTCTACGGGTCCAGGCGCATCAAGATTCCATGGGCTTATGTTTTCTTACTAAGCACAATTGCCCTGGTGCTGTTAGGCTACATTCCCCAGAGCATTGAAGTCACTGCCAGCGGCATCACCGTTGATTATGGTCCCTGGCTTATTGTTGTAGGTTTACTTTTTCTTTCCATAGTAGGTGTCAGGGATATACATTCTTTGATACAAAAGTACAGGCTCTCACCTAACCCGGAGGAGCGTAATCAGATTGTTTATCTACTTGTTGCTATTGGCGTCTTAGCAGTTTTTTCATTAAGCTCTTTTGCTCCTCGCGGCGGCGAATTTCCTGTGAGCCATATTGGCAACCTTGTCACTGCCTGTGTCTTAACCTACGCCGTTATCGCCCATCGTCTGCTGGATATCAGGGTTGTATTCCGTCAAGCCCTGATATACGTAGTCCTCTATGGTGGCAGTGTTGGCATGGTGTTACTGTTTTTTGGGCTCGCTTACCGGTTCGTCGGCTTTGAGCTTAACTTTACTTCTTTAGCGATAACCATCGGCCTGGGAATTCCCGCTATCCTATTTCTTGCTCACAAGGTGCGTAACCTCTGGCAAAATAAGGTAGAGGAAGCCTTTATCGGGGCAAGATATCCCTATCGCAGGCAGTTATCTCAGTTTATCACCAAGATACACAATATCCGCACACTAGAGCAGTTGGGCAGCAAATTTACATCACTGCTTGCTCAGTCCCTTGACTGTCGGAGAGCTTGTTTGCTTTTGCCCAAGGCTGGAAACGGAGGTTTTAGCGCCCAATTTATCTACCCTCCTGTAGAGGATAATCCCATAGGGGAATTGAAATTAAGGCAAGATAGTCCTGTTATGACCTGGCTGAGGCAAAAAGGCACCATATTAATGGCAGGGGATCTCGATATCTTTCCTGAATTTCAATCTATATGGCAGGAAGAGAGAGAGGAAATTCGATCGACAGGGGTAAAGATATTCGTTCCCTTAATCAACATGGAGGAGCTTGTGGGTGTTCTGGCAATAAGTGAGAGGCGAGATGGGAGGCTTTACGCCGTTGAGGACATTGATTTATTGGAGGTTGTCACCGCCCAGGTGGCAGCGAGCATAGAAAAGGAGTATTTACATGAGCGACTGAGGGAACAAGACAAAGAAATAACCCTGATTAATCACTTAACTACAATCATAACCTCCAGCGTGAGCATTCAGATGATATTTGAAGGTTTCGCCCAAGAACTAAAGAAAGTGGTGAGTGTTGATTGGGCATCAATTGCTGTAATTGACGGGGACGAGCTTTACTTTATGGCTCTATCCAGCACCGTAGGTTCTGCTTGGCAGACGGAGGAGAGGATACCGCTTAAAGGGACGGCTACGGAGTGGGTGTACCAGGAGAAGAAAAGTTTATATGAAGCCGACCTGAAACGACATCAAAGGTTCTGGACCGGGGAGTATCACTTGCAGCAAGGGTCTCGCTCTATTGTTTACCTGCCCTTGAATATCAACGACCATTGTATTGGCAGCCTGATTGTGGCCAGTCACGAACCTAACGCTTACAGTCGCAGTCAAATAAAACTTCTGGAAAGGGTGGCTTTACAGATTGCCGCGCCCATTGAGAATGCTCAACTTTACATCCGGGTGGAACAAAAGTCTCGTATTGATGAACTTACCGGGCTATTTAATCGTCGCCATTTTGAAGAACGGCTCAAAGAGGAGATTTCCCGGCATTCCCGTTATGGCAATGAATTCTCCATATTCATGCTGGACCTGGATAACTTTAAGAGCTATAACGATGTATATGGGCATCCTGCCGGAGACATCATTCTGAACCAGCTAGGGAAAATTATTAAAAGCTCTGTCAGAAATGCTGACCAAGCTTTTCGCTATGGCGGCGATGAATTTGTTGCCATTTTGCCCGAGACAACCAGGGAAGATGCCTGGGGTGTAGCTGAGCGAGTTCGAGAGCAAATTGCCGAGGAGATGGAGAGGCAGACAATTGCTATAACTTCCAGCATTGGTTTGGCTAGCTATCCTTCAGATGGAGTGATGGCTGATGAACTTGTTGACGTGGCTGATACTACTCTTTATTATGCCAAGCGGACTGGAGGTAATCGAAGCTACCTTTCCTCCAAGATTTTGCCTAAGCCGCCGGACAATGGAAGGATTCCTGAGATTGATACCAGACGTGATACTTTGAGTGCTGTCTATGCCTTAGTCTCGGCAGTGGAGGCTAGAGACGCCTATACCTATGGTCATTCCAAGAAAGTTAACACTTATGCTGTGGCCCTGGCGGAGGCGATTGGGCTATCGCCCGACGAGGTATTTAAGGTGAGCACCGCTGCCCTGCTTCACGATATTGGAAAAATTGGTATCCCCGATAAAGTGCTTAACAAAAAGGGAGAGCTTAATGAAGAAGACTGGAGGGCGATTAAGGCTCATCCTAAATTAGGGGCAACTATCATCAGTAACATACCCAATCTAGTTCCTTGTGTAAGTAGCATCTTACATCACCATGAGAGATGGGATGGTGGTGGCTATCCTGAAGGGCTGAAAGGTGAAGAGACTCCCATAGAAGCCCGCATCCTCGCCATAGCTGATAGCTTTGCAGCTATGACTTCTGCCCGTCCTTACCGTCCTGCCTTGTCTCATGAGGAGATATTAAAAGAGCTCAGGCAAGGTGCTGGGATTCAGTTTGACCCTAAATTGGTGGAGGTCTTCATTGGCATTATCGAGGCTGGACTTTCTGAGAAGGTGAAGATGGGTCAAGACTCATCCAATGAGCAAGCGGGTTCGTAGTACGGCTAGAAATCCTAAAGCAACATCAAAATTTAAAAATCAAAATGTAAAATGATAAGTCAAAATTCAAAGGTGAATTCAATGAGCATGTCTATAAATTTGCACTGGATGTAATAGGGTTTATGGAGCAACTGCCAATATACACCGAAGGCGACAAATGGATGTAAGTTTTGGTTAGGACTACTCAAGGTTTCAGGCAAGGATGACAAGGACACCGATAATAAACCTCTAAGGGAGCTGCATAGATTGCTAACATACATGCCGCCAGCATACTAACTCTTAAAGAAAAGAAAATGAAGCAGTTTTGCATTTTAGTTTGTCACTTTGATTTTTTATCCTTGATTAGACATTTGTAATTTACGATGCCATTCTGGGAAATATATTCGTATTTTTATAGTTTATCCTTGAGAAACTCACCCCCTTATGGCTGCCTTTTGGAAGACCTAAATAATACATTAGACATCAAAGAAGGGGAGGGTATTTTAGATGCCGGTTGCGGGCCCGGACTGGTAATAGAAAAGGTTACTGAAGAAAATAAGGAGAAAGGAATAAGCTTCACAGGTCTAGACCTTAGTAGGCGGATGATAAAGTGCGCTCATAGGAGATGCAAAAACTTCTCCAATGTGAAGCTTCAAGTTGCCGATTTAAATAAGAGCCTCAAGTTTCCCGACAACTCTTTTGACAGAGTAATTTGCTCCAATACACTTTATGCCCTTGAAAACCCTCGTAGAGTGGTTTTTGAATTTCACAGAGTTTTAGAGCGGGGTGGTGCGGTGATTATTACCAACCCTAAACCAGACGCCAGAGGGAAAAAAGTCATAAGAGAACATCTAAAGGCACTCAGAGAACTTACCCCCCTCTACAGGAAAATCTATCATATTCTCATATTTCTTTTGCTCATTCCTGTAAATTTGGTTGTTATCATGATAAATAAAGTCATCATTGAGAAGGGGAGACGTGGAGAATATCACTTTTTAGCCAAAGAAGATTTACAAAAAATTCTTCAAGAAGTCGGTTTTAAGAATATTGATATAAGCTCTTGCTACGCTGACCAAAACTGGTTAGTGAGGGCGGAAAAATAAAAATATGGGCAAGGGGATGTTCACATCGGTAATTTCAGACTGAGGTATGGTCTTCGCCTTGATGTTTGATAGAGCTTGGGATTCAGTGTTTCTTTACCAGAACACATATGTTGCGTGAGAAATTTCTTATCGGAAGGTGATAGGACTTCTCCGGTGACATAGCAACGATTTCCCAGCCGGTTTTGACTAGTAGCTTTCTTAGCTCGCCATAAGAGAAAAGGTGATAGTAACGGTAAACTGTTTTTTCTTTTAGCCTCCAAGGGACTTGTTGTTCTTTAGATTTTAGCCAGAAGCTTGGTTGCCCATGGTTCCACACGGTCAAAAAAGCCTCGCCCTGGGGCTTTAATACCCGCTT
>Ga0315548_1004442_pt1 | contig 10107 bp, 10 predicted proteins | sample SalMarSW160110MG_2_FD_202540 | JGI IMG/M metagenome (GOLD analysis project Ga0315548, IMG submission 202540) | Salt marsh sediment microbial communities from the Plum Island Ecosystem LTER, Massachusetts, United States - Salt Marsh Sediment SW1601-110 ... | reverse complement strand
CCATAATTTTCAATTATACTTTGCAGATCCATCAAAAGCATTCCTTACTTGATGAACACAACCGAAAGAAAAAATTAGGAGAATCAATTCTCAAACATATTCAGGCCTCTCGATCCAGGCGATATAAAACGGCCATTAAAACCAGACTATCGGTCAACATCCAGATCGGACCGAACAGCTACAGGGCCAGCGGCACCGAAAGGTAGAACCCGCGAATACTGATGGTGTAACATAGCGCGCCATGATTGAGAACCTGGGTAACAGCTTCCGCGGAAACGGTAGAATCGTTTTGCTCAAACGTGTTGATAATGAACCCGTCGTGATTGTAATAACGGATGGATAGAGTAAAATTAAAAAAAGTGACAAAGAATAATATACCCAGCAGCATCAGTTTGAACATCCACAATGTTTGGGTTTTTGTCCCAAACAGATTGAGCGCATGAGAGATCTCGCTGAATACACCCGGTCGAAAAGCGGCCCTGAACTACCCAAGACAGATAAGAATGCGGTAGACGCCAAAAACGTGGCAGCCATCACTTGATTTCGAAGAGTCTGTACCGCCAGGATGTCGCGCTTGTCTCTTATGACCCCTTTGACCCACATGTATCGCACGTTATTTGTAATGCCGATGGCCGTCGTCAAAGGGTCACGACGCAACTTATAGACCAGGTAAACATGATAGATAAAGAGTGCTAAAAATACCGCTGAAGAAAAAATGACTTCAAACCACATATTCATTTGATATTTTACAATGTTCGTTCCGAGAGAGGACTTATGGCAACAATTCCGGTACGTTTAGACTGGCTCTGGTTTTTAGGAGGCAATGATTTGGATGTTGCAGTTCCTAAGTATAGCGTTTTAAGCAAAGCCCGGTCTCGCTGGGGTGTACAGGCTTTCCAAACCTTTTTAAGCCACATTTTTACTTTAAAAAGGCGTTAACTACAACCATTAAAAAACATCTTTCTTTACAGTATCGCTTTCTTTAAAATCTGATTAATAATTTTTGAGCAGTTTTAAATCCATGCTTTGGGCAACAGCCCGTTAATGGGCGACCTCATTTTTCTCGTATTTTATTTCTGTTACCGGATGCGACGCTATTCTTATCACGATGGCTCGCTTTCCGCCGACTTTGATTTAATCAATTCTGCATACCATAAATCATTGTGCTGTTTGGCCCACTGAGCGCTCACCTTGCCGCGCCACATGCTTTCAAAGGTACCCTCGGCACCGATGCTCCCAAGGTAGATATGCCCCAAAGCCCCTGTGATAAAAACAACGGCAATGGATGCATGAATCACGTGGGCCACCTGCATCATCCAGCGCGACTGCCCGAACTCCGGAAAATCTAAAATCAAGCCGGTGATGCCAACGGTCAAACCGGCCAAAACCGTGAACCAAAACCAGGCTTTAGAGCCGCCGTTGATCCGTTCGGCATGGGGCCGCGGTCCTTTGCCGATCATGCCGCCCAGGGATTTAAACCAATCGAAATCAATTTTTTTGGGGATATTGGGTTTGAACCAGGCAATGATTTCGATCAGCAGCCCTGCCAAAAAGAGCGGCCCGCCGTAGTTGTGAATTTTAATGGCCACGCTTATGTAGCCGGCAAAAGCACTGTGGCCCAGAACAGGGATCAGAACGGCCCGACCGAAGAGCATGCTCAAACCGGTCAAGCCCATGAGGATAAATAATAGTGCCGTGTACCAGTGAAGGAGACGATGGGGCAGTGACCAGCGATCGAGAGTTTCGCCTGAGGGCGCTTCTTCCAGTTTATCCGGACCGTGAACGAAGAAAAAAAGCATGATGGCGAAAAACACCACCCCCAGGAGCCAGGGTGAGATACCGGCCACCAGGCCGTTGCGAATGCGGCGCCAATTTTCTCCCCCGTTTTGAATCAGTACGTCCCGCTCCTGGCCCTGAACGGTTGTCACCCCGATCTGCCCGTCTCTAACCGCCCGCCAGAAATTGGCACGGGGATTGGTCGTCTCGGTTTGCGTGGCAGCCGCAGCAAACAATCCTTCATGAATTACCCATCCTAAAATCATCAGGGCAAACGTGCTGATTATTAGCATCAACACGGTTTTTCTAAGCATGGCCCTGGGCCTTCTATTCCCGGAAACCTTGAAATTGCCTTGAATTGCTGGTGCTGTCATTTATCGTATTCCTCCCGGCACTTTAAAAAAAAAGCGACTTCGGCGTGGTGCTTGCCGATTATCGGCCCAACTGCAATCTGATATTTAACTTCCCTGAAATCAGCGGTCATCAACGGTCGGCCTGGATCAGCATCACTCTGTCCCGGAGCATCTCTTGCTGCTGCGCAGATCGCTGCTTTTCCAGCAAAGGATCCCGGGCGCCTTTGTAGATGCCCGGTTTGTGTACGACGACCTCAGGGGATTCATAACAGGCCACAACAAACAAGATGGTCGCTGTCAGCAAAAAAATAAAACCTCGCCAATTCAATTTTACTATCCCTCGTATATCGATGTGATTAGGACGAAAACTTGTAGGCCTTTTGCCAGCCCCACGTATCCGGACGGTTGCCGCGCTTCATCGCCCGCTTCCGATAGATTTCAGATATCACTTCGCCGTCACCGGCCAGCAGGGCTTTGGTGGAACACATTTCGGCGCACAGCGGCAGTTTGCCTTCAGCGATACGGTTGCGCCCATATTTTTCATATTCAGCCTGCGAATTGTCTTCCGGTGGCCCCCCCGCGCAGAAGGTGCATTTGTCCATCTTGCCGCGCACCCCGAAGGCCGACTGTTTCGGAAATTGCGGGGCGCCGAAAGGACAGGCATAAAAGCAATACCCGCATCCGATGCAAAGGTCTTTATCGTGCAGCACGATACCGTCGTCGGTAGTGTAAAAACAGTCCACCGGACAGACGGCGGCACAGGGCGCATCCGTGCAGTGCATGCAGGCCACCGAAATGGATTTCTCGCCCTTTTCACCATCCTTGAGGGTCACCACCCGGCGCCGGTTGATTCCCCAGGGAATGTTATTCTCGTTGTTGCACGCTGTGACACAGGCATTGCATTCGATACATCGCTCCACATCACATAAAAATTTCATTCGCGCCATGTCTGTTTACTCCTTTCATGCCCTCAGGATGCGGCACAAAGTGGCTTTGGTCTCCTGCATTTGGGTGACCGGGTCGTATCCATAGGTGGTGGCCGTGTTGCAGGCTTCGCCGCGAACGTAAGGCGCGGTTCCCTCGGGATAACGATCCACCAGATCCTTGCCCTGAAACCAACCCCCGAAGTGAAACGGCGTCCAGGTCACGCCGGGAGCCACGCGCGGGGTCACCATGGCCCGCACTTTGATGCGTCCGCCTTCGGGGCCCTCCAGCCATACCCAGTCCCTGTCCTTGATACCGGCATTGTTGGCATCCACCGGGTTGATTTCGGCGAACATGTCCGGTTGCAGTTTGGCCAGCCATCGGTTGGAGCGTGTTTCTGCGCCCCCGCCCTCGTATTCCACCAGGCGGCCACTGATAAAAATAATCGGGTATTCCCTGGAATAATCCGTGGCCTGGATTGATTGGTAGCGGGTCGGCAGCCGCCAGAGGGCTTTGCGGTCATCATAGGTGGGATAGCGTGCGACCAGGTCGTAACGCGGCGTATACAACGGTTCCCGATGAACCGGTACCGGGTCCGGAAAGCTCCAGACCACGCAACGCGCCTTGGCGTTGCCGAAAGGCGCGCAGCCGTGTTCAATGGCCACCCGCTGGATACCGCCCGAAAGATCCGTCTTCCAGTTTTTCCCTTCGGCTTCTTTCTTTTCACCTGCCTTAAGATCATTCCACCAGCCCAGTTGCTTGAGCATGTCGGCACTGAACTCCGGGTATCCGTCCTTGATCTCCGATCCCTTGCTGTATGAGCTGTCTGCCAGAAGGCTGACCCCGTCCCGTTCCACGCCAAAGCGGGCACGGAACGTCTGTCCGCCTTCCGCCATGGGTAGGCTGGGGTCGTACAAGAGGGGCGTTCCGGGATGATTCATCTCCGGCGTACCCCAACACGGCCAGGGCAGGCCGTAATACTCCCCATCCACCGGTCCGCCTTCGGCCTTTAAGGTGGTGGTATTGAAGGTGCCCCGATGCTCGGCGTGCAATCTCAGTCTCTCCGGACTCTGTCCGGTGTAGCCGATGGTCCAGGTCCCCCGATTGATCTCGCGCAACACGTCCTCGATCAGCGGCTCCTCGCCGTTGACCCGAATATTTTTGAACATCTGGCCGGCGAATCCGAATTTCTTGGCCAGTTTGTATAATATGACATGATCCGGCAGGGATTCAAACAGCGGTTCGATAACCTTTTCCCGCCATTGAATGGAGCGATTGGAGGCGGTCACCGATCCGTATGTTTCAAACTGGGTGCAGGTGGGCAACAGATAGGTGCCGTTTTTACGTTCACTCATCACCGCCATGTGTGTCGGATACGGATCCGAGATGACCACAAGCTCGAGCTTTTCCAGTGCTTGTTTCATCTCGGGACCTCGCGTCTGGCTGTTGCAGGCATGACCCTGGAAGAAAACGGCACGGAAATTATCCTTTTGCGAAAGATTGTTTTTGGTTTCCAGAACCCCGTCGATCCATCGGGACACGGGAATGCCGGGGATGTTCATGGTGTAGGCGAGTTCCCCTCCACCGGCATCGTACTGCCGACTCAGGTCGAATCGCGATTTAAGCCATTCATAATCCACATCCCACACCCGCGCCCAATGTTTCCAGGCACCTTCTGAAAGCCCGTAATATCCGGGCAGGGTGTGGCTGTTGGGCCCGACGTCCGTGGCCCCCTGAACATTGTCGTGCCCGCGAAAGATGTTGGCGCCGCCGCCCGACACCCCGATGTTGCCCAGCGCCAATTGAAAGATGCAATAGGCCCGGGTGTTGTTGGTGCCGGTATGGTGCTGGGTACCGCCCATACACCAGACAATGGTTCCGGGTCGGTTTTCGGCCATGGTTTTAGCGACCTGCAACATTTGTTCTTCAGGCACCCCGGTAACATCGGCAACCACATCCGGCGGCCATTTTTCTATTTCCGGGCGGACCTCATCCATCCCGTACACACGCTGGCGGATGTATTCCTTGTCCTCCCACCCGTTTTTGAAGATATGCCAGAGCAACCCCCAAATAAAGGCCACATCTGTTCCGGGCCGGAGCCGAACATACTGATCCGCATGGGCGGCGGTACGAGTAAACCGAGGATCGACCACGATCATGACGGCACCGTTTTCCTTACCCCTCAGAACATGCTGCATGGCCACCGGGTGGGCCTCGGCTGCGTTGCTGCCGATAAACAGCATGACTTTGCAGTTGTGCATGTCGTTATAGGAGTTGGTCATGGCCCCATAGCCCCAAGTGTTGGCCACCCCGGCCACGGTTGTGGAATGGCAGATACGGGCCTGATGATCGCAATTATTGGTCCCCCAAAAAGCTGCAAATTTACGCTGAAGGTAAGCGCCCTCGTTGCTTGCCTTGGAAGAACCGCACCAGAAAACGGCGTCCGGTCCGGATGTATCTCGAATTTTCAGCATCTTGTCCCCGATCTCGTTGATGGCCTGGTCCCAGGAAATCCGTTTCCATTTTCCACCAACGAGCTTCATCGGATATTTTACTCGCCGATCTCCCAAACCGTGTTCACGGACGGAAGCGCCCTTGGTACAGTGGGATCCCAGATTGAAGGGCGAGTCAAAATCCGGCTCCTGACCGATCCAGACCCCGTTTTGCACTTCGGCCAGCACCCCGCAGCCCACCGAGCAGTGGGTGCAGATCGTGCGTCGGATTTCAATGGCGCCCGGGACTGTGGATCCTTCGTCTTCCTGAGCACTTGCCTTTTGCATATAGGAAAAGGGAAGCATGCCGGCAACCGCAGCTCCGCCAAGGCTTAAACCGCTGCGGCGCAAAAAAGTACGCCGATCCATGCCCCTTCCCCGGCGACCTTTGGAAAAATCTCTTTTGCGGCTTGGTTGTCTTTTTACACCCATAGCAAATTCTCCTTTGAAAATGTTCGGTGGCAACAGTTTCCGTTAAGAGGCGACCGTTTTATAATACTTGCGGATGTGCGGTGTTAGCCGGTATCCTTGGGAGCGGCGCGCATCAGGGCTCCCCATTGGATTCTTCCACGAGCCAAGGCGCAGGGTCTTGGCGGCGCCTGCAAGGAGGGTGCCTGCCCCTCCCATCAGCACCATGTTCCTAATAAAAGTGCGACGGCTATTTTGTCTGGATTCTTGGTTCATAGTCATGTCCTCCCGGTTGAAAAATATCGATCCTACTATCCCCTGCGGGCCATATCTATTGCCTAAGGCTGTCCGGGGAAAGCTGCCGGTCCGCAAAAGCGTGACCGTCTATAATAGACCCATATAAGCCTTTTCCAGGGCCAGGAAAGCTTCTCCCAGTCTCCCAACAGCCCGGTAAAATCGAGCCGCGGAAGCTTGTTGCATATCCTTGAAAAAACGATCCATCCATTCCTTTAGGTGATCGCTGAAAAATGCCTTCTGGGTTTCCAATCCGATTTCTGCCGGATGGCTGCAAATGATGGCCATGGTTTCGCACAGGGCCGCTGCATGGTCCTCGGTTTCGCTCACGTCGGAACGACGTTGAATCCCCAAGACCGCTAAATCACTCCGGAGCCGGGCAAGGGGCTGGTCCATAACCGAACCGGTTTGATACCAGGAACCGTAGGGAACCAGTTCTCCGCGGCCCAAACCGATAAATAACTGGTGATACTCATCTTCCAGCAGGGCGGCATTTGTTTGGCCGCCGGCCTTTTTTATCATCCGCCAGGCTTGCGCCATTTCGGTGTCCGACGCCTGCTGATCTTCAATCCGGGCCAAGAGCCGCAAGAGATCCGCGGAAGGAGGGCCGGTCAGCAACGCTGCCAGCAAACTATAGACATGGGCGCGCAGCGTATCGTTATCCTTTAAAGTCTGCATCGCATACTCAGGTGATACCTGAATTTTTCACGAGTCGGAGACTTTCATATGCCCCGATAGCGGGATTTCCGCTTCGCTCCAACAAGGCACTTGAGAGCGCAGCCATATCAGCTGATAAATTATTCAAAGCTTAAGCTCAGCGACATGATCGGCCTGCACCTGCCTCAAAGAAATCTCTCGCACGACATTCCCCACACATGAAAAGTCGTTGTTTGGACGCATCGTCCTGATACATCCAATGACCGGAAAGCTTTTGAACTATTTTGTCCACAATGGCCTTGGTGGCAAAAGGCCTGCCACAGACCACACAGCAAAATGTTTCTGCCTGATTTAAAATTCGCAGGGATCTACGCGCCTCGGTGTCAAAGACTATCCGCGGTGATAGGCGGATAGCATTTTCCGGGCAGGCGCGGCGGCACAACCCGCACTGCACGCAATTTGCTTCAACAAATCGAATTTGCGGCATATCGCCGCCGTCGTAGAGGGCTTTGGCAGGACATACCGCCACACAGGCCATGCAAAGCGTACAGGTATTCGAGTCGATGATGATTTCACCAAAAGGGGCGCCTTGGGCAAGCGCCGTCAAGGGTCGAGCTCCCGGAGCCTGTTCGTAAAGATAATCGATAGATTGAAGAATCAATGTACGTTTGGTGTCACCCGGTGCAAACCGTGCGGGTCGGGTGGGACGCACTGGCCCTAAAGGGATGAGATCCGTGAATGATGTTTCCTGGTGACGATGATCTACCCGAATCATTTGAATTCGTTCTTTTTCCAGCCGCATACCTTCAAGAATCTTCGTTGCGTAGGACATCTGGGTTTGAAGAATGTCAAAAACAGCAGGCGTAATGTCGTTTTCCGCCAGCACAACAACATGGGACGCCCCATAAGCCAGGGCGGCCAACCACGTATCCATCCCCACCGCTTCGATGGAATCAACGGAAAAACAAAGTGTTCCCCTGGGAACGTTTTGAAGCAGTGCAGGTACAAAACCCGCGTCATGAAAAATTACAGCAGGATTTGGATCAAGAGTCGCCGTCAGCGACAAGCGGATGGACGCCAGCAATTCGGTGCTATTGTGCCTTGAGAGCCTCAGCGCGTCCGTCGGGCAAACCGTGGCGCACAAACCTTTTTGTTGGCAGATTTCCGGGTCGATTTGGATGGTAACACCGGCGGTGCTGATTGTCCAGCCGGACAGGCCTCCAGGCATCGGGTGCATCCGGTCAGGCCCCTGGTCCCATGAGCGCAGAGGGCCGGATGGTGGAAAAGATCACCAACCTTTTCCATACCCGGTATTGGTCCCGCAATTTTGGAGTGTGAAATATGGTCTGATTTCGAGTCAAAAGTCCCGGTACTTTCCTCGATGGCTTCTGACGGACGGTTCGCAGGGGGATCTCTCTTTAGGCGGGAGCCTGTCTTCTGCTCGGACAGGCGCTCCAGATGATACCGCATGTCGGATGTCAGGATATTACCAAGGTGCTGAAACACCTGAAAGTCCTCATCGTAGTCATCCAGGCCGTCCCGCCGGTTGAATTTCGGTAAATGAAAAAATTTGCGTAAGGCAGATATTCTTAGATATTCGCCGATATTCGGGGACATAAATCCCTTCATATCGCTGTCTTTATCTATGCTGTCGATCGGCGGCACCGGATTGGGGGGGGCGGTATCTGGATCATGGCGGCGAGCATCCGCGAACGGATCGTCTGATTGACACTGATCCCGCCCTGATTGATCAGCTTTTGAAAGCTTCGGTTGGGGATCTTGATCTGGCCTACTGGTTATCGCAGGGGATTTAAACTCTCCAGGGGTCCGTGTCAATTTGAAACCTCCCAAAGGGTTGGGATAAGGAATATAATATAATTAATTGCCTATCATTTATATTTTTAATTTGCAATCATTTTATTAGCGCTGCAACCAGGCCTTCAGGTGCTTCTGCTTGAAGAAATGAGGTTAAGTCTGCTTTTGACCAGTATTAATACTGTTTTGTATTTTTCCTATCTGTTTATTATTTTTTTGCATCGGGTAGGTGTTTTTTCTCTTGACCCGACCTTTAATGGGTGACACCTATTTCACACTTGACACCCGAGTTTTTACAAAAAGATTATACGCCGTGTTCAACCCCAGAATATACAGCACCGCTCCTACCCCCAATCCAGCGTTGTAATAATCCGGAGCGGCCAGCGCCAGGCGCAGCGCGACGGTGGCAAGGGCGAATCCCGAGTTGTGGAAAACGACAGGATAGGATTTGCTGTAGCGTACCGAGACGAGAACAATCAGGATATCGCAAAAAACCAGGATGGTATAGAAAGCGGCAAAGAAATCCGTTTCTTTGACGGATTTTAAAGTTGCCAGAACACTATGAACGCCTAGGGCGATGAAGACGACTAACAGGATCAACGCAATTATTTTTTTGGCGGAGATGAAGTCTGCGGTTTCATCGTCATCGGCCGTGATGGGAGTATGATAAAGCGTACGGTAGTAGAAGACCAGCACAGCAAAAACCAGCAGGGCGCCACAGGAATCTGAGAGAATATGCCAGACCGGTTCCATCGTCGCCGGCCATTGGAGGGGCTCCGGTAGGTAAGTAAATTCCTTGAAAGATCGGCGAAGGAGAATCAGTGAAAATATTTCAAACTGTTTACCCACGGCCCGGGACACCGACGTGGCCAGACCGAAAACGAGGTCGATCACTTCCAGGTAAAGCAGGAATGTGAAGGCCATGCTGATGGCTGCATAATGGCTGCGAGGCGTCATTGCTGCCACTCCAGGCGGCAAAAGACCTCGGCGGCCCAGTTCAATGACGATCAAAGAGGCCACAAAAACCGCCAGCAAAAGCACTGCTGCAGTGCGCTTGGATGCGTGTGTTTTCCATACGGCATGTGCCTGATTGAAAACACAATCCGACCAGGTGAGAATACGTTTCATGGTTGATAGTTAATTTCCTGTAATATTGCTGTCGTTTACCAATTGTGCATTCTACAATAGAAAGGGACGGACATGAAATAATGCATTTCTTATTCTGTCAATCTCAAATTCACATCCTTAGGGCTCGCGCAAAAATAATTTCACATTTTTACATCTCAGCTTCAGCCCATCTTTGGCTGATACCTCACTCGCAAAATCCTCGAAATAGCTCGCTATTCCTGTGGTTTTGCTCTCTCGGATCAGCCAAATTTGAACCAAAT
>Ga0315548_1004437_pt1 | contig 10118 bp, 10 predicted proteins | sample SalMarSW160110MG_2_FD_202540 | JGI IMG/M metagenome (GOLD analysis project Ga0315548, IMG submission 202540) | Salt marsh sediment microbial communities from the Plum Island Ecosystem LTER, Massachusetts, United States - Salt Marsh Sediment SW1601-110 ... | reverse complement strand
TTTTCTTTTCGAAAGCCAAATATTCTCCTTTTGATGGGATGCAGGTTAAAGGCAAGCCGTTAAAGACCTTTGTGAATGGGAAACTGGTTATGGATGAAGGAGAGATAGTTGCAGAGTTCGGAACTGGGCAAGTGGTTAGCAATCGGTTCGTTTTGACATGCTAGCGGCTTGGTTAGAAAGTTTCTGCTAGAAAAGTCCTCATAGGTTTTCTAGGTTTGACATCTAGAATTAAATTCTAGAATATGATTGCTTCATACTTTATATAATTGGGGAACATTATACACGGCTACCTGAAACTTGTTTCCACGATGTGATTCTTATCCGCTCCAATCAGGAGGGATTTAGGAGTGGAGAACATCTTTTGTATAATTAATAACCAAGCGTTATCATCAAGGTAGTTCTTTTGTCAGAAATTGTGTAGTTTTTCTTATTTTTTTGGTGCAAGGAAATGGGTAAGCATAGAACTCGTTTAAAAATTTTAGAAGACATTCTTGTTGTGATTAATGACAACAAGGGCGCTAAGAAGACTCAAATTATGTATCGAGCATATTTGAGTTATAAACTCTTGATTCGATACTTAAGCGATGTCATGGAAGCGGGGTTGGTGATTTGTGATAAAGGAAATTGTTATAAACTCACGAAGAAAGGAGAGAAGCTACTGGCGAGATTTAATGAATATTATAGATCTCGTGAGACTGTTCAGAAACACTTGAATCTTATTGAAGATCAAAGGTCTATATTGGAGGAGATGTGCTCTAACACTAACACAGCAAACGGTGAAAAGAGTACTTTGGAAAATGAAAATTGAGTTTAAGAATTGAAGAGGGGTATGTTGCTATGAAGTTGTGGTTTAAACTTTTGATGGTTTCGGGCTTTTTATTTTTGTTGCTGGCAGTTTTTAATCCATGTGTTGCTGCATCGAGTGAAGATGTGGCTGCTTTAGTGCTTAATGAAGCTGAAGAGACTTTGGCTTCGGCTTTTGAAGCTGTCAAGGAGGCTGAAGCAAATGGGGCTGGCATTTCAGGTTTTTCTGAGCTTCTGAAGGATGCAACCCAACTTTTGGCTCAGGCGCATACCTCTTTTAGGGTTGGAGATTTTGACAAAGCTGAAAAGTTTGCAAATCTTGCGTTCGAAATTGGGAATGAGGTGAAGAGCACAGCTTTGTCGCTGGGAGAGATTAAAAGCGATTTACCTACCAACGAAATGTGGGATACAGTGATTGGATCGGTTTTTGCTGTTTTTGTAGTAGTTATTGTGAGTCTTTTGAGTTGGAGTTTTTTTAGGAGGCTATATTATAGACGGAAAAGTGTAATGAAACCTGAGGTGGCTTCTGTTGAGTATTAAGGACTTCCGCAACTTATTTGTTGTTTGTAGTCTTGTTTTGTCGTTTTTCGCGATTTCTCCTACTCTTAATTTGTTTTTTCCGTTCTATATTGAGGAGTCTTTTTCTGAGCTTTCAGTTTTGGGTTCTAATCATATGGCTAAAGATTACCCTTTCAATGTTGTCTTGAATCGTGAAGAGCGTCTCTTTGTTAGTGTTAGCAATCATATGGGCGAGTCGGCTTACTATCGGGTTTGTGTGAAATTTCGAAACCAAACTCGGTCTTTTCCGAGTGATAAGGAACCAAGTTCGTTGGCTCCGCTCTATGAGTTTCGTGTTTTTCTTCTTGATGGGGGAGATTGGGAGAGAGAGGTGAAATTCAATTTTCTGGAGGCTCTACATAGTGGTGACACTGTTCAAGTTAAGAAATTGATGATTAATAATGTGATTTTTGAGTTGGATTCTGTTTCTGCATGGGATTCTGAATATGACGGATTTTATTTTCAGTTGTTTTTTGAGCTTTGGTCGTATGATGCCAAGTTGCATAGTTTCAATTACTATGAACGAGGGTTTGTCGGAGTTTGGCTTAATATGACCGTTTAATGTTGTTTGGAGGTGAGGTAAGTGAAGGGTGTTATATTAGCGGCAGGTGAAGGTGCAAGGATGAAGAGGGTAACCTATGGTGGTTTTCCTAAAGAACTTCTTCCCATAGGTCGAATTCCAACGATTCGTTTTCCGATAGAGGCAATGAAACTTGCGGGCATAAGGGACATTATTGTGGTTATAGCTCCACAAACTAAGCATGGGATAATTGATGGTATTCAGTGTGGGGCCAAATTTGGTGTGAATATCTGTTACGTGGTTCAGGAGAAAGATGAGAAAGCTATGGCGGGGTTGGGTAGGGCGATACTATCTGTTAAAGATTGGATGGGACAGAATGAAGATTTTGTGGTTGCCTGTGGAGATTCGATTCTTTGTGATTTTTCATCTAGAAATCCTTTCAATTGTCTCGAGTCTTTGGTGAATACTCATATTTTGAGGAAGCCATTGTGTACTATGGTTGTTCATCCGAAAAGTTCAGATCCAACGAGGTTTGGTGTGGTGAAGTTTCATCGATTGATAAATGGTGATGGAGTTTTTTCTGGGGAAATAGAGGCCCTTGTCGAAAAGCCTAGTGTTGAAGTTGCAAAAGCTTACAGGTGTAATGGTTATAATTATATCATAGCAGGTTATTACGCTTTCAATTCGAAGATTTTTAGTTACATCGAAAAAACTCCTCTTGGAGCAAAAAATGAGGTTCAGATCACTGACGCTATTGCATTGGGTTTAGCAGATGGGGAGAAAGTTTGGGGGGTTGTTCATGCCAAGAATAAAAGTGATGTTCTGTCTCCTTGCGAATATTGGGATGTAGGGATCCCTGAAGATTATGTAGATGCTAGTAGGCGTCTCTTAAACCTGAGCGAAGAAGAGCTTGCAAGTCTGGAGGAGTAACGGGATTTCGGTTATTGACGCTATGTGTGAATGACTGCTGTGCTCTGTTTAATTGACAATTGGTTATTAGTTTATCCTTTTGAATAGGATTCAGAAAAAATATCCCATATTTGGAGACACACTGAAAGGATTAAATATGCTTGTAACTACTTTCAGGCTAACATTGGATTATCTACGAATAGATTGCGAATATGTACCAGAAAGTTGGTGTTGAATGTCTCGGAGTGCAAAGGACATGAAAATGGATGGGCGGATGAGAAAAGACATGCAGATTGTGCATGCTCACGTTATTTGGTTTTAGGGAGTTGAGGGAAAATGATTGACGAAATTATTTCGGGAGACGTCAATAGCATTGTAAGTTATTTCTCACCAGATACATTTAGAAACAAAAATGTGTTGATAACAGGTGGAGCTGGGTTTATAGGAAGCTATTTGTGTGACACACTTATGCAGTTAGGGGCAACTGTTGTATGTTTAGATAATTTTTCAACAGGCTTGATGGAAAATATTGATCATCTTTTACCCCAAAAAAACTTTCGTTTAATTACTGAGGATGTTTCAAAGTACGAAGGTGACGAGGAATTTGATTATATTTTTCATTTTGCTAGTAGGGCTTCACCTGATGACTATCAGCTTTACCCTGTTGAGACTTTATTAGCCAATTCTCAGGGAAGCTATAGGATGCTTGAGCTGGCAAGAAAAGATGATTCAATAATTTTATTTGCTTCATCGTCTGAGATTTATGGAGATCCTGAGGTTGTTCCAACCCCGGAAGATTATTTGGGTAAAGTTAATCATATAGGTCCAAGATCATGTTATGTGGAAGGAAAAAAGTTTAGTGAAGCATTGTTTATGGCTCACCATAGAAAGTATGGGTTGGACTCAAGAATTATTAGAATTTTCAATACTTATGGTCCCCGTTTGAGGGGGGATGGTTTTTACGGTCGTGTTTTGTCGCGTTTCATCTTACAAGCACTTGGAGGCGAGGATCTGACGGTTTACGGTGATGGTTCTCAGACCAGATCCTTTTGTTACATAACTGATCTTATTCAAGGAATTTTGTTGGCGTCATCTGACGGAAAACTCAATGGAGAGGTCATTAATCTTGGGAGTCCTTTTGAAATTACTATACTGGACTCGGCAAGAAAGGTGATGGAAACTGTTGGTCGAAAATTAGATGTTAGTTTTCATCCGCTACCGGAGGATGATCCTAAACGAAGATGTCCAGAAATTCGTAAGGTAAAAGAACTTTTAAATTGGGAACCTAAGGTGAGCTTGAAGAAAGGATTAGAAAAGACTTTAGCTTGGTTTCGTAAACGAGTTTAAATATTGATTTAGACTTTTTCTATGTTTTTGTTCTATAATAGTATTCCTCCTGTACTTATATAAGATAATCCTGAGATAATGAGTTAACGTATTGGGAGTCGGACAAACGCTTGATTAGACGTAATAATCTTGAAAATAACCGTGTTAAAGTAAGCGTAATTGTTCCGGCTTATAATGAAGAAAAGAATATCCCGGAAATTTTGAAAATGTTGATTAAGGTTGCTGAGGATCTTCCTTCTATGGAGATTATAGTTATTGATGATGGTTCGACAGATGGGACAGTTAAGGAAGTCGAAAGATTCTCATCCAATATCCGATTGGTAAAGCATGATAAGAATATTGGTAAAGGTGCTGCTTTGGTTACTGGTTTTGCTGAAGCCAATGGAGATGTTGTTGTGGTTCAAGATGCAGATTTAGAGTATTCACCTTATGATATACCTAGGCTTGTGAAACCAATTTTGAGCGGGGAAGTGGATGTTGTTTTTGGTTCACGCTTCAAAGGTTATCCAAAGGGTATGAGACTTGGTAATTATCTTGGAAATAAACTTATTTCAAAAACAACTCGGCTTTTGTATGGACTGCCTATCACAGATGTTATGACGGGATATAAGGTTTTTTCCAAACAAGTTATTGACTCCATGGATTTAACAGAGGACGGTTTTAACATAGAGCCAGAGATAACTGCTGAAGTTTTTTATGGTGGTTGGAGATATGCAGAAGTACCAATAAGTTACAATCGCAGAATAGTTGGAAAATCAAACTTCAGATTTCTTAGAGATGGAATGAACTGCGCTTGGAGACTAGTGAGAGCACGAATATATAACGAAACTATCTACACCTCAAAAAAAGCTAAAGGTTTGTAACATTGCAAATGACAGTCAATTGACAAAGAAATTTGCAAGCTATTCGCTTACTAAATGCGCGTGCGTACTCTATTAACCTGATGAAAACTCAAAATTGGATGTAGATAACGTCGAGATATATATTGTCCGAGTGCTTCTTTCTTCAAGTGTTGTTTTTTGATATGGAGGTGTATGTTTGAAGCGATTAAGAGTTGGTGTCATAGGTTGCGGTTATATTGCAGAGGAGGCACATTTGCCATACTTCTTAAGTTGTCCGAGAGCTGAGCTTGTGGCTGTTGCTGACACGAGAAACGAGAGACTTGTTGCCGTTCGCGAGAAGTTTGGCGTTAAGAACTTGTATACAGATTATCATGACATGTTGAAGGGCGATTTAATTGATGCCGTCAGTATTTGTGTTCCAAATTTTTTACATTCTCAAGTGGCGGTAGATGCATCCGAAGCAGGAAAACATGTTCTTTGCGAGAAGCCTATGGCTACAAGTTTAGATGATGCAGATCGGATGATTTCAGCTGCAAGAAAAAATAATGTCAAGCTAATGATAGGTAATAGTCTTCGATTTTTGCCAAATCATATATTAGCAAGAGAATGGGTTCGAAAAAGAAAAATTGGAAAGGTCTATTTCGTAAGAGCTCAGTTTGCTTCTCCGGGACCGTATGGTGCTCCTGGAATAACGTCTCCATTCTATTTCGATTCTGAAAAAGGTGGGGGTGTGTTGTTTGACGCTGGCGCTCATCTTGTGGACCTGTTGCTTTGGATGTTCGGAGATATAAGCAAGGTGCACGCTTGCGTTAGTGCTTATAAGGACGAAATTAATAAAGCAGACGATGTCGCCTCAGTCTCTCTCAAATTTGAGAACGGGATGATAGGCGAGATATTCGCCTCTTGGGTGAGCATTCAAAACTGGCATCTAATGACTGATTATAACAATTTACAAATTCTTGGTAGTGAAGGAAGAATATATTCAGATTTTTGGGGTCCCTACCTACATTATTTTAAGGAGAAGTCTTTGGTTTGCAGGTTGAAGGGAATGATAAAGGTAACGCCTGTTGAGCTTGATCCAAAGATTCCATTTGCAGCAAGAAACTATGCATATGAGAAGGAGATCAACTCATTCGTCAATTGCGTAGTCAAGGATGAGGAGCCACTAGTTACTGGAGAAGACGGAAAACGGGCTTTAAAAGTGATTATTGATGCCTACAGATCTGCGGAGGGCTAATGATGACTACTGAAGTAGTTGTTCAGCAGGTTACATCAACTGAAGACATTATTAAAGCAATGCGTTTCTCGGTCAATAGATTAAATGAAATGCAAAAGCTAAGGACTTCCCAGCACATTGTCATCAAGCCTAACTTATGTTGTGGTAAATCATCTTCATCTGGTGCAACTACAGATGTAACAGTTGTGGAAGCCATAATTAAGTTACTTAACGAAATAAATCCGTCTACAGAGATATCTGTCATAGAATCCAATAATCGATCACTCAAGGCTCACGAAGCGTTTAGAATTTTTGGTTATACAGAATTGACCGAAAAATATCCAAACGTTAAACTGGTGAACATTAGCCAAGATATGCGATATTACGTTGAAGTCGATGGACATGTTTTGGCTAATCTGATGATGCCTGAAACTCTTCTGAATATGGACTACTTTATTTCAGTTACGAAATTGAAAACACATATTTTTGAGAGAATTTCAGGTGTTTTAAAAAATCAGTTTGGGTGTTTGACCAGAACATACAAGGCTGGATTCCATCCTTTCATGTCCAAAGTATTGACAGACCTAAACTTGGTTTACAAACCTGACTTATGCATAATTGATGGTATTCCGGCTATGGAGGGCTTTGGACCAACTGATGGAACCCCTATTCTCACTAATTTGTTAATCATGGGAAATGATCCTGTTGCCACAGATAGTGTAGCTGCGCAGATAATGGGTTTCAATCCGCGGTCAGTTCCACATTTGAAATTCGCAGCAAAACATGGTGTGGGTAACATAAAGGATGTTCAGGTTGTTGGTGAAGAAATTACTCCATTAAACATGAGGTTCGTCCCTAGAACCGCATACTGGGCAACCAGACTCGCACTTAGGATAGAACGTTACGGCCAAGAACTGCAAAATCTAGGCCTTCTTATCGAGAAGATTAGAAGCGCCAGTATAACAGTTGGAATGTCTTATGTGAGGGAAAAAGTCACTTATAGTTTTGCGATGAAAAATATCAAAACTTGGATATTTCGCAAAGACGGTTAACTTCTTAACTTGTAGCAAGAATATTCTAAGTGGATAAAAATGCTTGCGCGTGCATTAAGAGCGAGTATTCCAATAAAAGCTTCAATGCATTTCTAATGCTTAAAATCTGCTAATGTTAATTAGTAATTTCGAGGGTGGACTTTTTGGATATCGTTGAGATATTACTATGGTTATTTTTAGGCTTGTTCGCAACATTTTACTTGATTTACTATGCTCTAATGGTCCACGAATCTAAGAAGCCAAATAACGTTCTAAGAGAAAAAAAAATTTTCGAGGTTACGCTCCTTATCCCAACATATAATGAAGCGAGAGTCATCCGCAGAAAACTGTTGAATGTTGAAAGCCTTGACTATCCCCAAAAGAACCTTGAAGTAATCATTATAGATAGTGCATCAGGCGATGATACACTTCGGTTAGTTCAGCATTGCATAGACAAAAGTAAAATTCGATATAAATTGATCAGTCAGCCCGAGAGGTTAGGTAAGGCATCAGCTATTAATTACGCAGTGCCTTATTGCCGAGGTGATATCATTGTCATGACAGACGCGGATGCACTTTTTAAGAAGGATGCATTGAAAAAAATCGTAGAAAATTTTAGTGATCCAACTGTAGGTGCAGCTACTGGAAGGATGTGTATCCTCAACGCTGACCAATCTTTAGTAACAAAGTTAGAAAAAAGCTATCGCACTATTTTTGAAATTATTAGACGAGGCGAATCTAACATGGATTCGACTACAATTTTCAATGGACCAATAACTGCTTTTAGGAAAGAATTATTCGACGAGTTAGAACCAGATACTGTGACCGATGATATCGAGATTTGCATTAGGATTAGGAAGAAAGGATACAGATCCGTTTACGACCCAGAAGCTATAGCTTACGAAAACACTCCCATCTCACGAAAATCAAGAATTAAGCAAAAAACGAGGAGGGCGCATGGAGCAATTCAGTCAATTATTCGGCATAAAGGGTTGCTATTTAACCGAAAGTATGGTAAATATGGGTTTATTATATTTCCTTCCGAATTTTTCATGCAGTTGATTTCGCCTTTTATGCTTTTTTTCATTATTTTACTTGGAGGAGTTGTTGCCTTACGTGGTGTATCTTCAACTTTACTCTTGACGATAGTCATCATATTTTTAGTTGGTGCAATGGTCCTTTTTTCATTTATTTTGCAAACTTTGAAGCGTGATAGGCGGCTTGCAATAAATCCGGTAAAAGTCCTTTTTACTTTTTTTGACAATCAATTATGTCTATTCTTGGGTTTTGTGGCTTTACTCATGAGAAAAAGAGATTACAAGTGGGAAAAAATTGAGGATGTGCGGCTTATCACTAATGGAGATATTACTTGATTTAAGAATGCGTAAAACTCTCTCAAACATTTATTTTGATTTTCTCAACTGCTAGAATACGGGTCTATCTTATTTAAATATGCTTTTAGGGATTGCCTTTGCGGAAATCAACTGACTATGGAAATTTTTCTGTTTGTCTAGTGATATTCCATCCTTTTCCAGAGATCAAAGGCGGCGAAGAGCGGTTTTTAAAAAATTTTGCAGATTTTTTGGGGAACAGAAATGTTAGCTTTTCAATAGTTTCTTCAATACCGAGAAGTAAAAATATGCATGTTTTTGGTGTTGGTATCAAGCCATTTAGATTACCTTTGTTGGGTCTCACTCCTTATTCTCTAATCTTTTCGTTCATTGCTGGAATCCGGATAATCTGCTTGAATAAACATCGATCTTTTTCGCTAATACATTCTATTGACACAGGATACGCTGGGCTCGCCGGTTTGATTGCGAGCAAAATACTTGGAATAAAGTTTATAGCCCATTCTCATTGTTCTCGTGCTCCCCTTTTAACATCTATCTTGTTGTTGAGGTGGAGTATAGCCAAATATTTCATCTCTCCCTATGAAAAATTTGAGACTTTTATTGACAAAATAGTTTCGAGAAACGCAGATTTAGTAATAACTGTAAGTAAGGAAATTGGAGAATATATTTATAGTCTTGGAGTACCATCCAAAAAAATTGTAACTATTCCAATGGGAATAAACGCTTCTTCGTTCGAATTAAAACTAAAAGACAGAGAAGAAGTCCGTTGCGAGCTTGGAATACCTAGAACCGCATTTGTGATAGGCTACATTGGGAGAATAGACACTCCAAGTAAAAGAGTGGACACATTGGTTAGAGCCTTTTCTGCTATTCGCGCAAAGGGCTGTGTGAATTCCTTCTTAATCATTGTTGGGAATGATGTTCATGGTAGATTAGAAAACAGAGTAAAAAACATAGGAGTTACATCTGTAATTCTCACAGGGTTTAGAAAAGATGTAGAAAAAATTCTAGCGGCCTTGGATGTGTTCGTGCTTCCATCAGTTTCAGAGGGCTGCCCTTTCTCTTTACTAGAAGCTATGGCGGGGGGAAAAGCCATAGTTGCTAGTGACATTCCAAGCATACGCGATGTTGTTGAGGATGGCAAAGAAGCACTTCTTTTTAATCCACGAGAAGTCAACGCACTGGTACGTGCCCTTTCGCGTTTATGCAATAATGAAGACTTTAGACAAACTCTTGGAGAAAACGCACGAAAGAAGGTTCTCCAATACGGAGAAGAAACTGTTCTGTGCAAGATTGCTGAGATTTATCAGCATTACAATGGAATTGAGATTTCGCGCGGGCACCATTTTTATACAGATCCTCCCACAAAATAGTAGCGGTAAAATTTTAACCCTAATTTCGAATGGAAAATATAGGACTATGATGTGCGCGCAACATCATTGTTCAATTCTGAGTGCCCTATGCACTTGTTTATAAATATTCCTGCAATACTAAGCCTTGCACAGACGGTGTTCCATACCAATCTGTGCATAAATTAAG
>Ga0315548_1004431_pt1 | contig 10123 bp, 11 predicted proteins | sample SalMarSW160110MG_2_FD_202540 | JGI IMG/M metagenome (GOLD analysis project Ga0315548, IMG submission 202540) | Salt marsh sediment microbial communities from the Plum Island Ecosystem LTER, Massachusetts, United States - Salt Marsh Sediment SW1601-110 ... | reverse complement strand
ACGGAAGGCCAAAACTTTCGAAGAACCGGTTATAGATATCTATTCGCTCGGTTATCTCCGCCAGGGTCTCCCTCTTCCTCATCCTCCTAAGAAGCCTCCTCTTGTGCTGATCAAAGCCCGGGGGATTGTGGAAGTTCCTGCAGTTTGAGATGAGGGCAAGCCCAAAGGCAACCTCAGGGTACTGGGCCATGTACTTGGATGATTTTGAAAATGTGATTGCCGGTGTCATGCTTTCATAAAAGCTTGTACTGAGCTTCTTTTTTCTGCGATAATGGTATCCTAAAGAAACCTGATGAAAAAAACCGGGCAACGGCCGTCGCTATGCAAGCTGATTATACACATACTTTATGGAGAGAGGAATTTTTTTGCTGATCTCACGCGGCTTTTTATCCCTTCTCACAGAGCTTATACGCCGTTTCAGCTCATAATACAGCATAATGGATACGGACATGAGGAACAATGATCTCTTGGATGATATGAGGAAGCGATATCCGGAGAAGTTCAGCACCGAGGAGGAGATCTTCAGCAATATTCATCGCGGTGACAGGATCTTTATCGCGACTGGTTGCGCTGAGCCACAGTATCTGGTCCGTTCCCTGATAGCCTATGTGGAATCCAACCCAAAGGCATTCTTCGATGCAGAGGTCATCCACATCTGGACATTGGGGGTAGCCCCTTACACGGAAGAGCAATTCAAGCGTAATTTCCGGCATAACTCGTTTTTTATATCCCACAACACTAGGCAGGCAGTCAACCTGGGAGCAGCTGATTATACACCTATCTCTCTATCTGATATTACGGATCTGTTTTACCGCGGTCTCGTTCCCCTGGATGTGGCCCTTATACAGACAACGCCGCCCGACAGCCACGGCTACATGAACCTGGGAGTGAGTGTGGATATCGTGAAAGCGGCCACCGAGGTGTCTCGCCTGGTGATCGCACAGGTCAACTCGCATATGCCGAAGGTCCCAGGAGATGGGTTTATCCACCTAGAGGAGGTGAACTACCTCATCCCTTATGATGAGCCCATTCTGGAGTACCATACCCAGGCCGAACCCGAGATTGCGGCAAGGGTCGGCAAGTACCTCTCACAACTTATCCAGGATGGCGACACCATCCAGGTCGGATTTGGAGATATCCTAGGCGCTGTTCTGCCATCCCTTGGTGAGAAGAAAAATCTGGGCATTCACACGGAGTTCTTATCCCACGGCATCATTGAATTAATGAAAAAGGGCGTGGTCAATAATTCCAAAAAAACCCTTAACCGCGGGAAAACGGTGGCAACCTTTTGTATGGGTACAAAGGAGACCTATAAGTATATCCATGATAACCCATCGATAGAGCTCAAGACCGTTGACTATACCAACCATCCCCTGGTGATCGCTCGGCAGCGGCATATGACTGCCATCAATACCGCTCTGTCGATCGAGCTCACCGGGCAAACCACTTCCGATTCCCTTGGAATGCAATTCTACAGCGGCGTGGGAGGACAGGCCAACTTCATGAGAGGGGCGGCACTGGCTCCTCATGGCAAAACGATCCTAATCCTGCCCTCAACGGCTCAGCAGGGCAAGCACTCGCGAATTGTACCCTACCTCCCTGAGGGATCCGGCGCCACCCTCAACAGGTGTGATGTGCAATACGTGGCAACAGAATATGGGGTAGCATACCTCCACGGGAAGAATATCAGGGAACGGGCCATGGCACTGATCTCGATTGCCCATCCGAAATTCCGACCATGGCTCATCGAGGAAGCCAAGAAACGGAACCTCATCTATAAGGACCAGGCCTTTATTCCCGGAAAACGAGGGGAATATCCGGAACAGCTTGAAATCTACAGGACAACCAGCAAGGGATTGGAGGTCCTGTTGAGGCCCGTGAAGATCAGCGATGAGGACCTGCTCAAGGACTTTTTCTACTCCCTCTCGGACCAAAGCCTCTACCGCAGGTTTCTGTCACAGCGCAAGGATATGCCCCACGAACGACTCCAGGAGTTCGTGGTGATCGATTACTCAAAAGAGATGGTGATCCTCGCGGTACTGCCGAAAGGGGAACGAGAGCTCATCGTGGGCATCGGGCAGTATAGCATTCTCGAGCCTAGCAACACCGCGGAGGTGGCATTTGCGGTGAGGGACGAATATCACAACAGGGAAATATGTACGGAGCTGCTCAAATATCTCACCAACCTGGCAAAGAGACAGGGACTACACGGATTTACCGCAGAGGTGCTGCTGGAGAATAAACCGATGATCCACGTATTCGATAAGATGGGCTTTACCATGCATAGGACAGTGAGCTCGGGGGTATACGAACTTCGGATGACCTTCAGGGGTAATCTGGAATGATGGATGTGGGTAAAGCCCGAGCAATGAGGATTACATCTTCTCGTCCTCGAATCCACTGGAGGGAACCCACATGCTCTTCTCGGTGCCGATGATCGTGCTGTATGAATGAAGCATTCCGTAGTTCGAGGAGCGCACCGAGTACCAGTCGAAATCGGGATTCTTGGACAGCTCGTTCTTGATCTCATCGGTCACCACCACGCTGGATTTCTCCTCGGTGTGTACCTTCTGAATGACGTAGATCTGATCCTCTTCGGTCAGAAAGGAGTAAATGGGCATGAGCGCGTGCCGGTCCACCAGCTCAACGAGATCCTCAGGGTAGATATCCTTCTTTGATTCCACATCAAGCTCCACCACGCTTAATTGTCCGAACAGTCCCCCCGGTTTCTCCGGGTCCGATCCGGGGTAGGTCGTGATCACCGGGATCTCCATGGTGAAGCGCTTCTTAGCCCTCTCTGTCATGGAAAATGCCCTTGCCGCATAGGTGCACATATACCGCACCAGGCACGTTTCCTTGGATACGGGCGTCGATTTTTCAACGAAATAGGGATAGGTAAAATTTATCTTAACCGTGGTGGCCTCAAGCTCTTTGAGATAATCCATGATATTCTCGCTGAGGGTCCTGGTGCCGATCCGGTCCCTATGCCGGTGAATAATCTGGATGAACTTGTCGATCCATCTCGCCTCGAACTCGCGCATGATCCGGGCGGAGACCGAGATATTGGCGATCGTTGGCTGGCCCTCTGGGTCGAGTCTGGAGACCACCCTCATGGGAAAGGGCAAGTCCTTGATGCCCACATCAACAAGAAATCTTCTCTCCCTTGCCATTCGATACCTCCTTCAATTGTATCACTGAACGTGACTACTCACGTAGTCAGCCTGAAGCTGTTTAGACTGAAGGCTTAAAGTGGTTAGAAGAGCACTATTGCCGCACGTTGTTGAAGAAACAGCAGCTTCTCACACCAAATATGGCTTCACAATGCTCCGTATCCCCGTTTTCCCCTAACAGTCTTCAGCCTACAACCTATCTACCTGAGTAGTTACCACTTAACTACAAATCCATACGAGCAAACGACTCTGGCACTTTATTCACCTTTTCAATTGGATGGCATCTTTGCCGTCTTCTGCCTCGCCTACAACCTCGAACTCTGAACGATAGCCAGGAGCGCTCGCAACTCATCCCTGAGAATGGTATGATCCTCGGCAATCACAACCCTCCACGTCATCATACACCTGTATTTATTCATGTTCAAATACACTACAACCTGTTTCACTATACAGTGTAAACATGATTTACTATACCGACAAGATTGCCTAATGTAAATTACCTTCACCCTTCGCTCATCTGGATGGACAGCAAGGTACCTGGTATTTCTGCAAGAGAATCACCTCCCGGCTCCCGGCAACTACCATCGCCATGATCACCACCTATGACATACCGGAGTACCGCAAGGCTGCCGCTGAGTGGGCGATCTGTCTAAGTGCTGCTCATCGAGAAAGGAGATGGTGGAGAAAGGAGAGGATACTATTATGATGATGTTTTGGCTTGAATGCGCCCTGCGTTTCTGTTATGTAATACGCTGCGGTAATAAATGTATGAGGATGGGGTTTTTCGTTTTACCAGGCAATTCCTACGGAATCTATCAACATGCGCTGAAAGCGTCAAATATAATCCTTTAGGAAAAGGAGAGACCATGAAACGAATACATGCTGTGCTTCTCATTATGATCTCGTCGATCATCGTTCCCCTGTCACCTGCGGTAACGAGCATGGCCCAGGAGACTGCCCCATTGGTAGTGGAGGAAGCTGCTATTTGCCGAGATGTGGTTGATCGACAACCTGTCGGTGCTGGTGATAGCTTTGTCGCCTCGGTCGGTAAGCTCTTTTGCTTCACCAAGATTACCGGCACCCAAAGCCCCACCCAGATCTACCATGCGTGGTATTTCAGAGATACGCAGAGGGCCAAGGTAATGCTATCTGTAAAATCCTCCAGCTGGCGTACCTATAGCTCAAAGAGAATCCAGCAACATGAAATTGGAGATTGGCGCGTGGAAGTGCTCGGCCCGGGAGGTGAAATCCTGAAAACTCTGGAGTTCAAGATCGCTCCCTAGATGGACCTGATACGGTCTTTTGTCTTGACTTGCCTTCAGGTATTATTTATAGAATATCTTCATTGTGTCTAAGCTCTCTATTATCTTGACTTTTCCTTCTTGAACGAGGGGGCATCATGAATAAATCCCAATTGGTAGAGGCATTGGCAAAAGAAGAAAAGCTTACCATCAAGACAGCGGAAGAAGTGGTCAATACCTTTTTCAGGGAGATGGAAAAATCCCTTATAGGCGGCAACCGGGTAGAGGTACGAGGATTGGGCAGTTTCAAGATAAAGCAATACGACAGCTATAAGGGAAGAAATCCCAAAACAGGAAAACTCATACGGGTCAAGGGGAAAAGGCTTCCATTTTTCAAAGTAGGCAGAGATCTAAAAGAGAGGGTCGATAATACCGAGTAAATCTTTACCTTCACCATTCCTTGGTCGTGCTAGACGGGGAGTTAGCGGTGCCCTGTAACCCGAAATCCGCTTATGCGGGGTTGAAGATCCTTTCTGAGAAACAGCAAACAGGGGTTACTTCTTCCGGTTAGACAGGGGGTTGGATCTCGTGTGACAGAGGATTATGAACCCCGTCAGGTCCGGGAGGAAGCAGCGGTAAATAATTCATTCTGCATCACGAAGCAATCTGGCCCACGTACCTGTTCTGGCCGTGAGAGCGCCTCTGTCTCTGTTCGAAGGAGGATGCACGACCAGGGTCCTTACCTTTTTGTATCCATTATGCCTCTGATTCAAATCCCTTCATAGGTGCGAGTATGATCGAAGAAACCGTGGCCATGGAATTCAACCGACAACTCGGACTGGACATCTGGCTTATGGGATTTCGCTCTAAAGGCCTGGCTGCGCTTGTCAAACCAGGGCAGTTTTTAATGATACGAACAGAGAGCGATTCAAAGGACCCCTTGCTACGGAGACCGTTTTCCGTTCACGGCATTGGCGAGGGAAGCACCATATTGATCCTCTACCGGATCGTGGGGAGAGTGACATCCCTTCTTTCCCTGGCAAGGGAACATGAGCAAATCTCCGTGATCGGCCCCTTGGGCAACGGGTTTCGCCTTCCCGGCCCCAAGCAGAAGGCAATCCTCGTTGCTGGAGGTATGGGCCTCGCACCGATGTACCTCCTCGCGCAGTCCCTGCCCTTGGAAGCAAGGCGTAGCACAAAAATGCTCCTCGGTTTTTCCACATCACAAGAGGCTGTCCTCACCGATCAGATAAAGGATCTGGGTCTGGAGCTGTCGCTCGCGACCGAGGACGGCTCACAGGGTTTCAGGGGCACTGCCACCGATCTCTTTGAGCAGTTGATTGATCGTGATGCGCCAGAGAAACCCATCATTTATGCATGCGGGGCGAATCCGATGCTCAAGAAAATTGCGCAGCAGACGATGAGCTTGAACCTCACCTGCTATGTGTCGCTTGAAGGCTCTATGGCATGCGGCCTGGGAATATGCCTCGGCTGTGCGATCAAGGCTGCCCGGAATCGAGATACCGAATACTACTATGTATGCAAGGACGGCCCTGTGTTTTCAGCCGAAATGATCGATTGGGAGGTCCTGTAATGGGTGTCACGCCTGATTTATCCGTTGATATCGGTGGATTGAGGATAAAGAATCCGGTGATTGCTGCCTCGGGAACCTTTGGGTATGGCAATGAACTCAGCCCCTTCTATGATCCCTCCCTCTTAGGCGCCATAGTGGTGAAGGGCCTCTCCCTAAAGCCTATGCCCGGGAATCCTCCCCCGAGGATCGTAGAGACACCATGCGGCCTGCTCAACTCAATTGGGCTTGCGAACATTGGCATCGACGCCTTTATCGAGGAAAAGCTCCCATTGCTGGCCAATACAGCGGCACCGGTTATCGCTAATATCTATGGGCACAGCATAGGGGAATATGGTGAGCTCGCCGGGAGGATTGAAGAGGTGGACGGGATTTCTGCCATAGAAGTGAACATATCCTGCCCGAATGTAGACAAGGGTGGCATGGTCTTCGGCACGGATCCGGAAACCGCGGCCACGGTAACCGGTGGGGTCGTGAAGCACACCACGAAACCGGTCATCGTAAAACTCACACCCCATGTAGCCGATATCACGGTGATTGCTCAGGCGGTAGAATCAGCCGGGGCAAGGGCGCTTTCCGTTACCAACACGTTTTTGGGCATGTCAGTGGACATAGCCTCGAGACGGCCCAAGCTGGCAAACACAGTGGGCGGCCTCTCTGGCCCCGCCATTAAACCCATGGCCCTGTATCTCACCTACCGGGCCGCTGAAGCCGTGAAGATCCCCGTGATCGGTCTGGGAGGCATTATGACCTACCAGGATGCCATCGAGTTCCTTCTGGTTGGGGCGCGTGCCATCCAGGTGGGCACCGCGAACTTCATCAACCCAAGGGCAGCCCTCGATATCGTGAACGGGCTAAGAGATTTCTGCGAAAAGGAGCATATCAGCGATATCAACCACCTCATAGGTAGCCTGGTAACGGGACAGGATTAGTAGCGCATTGTCCAAAGTTACCCTGGAAGTCGGCACCAAAAAATGTCCATGGCCAAGATTGATATCACCAAAACAGAACTCGTCTGGCCGGGGAAATACAATGAAGACGGGACGTTGAAAGAGGTGCCTCGGGTAAATCTCCCTTTTCAGGTGATCGAGACCATCAATGAAAGCCGGGCCATGATGGAGGCGAAGAAGGCCGCAGCAATCTTCTATTAGATTGGCAGGTTGCTCGCCCCATTACGTTACTCATCGATCAACTACTCGGGCCTGAGGGAATGTTTGCAGAAATAGGTTGAAGGTGTTCAATGATTCAAGCTTATCCCCGGGCTGATTCTCCCAGCAGCTATAAGCTTCCTATTTCCCTGCCCCCTGACCCCTGAACCCATCTGTGCTTTCAGCTATAAGCCATCAGCTTCCCAGCCCACTATGTCCCTGACCCCTGCTCCCCGACCCCTGACCCCTGACCCCCGAACCTTGAACCTGTAATACTCAGGTAATTGCCGTATCTCCCCTCCACTATCAAGTTGCTTTTTCATGCCTCTTCTGGTATTAAAAAAACAATTTCCTTTCTCCATCATACCAACGCGTACTCAACCAGGCTATGAGCGATCAGCCATCAGCTATAAGCTTTCAGCTTCCTATAACCTTGAACCGGGAACCATGAACGTTGAACCCCGTAATAGCAGAGAGAGATCTACTAATTCAACATAGCCTGCCCAGTTAAATTGTCATTCATTGTATTTAACCGGGGTCAACAACGTCACCTATTACTCACCTGACTTACGGTTGGCCGCTGCAGAAAAGGTGCAAGAAGCAGGATATGAAGTACGCCTTAGGATTGATCCTATTATCTTTATGCAAGGAGAGCCCTCAAATCTGAAAGGCTGTTGACCTGGATATGAAAGGACTGTTGTGCAACTGCGTTGAATAGAAAGGATAAATAAATGCTTACCAAATTAATTGCAAGAAATTTTAAAAGATTTGATTCTGTTGAAATAGAATTGGGCAATCCTGTTGTATTTATTGGACCTAATAATTCCGGAAAAACCACGGCGCTGCAAGCCTTAGCATTTTGGGATATTGGGCTCAAACGCTGGAATGAAAAGCGAAAGGGGAAGACCTCGCCTGAGAAACGACCGGGCGTGACGATTAACCGAAGGGACTTAATAGCCGTACCTGTTCCTAATTCAAAACTTCTCTGGCGCGAGCTTGGCGTAAGAGATGTCAAAAAAATTGCAGGAAAACAAGAGACAAAACATATCTTCATTGATGTTATTGTTGAAGGAATAACTGCCGATAAAACATGGAAGTGCGGTTTAGAATTTTACTACGCTAACGAGAAATCGTTTTACTGTAGACCTCTTCGCCTGTCTGAAAAAGAGAATCTGGAAAGAATGCCTATCCCTGAGCAAGCTGATAATATCCAATTGGCATTCCTCCCTCCTATGTCAGGGTTGGCAGCAAACGAAACCAGGCTTGATCCGGGGGCCATAAATGTCCGCGTTGGTGAAGGAAGAACTGCCGAAGTCCTCCGCAATCTATGTCACAGTATATACAACAGCCAGAAAGAACGCTGGAGGGAACTTTTCGAACATATTAAAAATCTTTTCGGTTCAGAGCTTTTTCCTCCACGGCATATTACCGAGCGGGGAGAAATCGTTATGACTTACAGCGAAAATGGCACCAGGCTTGATCTTTCTTCCTCAGGCAGAGGTCTTCATCAGACCCTGCTTCTCTTAGCTTATATGTATGCTCATCCTGGAGCTGTACTTTTGGTTGACGAACCTGACGCCCATTTAGAGATCCTCAGACAAAGACAGATTTATCAGCTTTTGACGGATGTTGCCCGGGAAAACGGCAACCAGATTATCGCGGGAAGCCATTCTGAGGTCCTGCTCAATGAGGCTGCAGACCGCGATGTTGTTGTTGCCTTTGTAGGAAAGCCTCACCGCATCAATGATCGAGGAAGCCAGGTCTTGAAAGCTTTGAAGGAAATAGGCTTTGAACACTACTACCAGGCTGAGCAAACCGGGTGGGTCCTTTATCTTGAAGGTTCAATGGACCTGGCTATCCTGCGGGAATTTGCAAAAGTATTGGAATATGAGAAGGCTGTAGATGTCCTTCAGAGGCCGTTTGTGTACTATGTGGGCAATCAGCCTTCTGAAGTGAAGAAACACTTTTTCGGAGTTAAGGAAGCGGTCCCTCATTTGCAAGGCATTGCAATATTTGACAGACTTGATAAACGTCCTTCCGAAGATATCGGCGCTGAATTACATATCTGGACAAGCCGGGAAATCGAAAACTATCTCTGTTACCCTGAAGTCCTTGAAGCATATGCTGTTGCAAGCGGCCGAGAAAGCGCCCCTGGACCGCTATTCGAAGCCGCACATGCCGAATCTCGCAGAAAAGCCATGAGAGAGACTATAGAAGATATGATTAATACAATGAAAACTCTCGGGAAGGGCTCACCATGGGATAAGGATACAAAAGTCAGTGATGAGTTCCTCATTCCTCTTTTCAGGAAATTTTTCGAGAAACTCGGCCATTATAACGTGATGGACAAGAAGAATTTCCATGAACTCGCTCGTTTTGTCCCGAAAGAAAGAATTGATCCAGAGGTTATTGAGAAGCTGGATGCTATTTTGGCTGTAGCGAAAAGTTCAAAACCAAAAACTGATTAGATGAGAAATGTAAGCAATGGCAAAGAAAAACGCAAAGGCATGTGATTACCGCCACGATGAAAAGCGCAAGAATAGTCCTCCCATCGGCATGGTGAGCTATGAGCTGAAGATAGCCGAGCCAAAAAAGATGCATTATGCCTATGATCCGAATCTTTCGCCCCAACTAGTCTAGGCCGGAAAGGCAGGACTAAGATATATGTCCCCCTCGCTCATCCTGATGGAAAAATGGGAAAATTTCAATTCCTGGTTGACAGAAGGATAAAGATTTATTATATATTCTCCGATATAATCAAATATAATATAAGATAATTCTATTTCAGGGGGAATATGGTGATATCCAATGGAAAGGAAGAAAACATTCTGGATAAAAGGATTATGGCTGCAAGAGAGGCAGCAGGCTTTTCTATCACCCAGGCAGCTCAAAAACTGGGGTTTAAAAACTATCAGACGCTTTCCGCCATTGAAAAAGGCATAAGGAAGATAAATGTCCATGAATTAATTATGA
>Ga0315548_1004426_pt1 | contig 10133 bp, 9 predicted proteins | sample SalMarSW160110MG_2_FD_202540 | JGI IMG/M metagenome (GOLD analysis project Ga0315548, IMG submission 202540) | Salt marsh sediment microbial communities from the Plum Island Ecosystem LTER, Massachusetts, United States - Salt Marsh Sediment SW1601-110 ... | reverse complement strand
TTTGTAATTATTTAAAAAATGATTAATAAAATAATAAATATTAAACTAAAATACATATGAATTATAGACAATTAGAATATTATATAATATAATAACATTTTTTGAAGAATGCTTAATGCACCATAACTAGTTTATATATGTACCAAACTTACAGATAATATACGTATAGCTGCTATATTCCGTACCTTTTGGTACAGATCTGATTTTATTACATCCATTGTTATTATATATTTCACCACAAGTTAAAAAATAACCCTAAGTCGGCCATAAGTTGTTGGCAATTGGTTACCTCGGGTACAGAGTAGTCAAAGATTGCCTTTTGGAAACGGCGTCGTCCGGAGACAACCTTAGGGGCACAAGTCGCAGACTTGCCTGCAGCAGGCAGGCTTACGCCATGTGGGGGAGTAGTATTTGTTAGTTGCTAAGTATACTTTACCACACTATGCAACCGAATCCCGATTTATCGGGATGAGCTCGACGAAGTCAATCGTGCGGTAGCGGGGAATTTGGTTGACTTCGTATGGCTTTGTTTGACCTACCTTCACGCCAATTTTTATATTGCATATTATGATCAGATTTTACCTTATACTTTTAAATTAATTCTTTATGATAATTTGATTACCAACACGATTTCTATTTTGAATTAACCTTACATAATAAATCCCCGCCGGCTGGTCGGTTATATCAAATGAAGTAACCTCCTGTAAAATTGGTTTTTTGTAAACCAGGCTTCCCAGGTTATTAAATATTTCCATGTATATACCTCTGCCTGATATTGAAACAACCAGGTTAAATAATCCGTTGCCTGGATTAGGATATATTACAATAGTGTTTGCCGTGGGTTGAGAGGTTTGCAGGGACGTTATAAAATCGCAATCAAGGATCGAGCCTGTGCCGGAAGATACTTCAGCAGCATAATCCAGCATCTTATCTATAATTGAGACTGGATCACCAGATCCATTCATCAAAATAACAACTCCTGTTTTATTAACCTTGTCAAATCCCATTTGCGAACAGATGCCTTTATCATATCCGTTATGCCCCCAAATCGTGTCGTTTCCGTGTTTGTAAGACTTAAATATGAGTCCCTGACTGCTATTAATTGATGGGATCTGAGCCGAATTCATATTTTCTATTGTAACAGAATCCAGCATTCTGTTATTGTTAAATATTCCATAATTGATATACATCTGCATAAATTTTGCAAGTGATGCTGCAGTTGTACGAAGCTGGCCCGACGGATAATCTGAATAACCATAAAGTCCTTCGTCCTTATATTCTCCGTTACTATAGGAATAGGGTCGTGCAATCAATGTTGTGTCAAGTGCCGGTAGGAACCAGGAAGTAGTATTCATGCATAATGAAGTAAAGATGCTGTCATTACAGTATTCATCGAAAGGGATCCCGCTAATATACTCAGTAAGATACCCGATCAGAGCAATAGCAACATTACTATAAGCATAATTTATACCTGGCGCATAGCTTTTATAATTACCCTCAGCGTAATAAGTTCCACCGGGAACCAGATATCCGATGAGGTACGTATACAGATCAATTGGCGAATCACCCTGGTAATATGGCATTAAAGGCCAATTATCATCAATACTTGAGGTATGAGTTAACAGTTGCCCGAAGGTTATGGGTATGTCCGGTTGATTCGGATTACGTACAACAAACGGAAGATGAGTATCTATTGAATCTGTTATATCAAAACAGCCATTTTCATACTCCTTCATAATCGCGGTTGCTGTGACAGTTTTGCTGGTACTGGCAAGCATAAAAATGGTGTTGTACGCAACTGGCTCACCTGTTTCCAGGTTAGCAAATCCAAAGTAATTTTCATAGACAACCCGTCCATTCTTAACTAATAATGCAGCACATCCGGGTATATGATTATTTTGCATAAACTCCTCAATGTATGAATCGACAGCAGTGGATTGAGTATATACCAGGCTAAACAGGGAAAAAAAGGTTCCCAGAAGAAAGCCTTTAATCCATTTGAATAAGTCTGGTTCTGTTGTTTTCATGTCAACATAATTTTAATATTTGTCCATAACTTGTTGCAAGGACAATTGATTTATGTTATAAATGGCAGACACCACTTCATTAAATTTATCTTTCATTTTGCTATTCCTCCTTCTGCTTGACGTCAAATGTTGCAACTGGTCTTCTTTCCTCTAATCCGGAATAAGCAAATTACAAATTTTTTCTTACTTACGAGTTTTGTGTAACTGTTTAATTGTTTAATTAGCTTCGCTGAGCTCATCACGCCAAAGCGTGATTCGGTTGTGTAACTGTTTAATTGTTTAATCGTGTAATTAGCTTCGCTGAGCTCATCACGCCAAAGCGTGATTCGGTTGTGTAATTGTTGAAATGAAGTTGAGGAAGTGGTTTACCAAAATGACATTGGATCAAGCCAAAGAAAGTAATTGGGGTTTGGGGCAAAGCCCCATGAAGTTGGGGAATAGTTACTATTGAAACAATGTTTTAATCCTGAGTTCATTCATTGGTATCAGTTAACCGGTTAATCAGTTCATCATTTTTTCACTTCATCAATTTTAACTGCAAAGAATTGACTTTCAAATATGCCTGATGTAATTTTGCAGGGATAAGATAATGGTTAGAGGCAAACTATTGAACGGCTGAAATGTTATAGGCCAACAAAATACAATTGCTTACGGAATAAAGAGCCGCTGCACCGGTGCAGACCATTTTTTTAATAAAACGTAAACCGACTAAAAACATACATGGGCCATGAACAAACAGATCTCCCAGGATGACATCATCTATTTTATTGTAACAGACCGCTTCTTTGGCAGGCACAAACATTCTGCCAGTCCGTCAGATAATCTGATCCACGGCGGCACGCTGGACGGCATTGTCGAAAAGCTTGATTACCTCACTGAACTTGGAGTCACTGCAATATGGGTAACTCCCGTTTATGAGAATATCCGGAGTCACGGAGGCTCGGAACCCTACCACTATTACTGGGCAAAGAATTTCGGGAAGATCGACAGTCGCCTGCTTGACGGCAGCCACCTGCCGAACTCAACAGCCATGAGTACCTTCGGGAAATTTGTCGATCTGTGCAATAACCGGGGACTTAAAGTGGTGCTCGACATGGTGATAAACCATGCCGGCTATGGGGCGGAGGATCAGTTTGATCCTTCCTGGTTCAATCGCGGAGGGTCAGGCGACATCAAAGGAGAACTTGCAGAGTTGCCGGATTTCAATCATGACAATCCCGAAGTGCTCGACTATTTCATTAACAACATTAAAAACTGGCTGACCAAAGGAAAGGTCACCAACATACGTATGGATACCGTAAAGCACGTGGAGCGAAAATTCTGGCATTTTTTCAAATACCAGGTACGTGGCGAATATCCCGATGTGAAACTCATAGGGGAAGTGCTGTTTGAGGGGAAGGAGGATATTAACAAGCTGCTGGAGTACCAGAATTACCATGACTTTGATTCGATCTTTGATTTTCCGCTTTGTACTGCCCTGCGTTCCACACTTATTTATGATCAGAGTCTCAGGTATTGGCTGGCCCGGCCCCGACTGGATGAAAATGAGCCGTTGGGTGTCCTTGATGACGACAATCCTTTGAAAGGAGGATACCGGAATGCCAACCAGCTCGTAACACTGCTTGACAACCACGACCTGCAAAAACGTATTATGAGTCATGCCAGATCAAAACATACCGGTGAAGGGGCAGGGCTCGATTGGGCGATCAGGGTAACAAAACTTTGCCTGGGAGCACTCTTCACGATGCGGGGCATACCACAACTTTATTATGGCACCGAGCTTGGACTGGAAGGATGGAAAGACGTTGATGACCGCGATTTAAGACGCGATTTTCCCTGGCAGGTTATCGGCAATAACAACAAACCCGGGCAGCAGTTTTACAAGGAAAAAGAGATCTATGCCTGGACAAGGGATCTGATCCGTCTCAGAAAAAGCAATGCCGCACTGAAATACGGAACTACCATCACCTTATGGTCTGACGATCTTGTATATGCATATCTTAGAATAGCTACCGACGATGTGGCCCTGATGATCATCAACAACGGGTATGACGATATGCCGCAACCAATCCGGTTAAATTTAAATAACTCGGTTATCCCGCAGCGGGTTATCAATAAAATTTCCGGGGGTTTGAAACACTGGAAAACAGGGCAGCAGTTGCCGGTGCAGGATAACAAAGCAGTGGCCATGGTGAAAGGGAAAACGATCGATATCTATTGTTGAATTGTGTAATTAGCTTCGCTGAGTTCGTCCTTTCGTCCTCGGTTGGCTTCGCCGAACTCGCAAGCTCGGTTGACTGCGTCGAGCTCTCCCGATTTTCATCGGGATCGGTTGTAGAATTGTTTATTTGTTTAGAGGGTTAGTAGTTGAGTGGTTGCTTCGCCAGTCGGAAAATACGTCATTGCGAGCGTAATGAAATGAAGCGCGGCAATCTGGCAAATTCAGAAGTACAGATTAGCTTCACTGAACTCACAATGCTTTTCCCTTCAGTCATGAACTGCCCGTGATTGGTTTATTCGGATGTGTTACTGTTTAATTGATGAATTGATTAACTGAGAATTATACTACTGAGTTTACCAGTTTAACAATTAAACAGTTCCACGATTCAACAGTTAAAAAGAGTTTAGCGTTTTGCACATCCGGTAACAACAATATGCGGAAATGCAGGGCCCAGTGTTGTGCATGCATAGTATTCGTCATTTTCCGGAAGGCGACAATCCAGTTTTATCTCAAATCCTTCGATCTTGAATTCCTTTGGCAGATTGTCGGCATAATAGGTGTTGTCTGCAATTTCCGGATCGCCATTCAGGTTTGTCAGACTGATAAGCCAGGTATCTCCGCAATCTGTTCCTATGGATAAAACGATTGCTTCAAAGTCATACTCTGTCCGGTCTTTTTCACATGTCGTAAAGACCAGACCCGAAAGGAAAAACAGAAACAGGGATAAGTTTTTCATAATATACATTTAAGTTTTTAAACCGGGAGATTCTTTTGGCCTGGCCAAATCATGCAAATGAAGTACATTAAATATCCGTCAGGTCCAGGATGCCTTCCTCAAATACTATGGGATCTTCTTCGCGCGGGTCGTACAGAACAATTTTAAAATAGTATTCCTTTTTTTCAAAATTTACAAATAAGAAATCCCATGTATAATAGCACATGCACCTGCAGTAGCATGTCTGGTAGGGACTGGAACAGGTATCACTGATCGTCATGAAAATGGAATCATTGGAGATCATGGCTTCAGAGGCAAAAGGTGCACAACAGATGTAATTGATCCCTACATATGCATCAAGCGTATCATTCTGAATTGTAAACAGCAATGTATCCTGCTCTTCACTGAGTGAACCGTCCCTGGTCGCTAAAACGTCATTATCTTCAAGGTTGCAGCCACCCGGTTCACTTTTCACAAAGCTGATCTTATGGGGAGAACTGTCAGATTCCTTTTCACACAGTACCAGAAACGAGAAAAACAATATGGTTGCGGTAATGAATAGTAATCTTTTCATTTTGTATTTTTTAGTGAAACTAATAAAAAGATGATCATCCATAGCATTTGGTTGCGTGAATGTAACTTTTTGGACAGCCTCATTTTCTTTTGGTGATTTTGTAATATTTATTATGTTTGAAAAGTATTCGTAACAAAACAAATACCAACTATTCTGATTCAAACGTATGAAAGAAGAATTATTCAGTGATGAATATTTCATGAAACAGGCTTTAATAGAAGCAAGAAAATCCTTTGAGCAGGGGGAAATCCCTGTCGGGGCAATTGTTACTGCAAACAACACGATCATTGCCAGGGCTCATAATCTGACAGAAACCCTGAACGATGTCACAGCGCATGCAGAAATGCAGGTGATAACAGCCGCCGCAAATACCATTGGCAGCAAATACCTGAACGAATGCACCATGTATGTTACACTGGAACCATGCCTTATGTGTGCCGGGGCTATCTTTTGGGCTCAGCTACAGAAACTCGTGTATGGTGCTCCCGATATAAAAAGAGGATATACAAGATTTAAAATGCCTCTGCTGCATCCCAGGACCGAAGTCGTAACCGGCATAATGTCGCATGAATCGGAATTGATGATGAAAGAATTCTTCAGAAAAAGACGTCTGTGATTTCAGATTTCTTCAGGAAAGAAATATATTTATAGAAAATTATCGTGTAAATGGTTATTGATATAAAACGGACAGTTATTAAAACTCAGCTTCGCCGGCTTATTGTCGTTGTATGTTTTATCCTGGTATTATTGATTGTTCTGATCGGGGTGAATGAAAAATATACCGTGTTGGGTATGAACAAATACCAGTGGGCAATGATTATCGGGTTACTCTATTTTCTTTCCATTGTTTTTGAATCTATACTGGATTTGAATTATATCTATTACAGTGACAGGGATGAGCACATTATTTTCCGGTATTTTTCAATGAGCATATTGAACAAAAAAAAGAATTCGATTGAGATACCAAAAAATGTTTTTGCCGGCTATCAGCTCATAAGTTCAATGAAAGGAATAAAGAAAAAGATTATTCTTTTACAAAAGATTAAAGATAAAATTGCAAAATATCCGCCTGTCAGTATATCCAGTTTGAACAAAAGACAATTCAAACAACTCATCGATTCACTGGATAAGTATAAGTAAAACATCTCACTTACGTTATTGCGCAATTCATGAACGATCTCCAATTGAAAATAGCTCTGAGCATTATACCGAAAGTTGGTCCCAGGCTGGTTCGAAGGCTTGTGGCATACGCCGGAGGTATTGATGCAGTTTTTAATAAAAAGAACAAACGTGCATTTGAAAAAATTCCCGGTATTGGTGAAGGGAAGGCATCTTTGATATGCAATGTTGATCAATTGCTTAATGAAGCCGAAAAAGAAGTTGAGTATATAACAAAGGAAGGCATTAAAGCTTTGTTCTATCTCGATAAGAATTATCCGGTACGATTGCGCGAATGTGAGGATGCCCCCATTGTGTTATATGTAAAGGGAAATGCTGATCTGAACGCACAAAAAATCATTAGTGTTGTCGGAACGCGCAAGGCATCTGATTATGGAAAAGCATGTACGGATGAGATCATCAGGTATTTGGCAGACAATTACCCGGAACTCATCATTGTTAGTGGATTAGCTTACGGAATAGATATCGCTGCCCATAAGGCTGCTTTAAATAATCATCTGCATACCATTGCGGTTCTTGGACATGGCTTTGAATTTATTTACCCGTCATTGCATGGAAAATATGCACGAAAAATAATGAAGCAGGGGGCTTTGGTCACAGAGTTTCTAAGTAACAAAAAACCTGATCCGGGGAATTTTGTAAGCAGGAACCGCATTATTGCAGGACTTTCTGACGCTACCGTAGTAGTCGAATCGGCAGAAAAGGGAGGCGCATTGATTACGGCCGATCTGGCCAATTCTTATAACAGGGATGTATTTGCAATTCCCGGGAGAAATTTCGATTCCTGTTCCAAAGGATGCAACAATTTGATAAAATTCAATCGGGCTGCTCTTGCTGAATGCGGGAAAGATATTGAATATGCCATGGGTTGGTTTAAGGAAAAGAAAAAGCCCGAAGCCATTCAAAAATCGATTTTTACGGATCTCAATCCTGATGAACAAAAAATACTGTCATATTTACAAGATAACGGAGACTCTTCACTGGATGAATTGTGTGTATCACTCGAAATGCCGGTTTCCAGGGTTTCTTCGTATCTTCTTACCCTTGAGTTCAACGGATTGGTAAGGCCTTTGCCAGGCCGTTACTTTACAAGGGCATAAAACTCAAAATACAGAAGAATATGCTTCCATTTTTCTATTTTCGTAGTTGAAAGTTAAATACGAACTCACATTTGATTGATACACATTCACATATTTATCTGGATCAGTTTAAAACAGATATTGCTGAAGTAATTCTAAGGGCCAGGGAGGAAAATATTGCAGCGATAATCCTGCCAAATATAGATTCTTCCACGATCGGTTCGATGCATGATCTGGTATCGGAATACCCTGGTTATCTTATTCCTTTGATGGGTTTGCATCCTACGCATGTAAAAGAGAATTACAGGGAAGAATTGGAAATCATATACCGTCAATTTGAAAAATTTGCCTACAAAGGAGTTGGCGAAATAGGTATTGATCTGTATTGGGATAAAACATATTTAAAAGAACAGACATACGCGTTTGAAGAACAGCTTTCACTGGCTCTTATTAAGAACCTTCCTGTTGTTATCCATGCAAGGGAATCATTTCATGAGATCCTGGAAATTGTAAAAATGAAAAAATACCGGGATTTAAGAGGCATCTTTCATGCATTTACAGGGGATATCAGTTTAGCCAAAGAGATTATTACGTTGGGATTTAAAATTGGTATCGGGGGAATTGTGACGTTTAAAAATTCCGGATTGGCTGAAACTGTTGAGAGCATTGACATAAATCATATTGTTGTTGAAACGGATTCTCCCTATCTTGCACCTGTTCCTTTCAGGGGAAAACGCAATGAAAGCTGCTACCTGAAATATATTGTTGAAAAGCTCGCTGAAATTAAAGATCTTTCAGTTGATGAGATCATCAGTGTAACCACTCAAAATGCAATTGATGTTTTTGAATTATGAAACCGGAAAGTAAATCTGCATCTATTTTAATTATATATACCGGGGGTTCTATAGGGATGGTTCAAAATTCATCCAACGGATCTTTGCGTCCGTTTTCATTTGAAAACATCCTGGATGAAATTCCTGAATTAATCAATGCAGGCTATCAACTGGCTTCTTACTCATTTGATCCCTTGCTTGATTCTTCCAATATAAATCCTAAGTTTTGGATTCGGATTGCAGGGGTTATTGAAGAACATTATGAACGTTTTGACGGATTTATTGTATTGCATGGAACAGATACCATGGCGTATACGGCTTCTGCTTTAAGTTTTTTGCTGGAGAACCTGAAAAAACCCGTCATTCTCACCGGTTCACAGTTGCCTGTTGGTTCTATACGTACCGATGCAAAAGAGAACCTGATGACCTCTATTGAAATTGCGGCACAAAAAAATCAGGGCAAATCTGCTGTGCCCGAAGTAGTCGTGTTTTTTCAGGATAAATTGTTCCGGGGAAACAGAACTACCAAACACAATGCGGAAGAATTTAAAGCTTTCCAGTCGTTCAATTACCCGGCTCTTGCAGAAAGCGGAGTTCATCTGAAATACAATTACCTGGCGATAAAGGATTTTTCTACAGGAAACAAATTCATTGTTCACAAGGATCTTAATCAGGATGTGGCAATTTTAAAGATATTTCCGGGCATTCGGAGAAATGTGGTAAGATCAATATTGAATATTGAAGGTTTGCAAGGAGTTATTTTGGAAACTTTTGGAGCAGGCAATGCACCGAACGAAAAATGGTTTCTCGATGAAATTGAGAGTGCAATTCGCAAAGGAATGATCATTGTGGATGTAACTCAATGTGCACAAGGCAGGGTCGAGATGGGGATGTATGAAACAAGTATTGCACTTGAAGGGTTGGGAGTAGTTAGCGGATACGATATAACAAGCGAAGCTGCAGTTGCAAAACTGATGTTTTTATTGGGCAGATTTACCTCAAAGCGGGAAATAATTGCTAACTTAAATAAGTCATTGCGGGGAGAAATAACCATTTGATAAGTTGCAATTAAAATTTTTTTAGTAATTTTCGTCGCTGAAAAAAACGTGCATGCTTTGAGATTACTGGAGAGGTGGCCGAGTGGTCTAAGGCGCACGCCTGGAAAGTGTGTATACCGCGTGAAACGGTGTCGAGGGTTCGAATCCCTCTCTCTCCGCAGGGGGTTTTGAACCAGCGTTCTTTGACTTGAAAAAGAAAAAAGTATCGAAAACAGAGGATTCGAACAGAAGCCTGCCTGCCGGCAGGCAGGGGGTGGAAGGGTTCGAACCGAGGGACACGAAAGTGGACCGAGTTCATGACTTCCCATTGGGAAGACACTAATCCCTCTCTCTCCGCAGGGGGTTTTGAACCAGCGTTCTTTGACTTGAAAAAGAAAAAAGCATCGAAAACAGAGGATTCGAACAGAAGCCTGCCTGCCGGCAGGCAGGGGGTGGAAGGGTTCGAAC